>Ga0325403_1003864_pt1 | contig 13781 bp, 10 predicted proteins | sample PopdelMetagenome_19_FD_205665 | JGI IMG/M metagenome (GOLD analysis project Ga0325403, IMG submission 205665) | Populus deltoides microbial communities from Bellville, Georgia, United States - Xylem-PdKOR-R4 | ecosystem: Host-associated > Plants > Phyllosphere > Stem > Wood/Secondary xylem...
CGGTTTTTAAAACAAAACCAAAAACTAATTTTTGAAGTTGACTTTAGGAGTAGATGCATCAACAAATAATAGCTCTCTTAATCAATTTCTGAAACACAAACCAAAAAAAAAAGAAAAGAGAGGCAAAATGCTTCGATTGGATTCTTCCATTGTTTCAGTGCTTGTAATTCTCCTTTCATTTCCTTTCTTTATAGCTTCCCTTCCAATTCAGGATAAATTTCTTAAATGTCTCTCACTATATTCTGAATCCTCCTTTCCTTTCTCCACTATCTTGTACACTCCAAACAACTCTTCATTCACTAATGTCTTGCTATCCACTGCTCAAAATCTCAGGTTCGCATTGCCTTCAGTGCCGAAACCTGAGTTTATTTTCACACCGTTGCAAGAATCCCATGTCCAAACTGCTGTTGTTTGCTCAAAACAGCTTGGAGTTCAGATTAGAGTTCGCAGTGGAGGCCATGACTTTGAAGGACTCTCGTACACCTCCGTAATTGATACACCTTTCATTGTGGTAGACCTGGGCAAGCTTCGTTCCATTAGCGTTGACATCAAGCGTAAGAGTGCGTGGGCTCAAGCAGGTGCTACAGTTGGTGAACTTCACTATAGGATTTCAGAGAAAAGTAAAAATCTTGGCTTCCCAGCTGGTGCTTGTCCCAGTGTGGGTCTTGGTGGGCACCTTTCAGGAGGTGGATATGGCCCTTTGTTTAGAAAATATGGCCTTTCTGCAGACAATGTCATTGATGCTCGTATAGTTGATGTTCAGGGAAGACTCCTTGACCGGAAAGCCATGGGAGAAGATCTTTTTTGGGCAATCAGGGGTGGTGGAGGAGCCAGCTTTGGAATCATTACTGCCTGGAAAGTAAAACTGGTTCCTGTACCATCAACTGTGACAGTTTTTAGGGTTTTCAGGTTCTTGGAACAAGGAGCTACTAAGCTCCTCTATAGATGGCAACAAGTTGCTAATAAATTTGATGTGGATCTTTACTTAGTCGTTGGCATACGACCGGCTATTACTAGTGACACAGGTAAAAAAACTGTAAGAACTATCTATAGTGGCTTGTTTCTTGGTGATACCAGCAGACTCCTCGAAGTGATGCAAAAAAGTTTCCCTGAATTGGGTTTAGCAAGGAAGGATTGTTTTGAAATGGACTGGATCGGTTCAGTTCTTTATGAAGCTTTCTTCCCCACCAATTCAACTCCTGAAGTTTTACTTCAGAGGAAGAATTTATTCCCGGCTTACACCAAAAGCAAGTCAGACTTTGCCCAAAGTCCCATATCTGAAACCGCACTCAAAGGGTTATGGAAAATTTTCTTCCAAGAAGATAAGCTTGCTACCTTACTAATTCCTTATGGTGGAATGATGGATAAAATTTCAAAATCTGAGATTCCTTTCCCTCATAGAAAGGGTAACTTGTTCATGCTTGAGTATGCGACCAACTGGAATGATCCCTCGGAGAGCGCAACTCAAATTGATTGGGCTCGGAAGGTTTATGAGTACATGAGACCTTATGTTTCCAAGAATCCAAGGGAAGCATACCTCAATCACAGGGACATTGATCTGGGCATGAACGAGAAGGCTAACACAAGCATCGAAGAAGCAAGGGTTTGGGGAGCCAAATACTTCAAGGGTAACTTCAACAGATTGGTAAAGGTGAAGACCAGAGTTGATCCTGAAAACTTCTTCAGGTATGAACAGAGCATCCCATCTCATCCTCGTACCATGAGAAAATGAAACTGTTTGGCTGGAGAAAGATTGTTTAGATATCTTTCTAGGTGTCTTAACTAGTCCTGTGTCCTACATTAAAATTAATAAGAAATTTGGTTCATCAGGGTTACAATATTATTGTAAAAGAATGGTGTAATAAACTGGCCATTCCCTCTTATAATGTGATGAACTTCTTCAGGCATAAAATATTTCGAGTCACATGCATCCTCGGTTAAAAAAATAATAATTTATTCAACTAATATATTGTTAGACAACAAGCAAATATTTATTTTCTTCATTCTCTGGATTGTGGGCATGCATCAGTTGGTAGACTCAGAAGTGTATTATCTCCAGTACATTTCTGTGTGACCAGGAGCTCTCATAGTACAGAATTACCAGCAAGAGCAGATGCATCAAATCTGTGAAGCTGGGTGCTTGATGGAATTCTCTCTGACAAGTTATTTTAGGAGAAGACCGAATAACCCACAAATGTTAGATCAGGCTTGGTGGCTGGAATTATGCCGGATGATTGATTTCCTGAGAAATCAAGTGATCGCAACTGTTTCACTGGAGTGATTAGTCGGGTCAAATTGTTCCTCAGTAGGCACAGCACAACCAGGTCTAAATGACTCATTATGTATTCAGGAATTTCTCCCATTTAATTGTTTCCAGCCAGATCAACAATCAGCTGCCGACTGGGGATCTGGTCACGCTCGAACCCTCTTCCTCTCCATCAAATCGAGGCTTCCTAGATAGGTTGGCAACGGAAATTATTGAAGTGATGTACGTACTACAACTCTTATCATTTGATTACCCTTTCTGAAGCCTGAAACTAAAGTTCTCGAGGCAGTTTGGTGTGATTTCTGAGAAGAATTCAATGGGAGGTCCTATACCTGAATTGATGTTGGTTTGCACGGGTGCTGTGGGGTATGCTTCCATAGAAGGAATTAAATTGTAGGGAAAGAAATATCGTGACTGACGGGCTTTCCTCGATCCAGGCTGGGATTTCTCCAGAGCCCGGATAATTTATTTCAACTTAGTTCCAATATTTCAACATACTGAGATTCCATGAAACTCCATGGAGGCTGTTGTTGCATAAATTCAATGCTCAAGCTGAAACAATGATCCCTTGGAATTTGAAATTTCACTTGACAACTTGTTGCAAGACAGCCTTGTAAATGCAGAAAGCTGAAGATATCCACAACATATGATCGCATTCAAAAATGTCATAGGCCTAAAGTTACAAGCACAGGCAGACAGGAAGGATCACTTGGAAAGAGTTCAGATTATCAGGGATCAGGCTCAAAACACAATGCACAATGAATTTGTCAAATCACTCGAATCCTGGCTTTGTTCCTATGGCTGCTCAGCAATTGATCTCTTCATCATTACCAAAGTCCAGATTTTTTATTGAGGTTTGCTTCAAGAAATTATTTATTCTCTTTTTTATTCAGTGTTATTATTTCAGGCCATAAGCCACAGAACTTTGCCAGTTCATGTGTCCAACCCAATAAAAGACTACCATGCATTTATTAGATATAGCTACCAGAACATAAAATGTAATGCGGCAATGTTTATAAAAGAATTTATAGATCATGACGGAGAAGATCATCTTAAAATTTTGAGGTTCATTCAGCATAAATCACTTGAGCATCCTTCCACTTTCATTAAAAGACCAGCAACAGCATTAAATTAATCTACCGACTACAGGCAAAGCTGTTACATAACACCAAAATATGTTCAACCTTGAAGCAGAAAGAAAAATTTCGATGCTTCGAGTAAAGACAGATGATTCGAAGATGAATACAGCAACAAGCTACACAAACAATGATGAAGACTTCTCCACAAGCAAAAGAATCATGATTCTGGGGCAGCAGAGAATCCTGGTACCAGAAACACAGTATTAATAAACAAATTATAAGTCTGTAATATTTATTTTCTACTTAGTTATGAGCAATTTGAACCAAAGCCAATTCTGGATAACCAAAAAGAAGAATAACATGTTACCTTGTAAGCATAACGTGTAAAGACTGTCTCTCAAACCTAACTGCAAGAGTTTGGGTGTAGCCTTTTTTATTTTGCCTTATGCGCTCTCAGTATCAAGCAGAGGAATTCCAATGATTCATCCAAAAACTGGAAATAGCCATGTCTCCAAGAATGCTTGAGCAGTAATGCACCCGAAAATCCAACAAAAAATACAAAAAAACCATTTTCCATGCCAGTATAAAACCACATACTGAACACATGCACAGTTTTTTTATTGTCTTGGATTACATCATTCATCACTGGCGTTTGAGGCACATCAACATCTTCAAGGCATTTCTGGGTGACTGGTAGACCACACAGTGCAGGATTGCCTGTAAAAGCTGATGCATCAAAGCTTTGAAGCTGAGTGCTCGATGGAATTTTCCCAGACAAATTATTGTAGGAGACATTCAAGCAACTTAAAAAATTTAGAACAGCCATTGTGGATGGAATTGTACCGTAGAAATGATTTCTTGACAAATCAAGAGATTCTAACAATTTCAACTGACCAATCTTTTGAGGGATTACACCAGTTAAATTATTTCCTGACAAGTTCAGTGCAACTAACTCAAGCAGGCCAGTTATTTCCTCTGGAATTTCTCCAGATAAATTGTTGCCTGAAAAATCAATGACTCGCAACAGTCCAAGATTTCTCTCAAATTCATAATCTCTTCCTTTCCATCCAACCCATGCCTTGTTGATATAGTAGCCTCCAGAAAAAACTGCTCCACGTCTCTTTGTCAAGTAAAGATTGCCAATGACAGTTTCTGCTTCCCCTCTTAGAACCATAGCAGTTAGATTGTTGAGACACTCTGGTATGGCTCCAGTGATATTGTTTAGGGAGAGGTCCAAGATCCTAATATTTCTTAGCTGACAAATATGTGGCGGGATGCTTCCAATGAATTCATTAGATTGAAGGGAAAGGAACATCAAAGATGAGAGGCTTTCTCCTATCCAAGCTGGTATTTCTCCGGATAATCGATTTTCACCAAGGTCCAAAAATTTCAACATGCTACAGTTTTTTAAAGAGACAGGCAATTCTCCGTAGAGTTTATTGTTGTGTAAACTCAATGTTTGAAGGAGAAACAATGATCCGACAGAGCTTGGAATTTTGCCTGACAAGTTGTTGTTAGCCAAATTCAGAACAACCAGTTTCTTCCAATTCATGAAACAATTTGGAAGTTGTCCAGACAACAGATTGTTTGACAGATCAAGGAAGCTCAATATCTCACCACCAATATTGCATATATGAGAAATTGGCCCTGAAAATAAATTGTTAGAAAGAATCAATGAGGATGTCGTAGAAGGAAAAGCTGGCAGTGGACCCTCGAACTTATTAAAACTCAAATCAAACCCAGGGAATGTACCATCAACCACATCAACTGACAATAAATCTGGCAGCGTTCCACTCATCAAGTTGTGAGATAGATTTAAGAAAGCCGAGGTAGGCAACAGGTTCCAAAACCAATTAGGGATTTTATCTGAAATATTAGCACTGGAGATATCAAGCAAATGGACATTTCTCTGAGTTCGAAGCCATTGTGGGAAAAAAGGCCCCAAGTTGCATGAACTAAGACGAATGGTGCTCAATTGAAAAGTGGGGACCCAATCAGATTTGAATCTCAAAACTAAGGAATTATAAGACAAATCCAAGTTCTGTAACTTGGAGAGGTTAGAAAAATGTTCTCCAGACACCACACCTTGAAAAGAATTAAAAGAAACATCAAGATGCTCAAGCTTGGAAAGGAATCCAATACTTTCAGGTATACGCCCATTGAGTCGATTATATGAGATATCCAATTCTTTCAAGGAAGAAAATCTAGCAATATCAGCCAATGAACCATTAAGTTGATTATGACATAATCTCAAAATCTCCAGTGAGCTCTCTGTGTGTCCGTATAAGTTCTGCACGAGATCCGAAAGGTCCTCACTGATATGGTTGTGGCACAAATCTAGCACATGCAAGCTGCACATCTCCCCAAGAGATCTTGGAATGCCACCTTCAAGCTGATTGCCGGAAAGAACAAGATTTGTGAGAGCACTCATGTTTCTGAAAGCATCTGGAATCGAACCTTTTAACTGGTTACCAGAAAGGTCAAGGTCAACCAGGCTTTTACTAAAGGTGTACAGCCAGGGGTATATCGCAGAAGAAAGATTGTTATTAGAGAGATGAAGGACAGCAAGAAATTTAGAAGAGTTGACAAAAGAAGGAGGTGAAGGAATTATATCTGGAAGACTACACTGATTCAATCGCAGTTCTTTTAGGCGCGGGAGGTTTGTAATCACTTGCAGCCAGTCATTTACCATACTGAGGTTGGAACCACTTAAATCAAGACGCTCTAGAGAAGAAAGATGAGAAAGCCAGTCAAGATTTTCTACACTGCCATCAAAACTATAGCTGAGATCAAGAGACTGCAATCTTGAGAGGTTCCCAAGCTGATAGGGAATAGTTACAGTGAAAAAGTTGTAGGAGAGGTTCAAGTATCTCAGGCTGGTTAAGGAGCCAATAAAATCAATCATACTCTCATCAAAATTATTCAAACTCAGGTCCAAGTAATTCAAATACTGTAACTCAAGTAATGAATCACTAACCTTACCTATTAGAGGCGTAAAACGATCCTCGTACACAGGTGAGGAATGGAGATCAAGCAAACTAACATGACCAGTTTTGTTGTCACAGCCAACTCCTATCCATTTGCAGCAATCTCTTTTCTCTTCTTTGCCCCCCCAAGAAGAAAGAACACCATAATCATCAATAAGGTCTTCTTTGAACTGAAGAAGTGCTCGTCTCTCCCTCTCTATGCACCTAAACTTTGCACCTCTTACCCCTGTAATGAATTCAGGAAGAAGGTTTGTGTGCAACAATACAAGCACAATAAGTGGAGCATATTTTTTGTGCATTATTATCACTATGATCAAAATAAAAAGATGAAGCTTGAAAGCTTTGTTGGGCTCTTTTAGTTCTGGTTTCTGGGAAATCAGGAGCTTTAAAAAAAAAAAAAAAACCAAGTTGACTTGGAAGGTTGACTCATCAAGTCTGGAGTGATGTAGAAGTTGGATTTTGTCACATCCCACCATAAAATACTTCCAGCACAAGGCCATTTATTGTTTAGTGACTCTAACGAAACCAAATTTTAATTTTAATCCATTAATCTACAAATTATAAGACAATCAACTCCTCTCATGATCATATTCATCGCCAGCACAGCCTAGTAGCCCACCACCTCTATTAGTGCATCAATACATAATTTTGTTATATGGAAGGAGATCCCAACTAAACAAAACAAACAAAGCTATGAACTTTCAGAGAAATCATTGTGGACAAAAAACAAACAACTTACGTGCAATTGCAAGAATTTGAACTATCTTAGAGATGGTGTGTAACAGACACATTCTCTCAAACAAGTAGCAACTTCAAAATCCAAACCCAGTAACAAGCTTCAAAACCCAAAAACCAGAAACAGGTTTCAAAACCCAAAACCCAGAAACACGCTTCAAAACCCAAGCCAATTCAGCATACCAACAAGGCAATCATAGCAACGACACCTAAAACATGCTAACCGAGGAACCAATAGGAGAGGAATATAAAAAGGTTTCGTGTCATCGGAGATCTGCTTATCGGTCCACTTGTCGTCGGATACATGCTTGTTCGACCGCCGAAGCTGGTGGCAGTGGCATTGCTGCTGCTGTTAAATTCGAGGAAATGGGACATCGGAGAGAGAAATTCGTTTTTTTATTTATTTATTTACTTACCTGGGTGCAATGTCTCCGATCTTGTAAAACCAAAGGCAAGAAAAAACCTTATTTTATTTCACTTCGTGCCCGTTCTGGAAGTAATTCCAGATTTTCAATTAGTATGAAAAGCTTGATACCGGTTAATTTTGACGTTTTGTTTTGAATTCCGTATTATAATAAAAAAAATTTATATATTTGAAGATATATATATTTAACATTAGGGGTTTCAATTGATCGAATTGGAACAGGATTTCGCTCTACTTTTTTGACTTGGACTATCTAAATTCATCCTTCACTTTTGCCTCTAACCTGGTCAGATCGGATCTTATGAAGAACTTTTTTCACCCGGCATGTTCCCTATCTGACCCACTTTTAATTTGAATAGATCAAGTTTTAAAAATAAAAACTAACCTAACAAAAAATAAAAACTATACCTTCATCCATAAATTCAAGAATTTAAATTAAATTCTTGAATTATTGTCTCTGCAACATAAAAAAATCCAGACTATTCATGACAGGCCTGAACAACGTGCCCTTCAAGCCGTTCAGGCCTGGACCGAATAGCACGCCCTCATGACCTTTCAGACTAGGCTTGAACGGCTTGACATGCAAGAAGTTCAAACTAGACCCGAACGGACAACTCCATTCAGGCCAAGCCTAAAACAGGCTGACCACCATGCCTTTTGAGCTCAGCCCAACACCCCGCAAATTCTTAGGCACACACCTTGAGGCAAAGCGATGAGTCCCAGGGAAGTCAGTATTGTGTCGCATTCTCCTTGGTAACTTTTCTTCTTGGCCAATGGCTATTTTTTGATCACACAAGGCCAAGAGCTACGTTGCTCTTCCTCTCCTCCACACATTATTCTCCTAGCCATTCGCATCTCCTCCTGGTCAACACCTTCTAGTCACCACCACCTCCTAGCCTCCTCTAGTACCTAATTCACATATCCTAGATGTCACTAGTTGAATGCCCGTGCTATGGGTTTTTTTTTTTTTTTATAAAAATTTATAATATAAAAAATAATATTTTTTAATATTAATAATATTTTTTAAAAAAAATTATTAATTATTTTATAATAATACAAACGATAATATTTTTAATAGTCATGCTATTAATTATAATAATAATAATAATTTTTATAACACAAATAATAATATTTTTTTATATGAACGAATTATAAGAGAAATAATAATATTTATAACATACAGTAATATATTAAGAAAACCGACGTGGGGTTGGGTGTGGAAGTGTCTAGATCCAACATGGCATTACCAGTGAAGAAAAACTATATAGTTGATTTGAAAATAAAATTAAAAATTATTATTATTTGTACTATAAATATTATTATTTTTATTATAGTTGAAGGTATTAATATTAAAAATACTATTATTTGTGTTATAAATATTATTATTTTTATTACAGTTCAAAGCATTAATATTAAAAATATTATTATTTTTATTTAAAGCATTAATACTCATCTAGGCCTCGCCACGTGACGCATGGGTTCGACTGTGTATATTGGGCAAGGCAACCCCAGTGCCAGGTGTCCCATGTAGGGGTGTGGGCCTAGCTCACGCCCAGGGCAAGATAGGCCAGCCTTAGCGTTGCGTGGCACTCGAGATTAAGCCAGCGCAAGGGCTGGTTAGCTTAAGCACCAAGTGTTCTCACCTACGTGCGAGCTTGGTTGACACTCAGGGTAGCCCCATCAAAACTTAAAGTGATCATTTTCTCTTCAATCATCCCTTTAATGTTAAATACATCCTAGTGAAAAGACAATTATACTTGTCCCCCACTACCTTTGTAGCTTTTTATGGCAAGGACTAGGCTACTATTACACTACTCCAATCTCCAGTGTTTTAAATCTAGGTAAACAATAAAAAATACAACGAGCCTTTTTGTATATTGTTAATTCCTGTTTCTTGTCAATACTACCACTTCCTGTTAACACCTTCATATTACATTTTTTATATTTGCATGTTATTTTGATGTAATAATTTCAAAATTAACTTTAAAAAATAAAAAAATATTATTTAAAAATATTTAAAAATAAAAAATATTTTAAACTACAACCATTCTATTCCTCTTAAAAATACTTTTCATTTAATGCTTTATATTTGACAAACAAAAATAAGATTAGGATTGCATGTGTGATTCTGGTTTCCATGTCGTCCATGGATCTTCGATTGCTCCTGCTGCTGGATTCATTTAAACGGGTTATCAAAATGACACGTCAAAATACATCAATTAAGAAATTGAAAAGACCTTTCTTGACTCTTTTTTCCTCTTTCTCTATCGCTTTGAGCATCTAAACTTTCGGTCACATAATATAAATATATAAATAATTATGATGGATGAATTGTAAATTAATTAATCTCAATATGTTGTTTATTAAAAAAAAATAAGTTGAAACAGCTTACTTGTAATTACAAAGGAAAAAAAACATCATAAGCAATCTCATAGGTTTTTTATTTTTGTTGTTAAAATCGCGTTTTGTATTTTTTTTTTTAATATTTTAAAATTATTTTGATTTGTTGATATTAAAAATATTTTTTTAAAGTTAAAAAAATATTATTATTATATATTTTTATTTTTAAAAAAATTAAAAATAATTTCCCATCGAGAAACTCCCAGTCATTTTCAGAGAATGACAAACGGGATTGCCCAATCACATAAGCAACCTATGCTAAAAATAAAAATAAAAAAAAATTAAGAAAAGTTTATCACATGAGATATGAGAGAATAACTTTTAGGTAAACGAAAATAATATAATATCCACCCAGGAACAATGTAGAAGGTACTTGACGTGTGATGCTAACAGTGGGTTAGGTGGCGTTAATTTTTGCATTTAAAAAAATATTTTTAAAAATTTTATCTTAATTTTCTTTTAATATAATAATATTAATAATAAATTTTAAAAAACAAAAATATTCATCAAAAAACAATTAGTGTCACAGTTACCTTGATTGATACAAAAGCAAAGCAAGACATCACTCTTCTGACAGCATCTTCTCATGCCATAAATCAGGTCCCCTGCAGCTTCTAGCTGTCGCCAAAAGCACTACTGCACCTCCATCAATCTTCACATCTGAAATTCTTGAGACTGGAGAGTCTCGGTAGAGATGAGTGATCCCAAGTATGCTTATCCATACCCTGCTCAAGGTAATCATTCATCCTTCTCATCTTTATAATCTCATATGTTTGCTGCTGCTGCTGCTGCTTTCTCTTCTGACATTCGTTTCAAAGATGCAAGCTTCGTTTTTCTACTTAATTATGATATGAGGTTTTCCTCTTTTTCTTCAGTATATGTGTGCAAGGGATTCTCTTTAGGATCGCTCGAGAATCGACTTATGTCTTGAAGGATTTTTAAATTTTTTTTTTCCTTGGGTTTTCGTTTTATCAGATCTTATGATATCATCATTTTTTTTCTTTTGCTCTTGATATTGCACATCTTATGCTGTTCTGGTTTCTTTTCAAGATTAATTATGTTTATCTTGAGATCATTTTATGGTTGTTTCCTCCTTTACTTTTCCCTGTGCTGGCAGGTTATTATCAAGGACCTCCAGTGATGCCACCTCCACAGTATTATGCTGCCCCACCACCTCGGAGAGAGCCTGGTTTCCTCGAGGGATGGTAATTCTTTTGGAACTTGTTAAAATACCGACTGAATTATATGGATTAGAACACCCAAAAAAGAAAGAAAACCCTTGTTTTACTTGTCTTGCTCTTGGTTCTTGGTCTATGAAAGTGGTATAACATAGATACTTCTTGAATTTCTGGTTACAGCCTTGCAGCTTTGTGTTGTTGCTGCCTTATTGACGAGTGTTGCTGCGACCCCTCCATCCTCTTTATTAGCTAACAGAGCCATATATTATGCTTCTTGCACGAATAATTATAGTTTGGTGTGTATAATAGAGTGAATGAACCCTGTTATTTATTACCCTGGAACATTTTACTATATATATATATATATATAATATAGTCCCCCTTTGATCTTTCTTCGTCTAGTGGTGCACAGTGGATTCAACAATTTTATTTCTAATTAGATGGTGAATAAAGGAATAAAGAACTCTATATATATATATATATATGATTGTTAGTTAATTCCTTGAGCAGCAATGGTCCGACTAATAAAATATTTAAGAGGTATTATAGACTATAATATTTTATATAGTGAATTTCTCGCTATTTTAAAAAAATATAACAATACTAACTGGATTTTAGAATCAAATAATATTAAATCTGGCTTTATCTTTATTATCAATGATGGCGCAATGTCTTCAAAATCATGCCAGCAAAATGGAAGGAAATGATTTCATTGGCCAGAGTCCACAAACTGGCTTCAAATATAGTGAAATTCTAGCCACTGTTATTGCATTGTGTTGCTTCGAAGAATTGGCAGTGAAGTTATCTCAACGAATTCTCACCAACAATTTTTTTATTTATTTAATTAACGTGAATATTCGGGAAATCTTAATTAATTTTATAGATAATAATTATATAAATTTTTAATAGCTTTGAAATTTATAATAATTAAAATAAATCTAAAATTTAACGAGATACGCTAGCAGTTTATCGTCGTTAAAGAAAATAATTAGCATGATTTAGAGATGTGTCTATCTCTAGCCAGCCTATTCATACAGAAATTGAAGATGTGTAACACATCAACACGCGCATCCATTTTCGGCTTTACAGAACAAAATCTCGTGTTTACTTTATTAGATGGACCAGTCTGATTGAGTTAATTATTCATTAATCAATTAGATCAATTAAATTTTATTAAATCTATATTTTTTCAATTTAAATTAAACCCAATCCTAATTAAGAAAGTAAATTTATCTAGCCAAGCAATCAATACAATTGTTTGAAGACAAGTTAATGAGTGGAACTAACTAACTTTGAAAGATGGACCGTTTCTTCTGGGATATTTTGTTGCTCACGAAATTAGGGAGCGTTTGGCTCTGCGGTTCAACCTGTTTTTTACTGAATTTAAAATTTTTTTTTATTAAAATTGAGTACGGTTTGTATTTTTTGGATCGTTTTAATATGCTGATATCAAAAATGATTTTTAAAAAATAAAAAACATCATTAGCATGTATTTCGGCACGAAAAGCTATTTGAAAAGCAACCACTACCTTACTGCCAAACACCCTCTAATATTACATGAAAAGTTTGTTTGGAAACGCGGTTTAAATTATATGTTTTTTAATTAATTTTTTTTAAATTTTAGATTGTTTTCATGTGTTAATTTAAAAATAATTTTTAAAAAATAAAAAAATATTATTTTAAATAAAAATACTTTAAATTATAACTGTTAGAAATCGAAGAATCCTTTTATACTCGTCCTCCCTTCGTTTCCATACAACCAATGCATTATTAATACAGATGTCTCTGTAATATAATGACCACCTGTGGTAATGATGTTTTTTTTCCTCTGATTGCTAGTTTGTTATTGCGTATTTGATAGTGTTGTATTAATTATTTTTAAATATATTTTTTTAAAAGATATTTTTAAAATTTATTTTTATATTAATATATGAACAATATAAAAAATTAATAATTAAAAAAAAACTTTTGACTAACAGCCTTCGAAACACAACGACATATCTCTTCCGATTTGAACGTGCGGGCCAGAAACATTTGTGTCATGTGGGGCCCGTGTTGCTTAATTTTCAGGCGGCTTTTTTGTTAAAGAAGTCTTTGCCTTTTGGATAAATAAACTTTGCAAATGGGCATTGAGAAATTAACTTCCTGATTAAATTAATACTTGAAAACGATATATAAACACCCCAAATATATATTGGGTGATGTAGTTTTTTGAATGTATCAACCTAATTTAATCATTTTATTTTTTATTGTCAATATACTGAAAAACAGTTTCAAAATAAATAGATTTTTTTTTATTCTCCATGAGACCTTGTATGTTTTTACGTTTCAAAAATGTTTTTTTTTAAAATTAAAATCTTTTTATTTTTTTCCTTACTTCTAATTAATATTTTTTAGTGTTTTTAGATTATTTTTATATGTTGATATCAAAAATAATTTTTAAAAAATAAAAAAAATATTTTGATATATTTTTAAATAAAAAGTCTAACTGCAACTATATTTTTAAATAAATTCTAAATTTAATGTATTTAATAAATGAAGTGACATAATAAGTAAAAAGCCGATATGGGATAATATTAAAAGAAAATACAAAACCAATCAATCCTTCATGGAAAAGATGCAAATCCATTTTAGATTTTATTTTTCGAAAGATTTTTATGAAAAAATAATGTTGGCAATAATTATTTTCAGGGAGTCGTTTCCTTCAGGACA
>Ga0325403_1003867_pt1 | contig 13775 bp, 2 predicted proteins | sample PopdelMetagenome_19_FD_205665 | JGI IMG/M metagenome (GOLD analysis project Ga0325403, IMG submission 205665) | Populus deltoides microbial communities from Bellville, Georgia, United States - Xylem-PdKOR-R4 | ecosystem: Host-associated > Plants > Phyllosphere > Stem > Wood/Secondary xylem...
AAATAGATAGGCTGTAAAATGTGTAGCATGCAGAACGGATTGGGCATAGCACACAAGAAGGACTTTGTGTAATCCTTTAATTGAGTTAATGAAAAGGTTGGGACTTGTTCCTGTAATCTGCTGTGTTTTGTATTCTGTTCATATTCATTGAGTGTTATTCCGCTTGCTTACGTTGAAAGAGTGTGGGGATCTCTTGGGTTTGTGGGATAAACTAGTCATAGACAAAACACGAGTGAATAGGTAAGGGAAAGCCTGAGTCTAGCGGGACTAGATTGCCGCGCGAGGTCTGTTGCGAGAGCGAAGAATTGACCCCGTGACACTACTTAATGTGTGTTTAGCAGTCTGTTTGATAAATGATAAATCATTATTTACTGTTAATGCAACCTACTTAATGTGTCTTTAGCAGTTTAGTTGCGAGTGTTTTTTAAATAACTTTTCGTGCCAAAATACATGCCAATGATATTTTTTCATTTTTTAAAAATTATTTTTGACATCAGCACATCAAAATGATCCAAAACATACAAACCATATTAAATTTTAGCAAAAAAAATTCAAATTTTTTGGGAACGCCGCCACGGTCGCGTTCCCAAACGTGCCATAAAATTTATGGATGTGTCTGCGTTCCGTTGAAAGCAGCTCTAAGCTGCTTTACCTGTGTCTGCGTTGTAACCAGTGAAGTTTTCTTCAAACCGTGTCTCAGTGAGCAGTTGTAACCAGTGAAGTTTTCTTGCACTGTTTTTTTTTCAATGTGTTTATTTTTTTAAAAAACTAGTTTATAATAAATTAAATTCACTCGTACTATTATGTGAATAATATTTTTTCCCTGAAAAATTAGTGTAGAGTGAATTAAATTTACTCGTATTGTAATATCATATTAATTTTATTCCTGATAATATTTTATTGCACGCTCAAAAAATTATGAAAACTGTAATTCTTGTCGGATGAATTTTGTACATAATGGAATTGTAGATGGTTCAATGGAATAATAAAAAATATTTTATATAAAGTATTATTTATTTTATGATACAATAACAATAGTTAAATTTACAATATTTAAATTAAAAACCATCAATATTAATATATATATTTTAAAATTATTTTACAACTTCAATTTCAAAAGCATTCTTAACCAAACACATTAAACTATTTTTTGTTCAACCTCAATTTCAACCACACTTTTAACCAAACACCTATTTTTTCAATCCAACCTCAACTAAAAGTACTTTTTATAAAAATAATTTTTTTTTAAATCACAACCACAATAGCTACCGCAATATCAAACACAATCTAAAGACCTCACGGGAGATTTCTAATTTTTCCTTTTATTTAAGAGCGAAGTTGTTACGATTCCAATTCATTGGCTCATTATCTATTATCTCTGAAGCTAAATGGTGTGGTGATCATCACTGTTCACCCTGTATATTTTACTGTTGTAGATTATAATAGTTAAGTTTTTAAAGATTTTTAATTTGATTTTTTATTTTCACAATTAAATCCAAATTAGAACCCAATTGCATGTTTTTTTTTTTTTGTGATGGTTGAATTACAAGACAAGTGATTAAAGTACAATACATGGGTAACATGGGTGGCGCATTCAAATTTGTTATTGAAATATATTTCTTTCCCCCAATTTTTTTTGCTATGAGGTGATTGGTCCTTTGCGTTTTTCAAATATTCATTTCGATGCTAAACTTTAATTTAATCATCTTCAGTCCTTACTGGGTGAAAGGAGTTAGAGGCAATCGTCGGAATCCGGTTTAAAGAGAGAAAGATATCGTTTCAACAATTCTGACCATCAAAAAAATAGATTTTTGTTTCAAATAGTTCTATATAATAAGAGGAGTTTGAATTAGGTAATTTGTTAGCTTGAAAATGCCTAAAAAAATAGATCTAAGCCAAAAAAAAATTGGATTCCATGTTAATTCTTGGTTTTCGATTAGTTTTTTTTGCGCTTTTAGAGGTCATGGATGGGTTGAAAAAGGTTATAAGGGTGTTTTGTAGGTGTTTGGGTTGAAAGTTGATTTTAGATGACAATAACCATGCAATTTGATTTTTCAACCATCACAGTGACTAGAGTCTGGGTACACTAGAGGATGTGTCGTTTTTTTTTTCAAATTGAATTAGTACGTATGACATGTCGTTCACTCCATTATCTTACAAAAAAAAAGGCCTGCGTTCATGTCTTTTAGTCTTAGGCCACATGCTAGGCCTGACCTTATTCTTTGTTTTTTTTTTTGTTTTAGAACTCTTTTATATGTTTTTTAAAAATAAATTTTAAATTTGTATTTAGAAACCTTTAGTCATGCGTGAGATTGAAATTGTACTGTACAAAATAAATAAATATAATTATAAAATATAATTCCTAATCAGTCTAGTATTAAATGATAAAATAAAAAAATCAATTAAAAATAATTAAAAAAATAAATAACAATAAAAAAAGTAATGACAAAAAGTGTGTTTGGGAGTATGACGGCAGTTGCTTTTAAAAGTGTTTTTTGTTTGGAAATGCATCAAAATAATAAAAATTTTATTTTTTAAATTTATTTTAACATCAATATAACAAAATGATATGAAAACACTTTAAAAAATATTAATTTGAAGGAAAGAAATAAAAAAAATTAAAATATTTTTAAAACACAAAAATAAATAGAATGTAAATTTAACATAAAAATCTTGCATGCCACTTTACTATTGCGGAGAGGGCCAAGCATAGAAAAACTATGAGAGAAGAATGAGCCAATAGAGTTACAGGGAACCATAATCATTGCCACCGCCTCATGAGGATGCTATCGGAGGAAGGCCACCGTTGGATCCTGGAGAAAGCCGCACAGACCACCACATCGTGATGGCATCTTTCATGCCCAAGCCAATTCTCCACTTCAATTCTTACCATGAAAAGAAAAGGGCTAGAAATTTGTTTGGCTTTCAAATCTGGTCCCTAGAGATTCAATCAAATTGCATTTTATTCAACATCAAAATAAAAAAAAAATTTAAAATAATTAATTCATTAATCCAATCCATTGATTTAACATTCACTCACGATTTAATAATAAAAAATCTAGTTGGATATACACAGGCAAATTTAAAGGTTAAAGTTTAATAGTGCTTGATACTGAAATACTGTAATAATAATTATTTTTTAAAATATTTTTTATTTAAAAACATATTAAAATAAAAAAAATATATTTTTACAATCCTAACCATGTAAAAATAGTAAAAAAATAATTTAAAATAAAAACAAATAAATGTTTTGAAAAAGCGGGGAAAAAAGGGGTATATCGAAACGGGAATTAATGGATTGCCAAGGCTGCATGTGGAGCAGTGCAGAGGCAGTTTGGTTCGACTACCGCCAAGCCTACATTTTGTGGGGCCGACGTAAGCTGACAACATTTATTAAGCGGAGCGGTAAGCCTAGCTGGGATATTTTTGATGTCATGACAGTAGCCGTCCACAGGACCAGGCGCAGGCGCAGGCATAGGCTTCGACAATGATAGCTCACCAGTGCCTAATCTAATCTTGTTTGGGAGCAAATACGTCAAGCCCTCTGTATCGTTGAAAAAGAAAAGCTTTTCCTTTGGAGTTTTTTTTTTTTGCCATGGTAAATCCTTGTACGACTCCACGTCACCTCACTCCTTTACGAGAAAATAACGGTAAGAAAGTTGAAATCATGTAAAAACTTTACATGGAAATTAGAATTTTTATGTTTTGACTGGTGAGTTTGACAGCTGCAGAAAAAATAAATTCCCTGTTAGAGATATTTTTTATACTCAAATAAACGTGTGTACGTAGATTAAAATATATATATATATATATATATAAAAAGGGGAAAAAAACAAAGTGAGGTTCACAGTGCATATCTCTGGTGTTCAAATCATGTAAAATAATCCGGTTTAATTTTGTGTTAATTATTTTATACTGTTTTTAGATGTTGGTGTTAAAATTAAATTTTAAAAATAAAAATAAAAATATTATTTTAATATATTTTTAAATAAAAAAATACTTTAAAAATTAACTGTTTTTTATAATACTAAACAGGCTAAAACTAGATTAGACTGATTTAGCCTAGCTTTCCATGATTTCACTTGACTTTTATGATTTTGGTTGATTTTTCTTGCTACAAATTGTTGTCTGTGTTTTGGCCTTACATGACAACATGGCCGATTAGAATTGCCCCTTGCTTTCTAATCTCTGTATTTATACATCAAAGCTTTGGAATTTTTTTTTTTTTTAATATCATGGATGTTTAGGTTAACTTGTACGTATTTTGACTAATCCTATAAGTTCTGAAGTTAATGACAATATAAATTTTCAATAATCATCATATTAGTAATTATAAGGCTCAAATCTGAAACCACAATAAAAACAAATCCTTTAATTTCAAGCTTTTATTAATACACCACCTAATATATATAGCCCCTTGAAATTTTTTTATTGGAAAGATATTACATCATTGTTGAAAAAATTGGTTTGGCTGGTCCTGTGACTGTTAATTGATGTATCATGTCTTGATTGCTGTGTCGGTGAAAAAAATTGATGTTGCTATATCAAAAAGATACTTTATTAGAGAAGTTACGTGAATAAAAAGTTTGTGTAAATAATTTACAGGAACCAAAAAATTGCACAAAATAGCATGTCGGGTAGAATTGATCCAGCTGTTTGGGCATGTAGTTGCCAAAATGGCAGGGAATTTTTTATTTCTCTTGTGAATTTTTGTTTTGTTAGGCTGAAATTTCCAGCTGTTTGGAATTGTACTTGCCTGAATGGCAGGAATTTTTATTTCTTTTGTAAATTTCAGCGGACGATAACTGAGTTTTTGAACGAATAAATACAGAAAATTCACATAAAGTGTATGACCCGGTTATGTTAAAGAGTTGATTCTGTAGTTTTGGAACCTCACGTCCTTTCCTTTTCCACGCAGATGAGAATTTCCATTCCTGAATTCCCTCAACTAAGTTGACTCTCACAGCAAAAACAAGAACAAATCAAATCACTAGATTATGGTTCTCTTGGTGTTTATTAAAATTAAGCTAAAAAGAAAGAAAGAAAGAAAGAGAACACTGGCAGTGATCGGCCTGGATATTACTGGGCTTCACGCAAGCCCGGTCTGCTGGTATGATCCTTCTTTCTGATTTCGAAGATAGATTTATTTGTTATTCCTCGCGGTTACCCGCCTCTCTGTTTCAACTTTATCAAAAAAAACTAAGCAAAAAACCTCTCAAATTAGGTCATCTGGGCCGAGCATTGTTCACTTGTTAGCCACATTAGACTACAAGAAGTCCAGCGAACCGCTTCATCTCAATCTAATAATCAATAAAGTCAATTAAAAGCTATCTAAAAAAGGATTGTGATTGTTGAAATTCAAATTATTAGAATTTAAATTAAAACAATAAGCTGTGTGTTTGATTATAATCAATAAAATCATTTGGATGAAAAATGAAGTAAATATAAAAAAACTGAAATGACTACCAGCATTTGGTAACAATGAGGAGTTGGAATGATGCTCTAGAATGATATACTAATAACGTTTATGATTAACAATTCCATAATGACAAATAATATTTACTCTAATTGTTCTATAGTTTAATTATTTTTACATTTACTCCTTCACGACTTCTTAAATTAGCAATTTATATTTTAGATCATCATATAATTTAATCAATTTTTCATATTAAAAATATAAACTGTAATCTTTAAAAACACCAGAATACTTACCTTTTATTTTCTGGTTGAAAAAACAAACAATAACCAGATAGGCCCATCATTTCTCTGTATCCCCCATAACTGCTTTGCTGGGAAAATCCATACCAGTGCTGTGAACGGCAAGCGGGTACTAAAATTGATGCGGGTGTTGTGGTAGCTTTTACTTAACGGCGAATTGATGTTTTAGTATTTCTAAATGGTTTTGATACGACTAGGGTTAATAACCCCGAGGAGAGGGGCAGCTCCACAGAGAGAATCATCAACCTTTCTATCTTATAAAAAATCCACTAGGGTGAGCTCTCCGTAGATACTACAAAGGTTCTCTCCTTGTCAAGGGTGAGCGCACCTAGCCAGGGCATTTTCCTTTAAATAGAAATATAAGCAAACATCATGATGACCCCTACAATTTCAGTATCTTAAGCACAATATAAGTTGAAATAAAACCAGATAACTTCTTGTTCCACTTTTAAAGACAAGCTGAGAAATTGAAAAATACTAAATTAAGAACTGGTAAACAAAAGGCAAGTCCATGAAAGAAACAGCTACTGCATAAGCAAAATCTTCACTTGAGGGGAATAAACCTGGAAGAATGGGTGGCACCAATACCAGGTCTTCCATGCTTAACGGGCTTGTAGGAGATCGAGAACTCAGCTAAATAATGGCTTATCATTTCAGGCTTGATTTCAACTTGATTAAAGGTCTTGCCATTGTAAACACCAATGACACTGCCGATCATTTCAGGTACTATAATCATGTTGCGAAGGTGAGTCCTAACTGGTTCTGGTTTCTCACCGGGTGGAGCCTCCCTTTTCTGTTCAGGATATCACCAAAAAATGTTTTAAAGAGCATCAATTTCGTTTAGCATGTCAACAAAGCTAATATATTATAAAATATGAGCACAGACATCATGATATCATTTAGCATAAAATAGTGACCAAGGAGGATAGAAGCGTCCAAACTACAACGCCTGGTCGCGTGACAAGGAAAACCAAAGAGTGAGTTCCCAAAGAGTGAGTTCTTTGTTCTACAGAAAGCCTTTCAACCAAAAACAAGCATAACTCCTAGACATCAATGTACACCAGTTCCAAAGCATACCACCATTGATGATGTCACACTCAATGAGCATCGAAATTGGCAAAATAAGCACTGGCACTAAGTTAGGGAGGGTAGAAAGTAGGAAGGAGACAAGAAAGTAAAGGGAACAAAGAAAATAGATAGAAAGTAAAATCTCTCCTCATATTTGGATGGAATGAACATGAACGGAAATAAAATATGGGGAGTGATTTAATTTATTGGAAAAACAGAGATGAAATCTCATCGGTTGGAGAATTAATTATACACCCTTGAACATATTGCACATAAACATTCATTTGCGGGAATATATGTAAAATCACATGAAGGTTTATATGCTGTCTCTCTACTCTCTCCTTAGGTTTGAAGATAAAGGAAATGTAGGCCAATTCTCCTTATTTTCCTTGACATTTCCAAACAGGAGAAAATCACATTCCCAAACAGATTGTAAGAGAAGCATCACCAAACAAAATATTTACAACGTCTGCTCACACTCAATCATGCCATAATCACAAAGGACAATGTCCACTGAATGATGCCTAAAATTGAGGCAAGACAGGAATCCATATTGACCATAACTTCAGAACAGACCAACTGCCTATTCTGTGAAGAAACAGCACCACCTTCCAAATGCTATTGTTATTTTTATGACACATCTAATCCATTGACAATACTTTCATCCATGATATAGGAAAACAGATTCCCACCAAAGTGTCCCTAATGTCCAAAAAATTATGGTTCTCCTGTCTTTAACCCCCTCCCACCCAAATGCTTGGTTTGGTTCAGGCATTGATCAGGTGGTAACGTCCCATGGCTAGATCATTTTTTTGACCAGTCTGCTCGATCCTAATAAAAAGAAGAATTGTGATGCTGAATCTAAATTGACACCGTCATACTTAGACCAAGGAACCTGAGCGATGTGATGCAATCAACATCCGTACCCTAATAAAAGGAATTAAAGAACTCTATGGTGGTGCAAAAAGATTAAAGGCAAGTGGAATATTATTTTGATTAATTTTATTAGGAAAAACCAGTGAGAACAATTCCAAAAATAAATGAAAACAAATTTCAACCAAACAGCAGACTTAAGAACTGAAATCAAATTAAACCAAACAGCAGACTACAAGGATTGAAGAAACGTACAGCCTTGCGCAGTTTCTTGATAAGTGCCATTGGCTTCCTCTTCAAGCCCCTCTGAAACCTGACATCAAACCAACAATATGACAACTAAAAAAATAAATCATTCGGGCATGAAAAAAAACAAGAGTTAAATCTCCCTCTCGCTCACCTCCTGCGAGCACGCGCAGGAAAGAGCTTGACAAGCTCATCGGTAGACATGTCCAAGAGAGCATCCAAATCAACTCCCCTAAAACTGAACTTCTTGAACGTTCTCTTCTTTGGCTGTCCTGCTGCAGCAACATCGGTCTCAACTTCCGCCTAAAATTCATCAGCATAGCAAAAACAAATAAGGAAAATAAATCAATTAGAGAAAAACTCGATGACAGTTCGAAGCCTTTGTTTGGTTCCCGGGATAATGATCGATAGTTTTTAGGAGTTCAAGCGCGTTTCGATCATTTTCCCGGGAAAACATCTAATCGTGGCGGACATTGAAGGCCAGGGCTGGATTTGAGATCTTACCATGACTAAACCTGTAGATTGCAGAGACGGAAGAAGCCTTGCTCGTCTGCGGGTTAGAGTGGAGAGTGTTGAGGGGTGGCTAGGGTTTCGTTGTTATGATGGTCTATTTATATGGCACAAAAAAAGCCCGTGGACAAGACTTAAATGAATCGACCCCCTGGACTTTTTAATGCTCTTATTGATAGTCCTATATATCTTACTAAACTACAATTTGGTCCCTTATTTTACTAAACTATTATTCAATATCTTAACCATTCAAGTTGTTTTTAAACTTATAAATCAACTTGATTATATTAAAGTAATTCTCATATAATTTAATTTTAAAATCAAATTAAATAATAAATCAGATTAAAAAATTTAAAAATTAACATGTTAATTTAAGTTTAAAAATAATATTAAATAGTTTTTTACATTATCACACTTAATTTTTTTTTAAATTCGATCTACATGGTTACACAATTATATGTACTAGCATATAACTGCTAGACTTTTCAATGTTATTTGTCAAACTAATTTTATGAATTTTAAAATTAATGATTATTTAAATTTTTAATAATTCTGAAATTTGTAAGACTTGAACTGATGATTTCTAGAAAATAAATTTTAAATAAAATTTTAAATTCTTAACTTTGGGAGTCTTGCCCGGTAGATTTATATAATTGAGTTTTTGCTAATTACCTATCAGCAAAGGCATCTTTGTAGGGCAATTTATCTAACATTAGGGACACGATAACCACCGCTATCCATCTTTTTATACGAAAGACGTTTGGAGGAGCTTTCATATTACTGATGCAAAAGGAAATTGGCAGCCAGTACGAGGACGGCACACCACAAAGAAAGGAAAGGAGGAGTCTCCCAAGAACATGAAATCAATTGGAAAAAATAACTTTTTATGAAAAAATTAAATCATAGGGACAATATCAGCAACACGATCGACTCCTTTGTTTCGTAGATAACTAAATACATGTTACGCTGTAAACCGAGTTAATTTTTTTAATATAGAAAAAGTTATTTTGGTAATGATAAACTAAATCAATTTAGAATAGTTTAACTAATATATAATTCGGGGTATAAAATTACGATAACTTTATGAATAAATAAAATCATAAAGTTATTGAAATTTTTTTTTTTTTTTATATAATATTTATGAAATGTTAAAAGACTGATTTATCCCATATAAATAGAGAATAGCAAAAGAAATTATGATAAAAAGATGATAATGCCCCTGATAACATGTTCAACATTTTTTTTTCTTTTAAGCGTATCTTAATCATTTAATTGTTATAAAAAAACAAAAAGACTATGAAGTCCTGTTAGTCAAGCAATTATTTTTATTATAAGGATAAATAAGTAATTATATCGTACAACAAAAAATGTGAAGGTATTAATTTACTTCATTCAATTTGGAAACTACCATTTGAATTCTACAAAAAAAAAAAAAAACCATTTTGCCTTTCAATTTATATTTTTTTAGCTTTTATTATAGAGAAAAAAAACATCATTACACTATAATAATTATTAGTGTAATATGTCTGATAAATTTAAATGTTGACAGTGTATTGATGGAATGAATATATTAATTTTCACACACATTACAAATGAATGAAAAGCTGTATGTATACATAGAATTAGAGAAGCTGTTTTAGAAAAACTAGCTGTAATTGTGGCTACAAAGATTATAACCGTTGTGAGCCTTGATTCAGGGCTATTCTTTTGTGATTTGATCTTAGGCAGAATCTATGAAATGATCTGAGGCAGGATCTATGAAATGATCTTTAATAATGTCTGCCTCCGCGATGAATAATCGAGCCTCCTTAGTTTTTTCTTAGAGTCCAAAAGAGTGATTTGACTCCCTTTACAAGTGATGAAAATCAATTATTTCATCAAATCAATTGAATTTGAACAAATAATGATGTTCAATGGTATTGAAGTTGATTTTATTTAACCTGATGATTTCAACAATACTACCCAACTTTGATTTTAACTCGATCAGATTGGATAGAGAAAATTTTTCATCCTTGGGTGTCTAATGTGATCTTTTTAAAGTAATTTTTTTAAATAGAAAGTTTATGAATCATAAAACTATATAAAATATAAGATAAACTCCAAATTCATAAATAAAATTATTTAAATTTATTGTAAAAAAAAATTCCATGCATTACAATGAAAATTAAAATATTTTAAGAAATCCAAGTGTATTTTCTTTAAAAAAAAACAAGTCAAAAATGAATCGAGGCACTGTTGGGTCAATCTTTCACCCGCCATCGATTTTAATCAAACCGAATGAAAATCCAACCTGCTTTATCGGGTGATATCGTGGATTGGGTTTAAAATGTATTTTCATCTATCAATATTACCTTCCAAGTCGAATCACATTCAAAGTCGTGTGCGAGATTTTTACTAGGAATAGTTGGCAAACACTTGTGGAATGCTCGGAGTTCAAATGAGTCAGTAACACCGACAGAACATACTAAAAGATCAACATTGCAACTTTGAAGAACACCCCATACACGTACTGCCGGATTGACAAAAAAAAAAACAGCAAACAAAAGCAAGAGTTATCACATACAACCTTAGTCTATGTAGCAGTTCTGAAAAGAACAAGAGAGAATACCTCATCCCAAATTAACTACTTTGTCATGGAAGACAACCTCACTCCTTGCTTGCCAGACTGACCAAAAAATAGCAAACAAAAGCAAAAACGAAAACTTCTTTTGTACCTTTACTCATAGAAAAAGAATAAAAAAATGCCCTCACTGTTCAAAGAAAGACGAACGAGTATTGAGAGAAACCGATGAATCCACCATCAATAAAAAAAGGTTACACCATAGCTCCTAGAGGTAGCACATCCAAATAACAAATGATGAACCTATTCTACAATATCATGATATAGTTGTTGATTCCACTACCAAACTTAAGCTGTTAGATGAAACTACAAAATATGATTTATATTATATTATTTTTTAACACATTATTTCAAGTGAAAAGACTTTAAACTTGAAACTTGTATAGATCTATATTATCTTGTATGTAATTTTTATCAAATAAATAAGGATGATGAGATTCGAACTCGTAATCGCTTCGTCACCAAGACTCTGATACCATGTCAAAGAACCATCTCAATCCAATAGCTTAAACTGATGGGTGAGGCTCCAAGATATGATTTATATTATTCTCTAACATTTTAAAAGTGTGTTGTATTAAATCGATGTTTTTTTTTTTCAGTATTTTCAAATAATTTTGATATGTTGATGTTAAAAAAATAATTTTTTTAAAAAAATTATTTTAACATATTTTTAAGTAAAATATAATTTTAAAAAGTAATATATATTAAAATAACACAAACCAATTTGGAATTAATATTACCTGCACCAATAAGACCTCTTTAAAATAGAAACTCCCTCGTGCAAATTTCGAATTCAATTCGATTTAACACCGCCATCTCAAATTCCGAATCGAATTCGAGCTAATGTGCTCGTGAGGATTGACTTGGCGAAGTTACAATGATTTTTACATGCCTGGACATTATGCTCTGGCTTGGGCTTAATCTTGGTTTTCCATGTCGAGCCTTAACATAATGTCAATGCCCAGGCTGGTCCTGAACTTGATCAGCTCTACAGTCAATGACTATTCCCGTAAGATTAATCTTCATTATTTTAAGCGTTTCTTAAGATTGTTTGTATTTTGTACAAACCTTGATCAATTGAGAACATTAGGAGACTTGAGATGTTATCGAGGAGACAATCAATTGTCTAAATTTGCAATTTCTAACCTGTCAATTCTTAGCTTAAAATTCGAGTGTCACCCTCGTGTGCAGTCCATTAGTCGGTAGATGGACCTCTAGATGAATTCAAAAGAAATCAGTGAGGTTAAGTAACAGGGAAAATGATGCGAGAACTCGGTGAGTTGCATGCATCGAGATTTTTCTTTCAGTATTTGTTCTTCCCAAACCTTTTCGGCTCGACATTTTACACCTGCTTAATTTCCACGGTGATGCTTAATGCCTTGTGCTTCTCTCCACGTGAAAGGGGAAATCTAATTGGTTCATTTTAACTCTTAATTGTTGATACATATACCTTCCACGCAGATCTTCATGCCATTTAAAGAACTCTCTGTCCCAACCATGTTAGGGAGGCCGTATATATATTCCCATGTTCTTGCTAACAAATGGATCACAAAGTACCATTGCATCCTCGGCATTTCATGTAAAACACCTAATTTGAGTTTATCTTGCCGTTGAGGAGTTCAAACAAGATTTTATACGCCTTGAATATGTCGAAACATTATTAGCTTGGACAGTAAACGTGTTATGGAAGAACCGAGATATCATTGTTAGCTCGATAATTAAATTCACCATGAATCTCAATTCGACATAGATGTTGAGCTAACTTGTTAATAATGAGAAGATTTAACATATAATATGTTGAATAATAAAATAAATACAAGATCATAGAGTGTTATGGATCGTGGTTGATTCCCATAACTCTTATGATCATGTTAAGAGATATGCTATGCACAGCCGCGACCATGACCCTCTACAATCTTAATCGCAAATTAATACAGAACAAGAACTGCTTGCAAGTGTGTTAATCCAATGAACATCCATCAACATCCTATGTGTATGAACATTCGTGCAATGGTAAATCCTAGGTTTAGCAGAAAGGTCTATGATTTCTTTTTGATAACAACTCAGTGAACTATACAGATGCAAGTACATTTACAGCGTCTATGGAGTCTTGCTGGTGTCTAGTACTGCCTTCGGAGAGTGGAGACCATGCACAGTAAATTTTAACACGACAAATCCCCACATAGAGCTGCGATATACATTTGAAAGGATGAAATTTAGGCATTGATTTTGACAAAAGGGTGGACAGTATACGCTAATATGTGATGCAGTAGCATACTGGGGTTCCATATGACTATGCACCGAAGAAATTTCCACACGATGTCGAAATATGATAGGCTAAATGATCTCGAGTGGATCACTGATTCAATTGCGCTGTACTCGAACACATTTATACTCCAATTGATCACCAGTAATGCCTTCGGAAACTGAAAACAACGAATCAATTCATTTCTCCAGCAGATGCATACACCGCACACAATGCTGTTGTGCACTTGGAACACACTCATAGGATGTGTTCAACCTCGTTGTCTTTCCAATCAACAGTTTCCCACCTAAATCTCAATAGATTTTCATGGTTCTTGGACCAGTATGTTTCTTTACTACCCTACTATAAATTGAAACAGAAAAAACCATAATTAAGCCCTAGCATTCTTCTAAATTCCCCTTAAACCACAATGACATCCAACTAAACCCTACTTTTGACCATCACGGCTTCAAACTCAAATTCCTCTCAAACGGC
>Ga0325403_1003868_pt1 | contig 13774 bp, 8 predicted proteins | sample PopdelMetagenome_19_FD_205665 | JGI IMG/M metagenome (GOLD analysis project Ga0325403, IMG submission 205665) | Populus deltoides microbial communities from Bellville, Georgia, United States - Xylem-PdKOR-R4 | ecosystem: Host-associated > Plants > Phyllosphere > Stem > Wood/Secondary xylem...
AGGCACCACAGTCTAGACCCAACATGAAGGAGGTGCTAGCTATGCTAATAAAATTATCATGCAGCAGACCAGGCCGCGGGGAGATTTCATTCCTCTCTCAGGCTGATTTTCAAGATGAAATGAGATAAATGAATAGATAGGCTAGTCAGTTGGTCGGTTGTCGTTTGTACTGTTTGTATTGGGTTCACAAATATCATACACACAACAAAAATAATAAAACAAAATTATTCAGAAGTCCCTACAATCTCATTAGACAAACTCAAAATTGTTTAGAAATTTATTACCTGAAAATATAATTTTCTTCAACTTTGTATAATTCTTTAAAGACGCAGTAAGGTATCCAAAGAGATGATGGAAGGGTAAGTTACACCACCGGACAATGCCACACACGTGATCAAAGTGTGCGGGCGCTACCCACATAGATTTTTGAAATTAAACATTAATCAATTTGTATGAAAATACCATAATACCCTCAACCACACAACAAAGAACAAAAAAACCATTTTGAAAAGCCAAAAATAATCTAAATTTTTATTTTTAACTTTAAAGGCATTTAAGTAATCTCACTATTCATCCAAAATTAAAAAACCAAAACTACCCCTACATGCAAGGAATATATTTTTTTGTCTCTAAATGTATTTTAGCATTTTTACTATTCATTTTTTTAAAAAGACCCAATTACCCAATTACCCCCGTCATTCAAGATAAATGTTACATAATTAAAGGTTAAAATAATCATTTTACTGTTGTAATCGATAGTAAAATATCTTTAATGCTATAATAAAGCTATTGTTTAAACCCCCCCTTCCCTTTTAGTATATTTGTTATTCGAATGACTTGTTGTCTAGATTGGTAGTAGTATAATGACAAAGAAAGAGTATTTGTTTTTGCGAAGAGTGAAAAACAGGACAGGTGGTTAAACAACCATCTTTGCCGCCCTAATCCAGCTCTGACAATCGTTGGATCTATCTCAATGTTGGATATTTTGTTCAACATCAAGCCCTCTACCATTTGAATGGTGAAGATCTGAATCGCAGCTCCCATTTGGCCACCACAAGCTATGCAACCTGATGAAAAAAAAAAGAGACAAATCAAGGTTTTTTACCTTCATCACCTTGTTCCACCACCCTCCACCATCTGATCAACTTCAAAATTTGAGCGAAGGTTCATCTCTATATACCCTTCATTCTGGTTGGTGGAGATTATATTAATTAGGGGTGAGCAAAAAAACCGATAAACCGATTAAACCGAAAAAACCAGGAAAAAATAACTGAAAAAACCGAACAAAAAAAAAACCAAATTAACCGATTAAAAAATCACAAAAAAGTTCCGGTTCAGTTTGGTTTTGGTTTCTAAGGTCTGAAACCGATTGAATCGAACCGAATCGAACCGGTTCAACCAGGCCAACATTAAAAAAAAAGTATAAATAGGAAATGTTTTAACCCTAAACCTAAAGTAGCATTCCTAAACAAATCAGCCACCGCTCTCTACATCTCTCTCTTCCCTTTGTCTTTGGTCTCTGCATCTTTCAATTCTCTCTTTCTCTAGATCTTCAACAAGCCCTTCCTTTGCCTTTGCTCTCTGTATCTCTCCTTCTCTAGATCTTAACCAGCAACCCCTCCATACACACACACACAAACACCTACTTGATAAACCTCACAGACAGACTTCTCTTTGACTTTTTCTTCTTCTTCATCGAACTCTTCAACTCAAACGAGCTATGGTTGTGCCATGGCTGATGTACAAATTCTTCAGTTGCTAATGAAGCTTTTATGTGATAGCAAAAAAAAAAAAAAAACGAGACAATCCTTTACATGTAAAAGGTTGTGCCATAGTTGATGTACAGGTTCTTGATAAGGATTGGGTTGCTAAAAGCAAACCCCTGTTTTGGCTTGATAAGGATTGGGTTGTTAAAATCAAACCCTTGTTTTAGCTTGTACAAATCTTGATAAGGATTCAAACCCCTGTTTTGGCTTGTACAGATTCTTGATAAGGATTGGGTTGCTAAAAGTGAACCGAACCGACTGGTTTGGAAAGGAAAAAAACTGAACCGAACCGAAATTAATCAGTTTGAACCGGTTTTTGGTTTGGTTCGGTTCAAAAACTAAAAAAAATTGGTTTGGTTGTTTATTTTGGTCCAAAACTGGACCGAACCAAAAATGCTCAGCCCTAATATCAATTGATTTCTTTTGGGAGCTATATTTAAAACCCCGTATTCTTCAAAAAGCTTTACCTCCCCAAAATAGCCTGCCTTCACCTCCTTTACCATCACTGCAAACCCCACCACCACTATGCAAAACTCAGCCACTGCTACAGAACCCCACCCCAGCCTCTAAACAACCACTTTAACCCATCGCCCATATCCCATCCCCATTCTTTAGCTGAAAAAACCATTACAACCCGCAACTCCCAAACCATAACACAAACACTACAAACACCACCATCGCCGACCAAAACTCCTCCTTGCCACCACCCTCAACCTATTTCACCCTTCACAAAACTTGCCCAACCCATCACTTCAACCCTCCAGCCAAGGTAGCCCACCTTACGACCAAGCATCCCAAAACCACCATCACCACAAAACAACCCTTAAACACCACAAAACTAAATCCTAAATAGCCCCCTACCACCTCACAAGCCCTGTCCTTATAGGCTGGAAAGATTTGAATCATCAGTACCTATTAAAGGTGTACCTTGGAACCATTACCTAAACATGAAATAGGGAAAACTATGGATGTCTTGGATGATGTTGTTAATGAGAGCAATTTGTTATGGCAAAGAAGTGTTGTTGGATTTTTCCTTAGTTACAAGATGCCTTATCATGCCATGAAAATTTTAGCTTTTTAGGTATGGAAGATCTTAGGTTTGAAGGATGTCATGATGATGAAAAATGGTTTCATGATATTTCATTTTAAAATTAAGGATGATGTCTATTCGGTTATTAAAAAAGAGCTGTGGATATTTGGAGGAAAAACAATTGTACTACAACAATGGAATCCTTACTTTGTATTTTATAAGAACAAAATCAAGAGGTTGTCAACATGAGTGAGACTACATGGCTTACCATTCCCTTTATGGACAATAAAGGGTTTGAACAAGGTGTCAACCATGGTTAGGAGGCCTCTTTCATGTGATGAGTAGACTTTAGGGTGCACTAGACTTGACTTCGCAAGGGTATGTGTTGATATTGATGATTTTTTATGTACTTGCAGCTTATCAACTAAGCCTATCTCAGTTCATATTGAATATGAATGGAAACCAAAAATATACAGTACTTGCCAAGTCTTTGGACATTCATATGAGATTAATAAGCATGATTTGAATAAGATTGACCTGTCTAAGTTTAACAATGAAGGTGATGCTTTGACAGCTAGTACAGTTCCTGTTGAGAACTTGAGCACGAATATGATTGCAACCTATTCGACCAAGGAGTATAATGTGGTTCTTAATGGACCTAGTGAGATAACAGGACAAATATTGGATGAGGTTGTGATAATGGATGGTCAAAATTCAACCAATAAGGGTTGGTTCGGTCTTTGGTTTATAAAGCTCCTAATGTCATGCTTTTAGCAAATAACAGTGTTATGAAAGCCTTAATAGGTAAAGGGCCTGAGATACTTAAGGTCAAAATTGGGGTGGATCAGAGTGTTTTGATAGGAAATGAGGCAATTGGCTGCCCCTAGGGTGATATGGCATATTATGGTTTAAAATTAGCATATAACCCTAATAATGATATTACCCATGTTAAGAAAGACCAACAAGCTTTGATAGAGATACCAAGATGTATCGTTAGCATGCTAGCACCAACATTGAGCACTAGTGAGGCTAACACATCCTCATCGATAAGGGATGTTCTAACCTCATTTGATGATTTGGTTTCAGTAACCCCCATCCAAGCCATGTCTCTAGGTACTAAGTTCTCCCATTCAAGTACTAGAGCAAAGAGTAAAAAGAAGAGAGGAAAGGGCTCTAGAGGTTAGTGATTTATTTATTTATCTATCTTTTCCATTTTATTATATTTATGCTAGGAAGCTAGAATATATGAGGCCTTAATGGTTTTAAAAAAAAGGGATATTAAGGCTTGGATAAATAAATTTAATCTTCATTTAATTAGATTGTTAGAAACAAAAGTTATTTCTAATAAGATAGGGATATTTGAGACTACATTTAATCCTGCATCATGATGTTATTTATCTAATGTCACTCTTGATTGTCGTATTCTTGTTGGTTGGGATCCTTTAGTTTATAATATTGCATGTTTGGACTTATCCTATCAGTGAGTTACTTATGAGGTTTATAATTTGCATGATGGATGTGTTTTCATTATGACTTATGTTTATGGTTTGAATATACCTGCTGGCTGAAAAGATCTATGAGAGTATTTGAGATTGCATGCAGTAGGTTATCACAATAGGTTTTGGTTGATATTAGGTGACTTTAATGTTTTTTTAACTCTTCAAATAAGTGTGAGGGTGATCCTGTTTAGCATGGATATATGGATGATTTTGATACATGTATACAAGATGCAAAACTGGTTAAAGTTCCTTATGCAGGTTTGAAATTCTCATGGCATAATAGTCAACAGGATATAAAGACTATTTTAGAGAAGCTAGATTGAGTTTTTGGCAACTTTACCTAGTTCACTATATGGCCTACTACTTATTCAGAATTCTTGCTTAAAGAGCATTCAGATCATAGTGTTGTGGTGGTGTAGTTTGGTACATCAATTCCTAAGCTAAGAAATTCCTTTAAGTTCTTAAATGTTTGGGCTGACAAGGTTGATTTCTTGGGAATTATTAAGGATGTGTGGCGTACTCCTGTAAAGGGTACCCCTATGTATAGGTTCACCAGAAGATTGAGTTTGTTGAAGCCTAAACTGGAGTCTCTACATCATTATCATACAAGCCACGTATATAGCAATGTGACAGAGATGAAGGCTTAGTGGGATGTAACACAAGTTCTACTTGATGGGTCTCCTTATTATGAAGAGTATATGGATGCTGAGAGGGGCCTTGCTAAATAGTATGCTCAGTTGTGTAAGGATGAAAAAGCTTTTTATAAGTAGAGATCTCGGGTTTAATGGCTAAACCTGGGTGATAGAAACGCCAAATTCTTCCACAGATCATTGCTTTATAGATAGGTTAGGAATATGATTCATGGTTTGCCTGATGAGACATGATCTCAAGTGAGAGATCAATAAGATTTAGAGTAGTTGGTAGTTAGATATTTTCAAAGCTTGTTATCTACCTATTTGACCACCCCCTCAGCTGATGTCTTTAGGTACTTTTTTTTGTTATATTTCACCTAATATGCTACCGTCTCTGGAGACTATTATTATAAATGATGAGATTAAGGAGGCTTTATTCTCCATACTAGATGATAATACACCAAACCTGGATGGATATACTTTATTGTTTTTCAAAAGGAGTTAGGGAATTCTTGGTAGTGATTTCATTGTTTTTCAAAAGGATTTGAGGGATTTTTTGTAGTGATTTTTTTGCTACAGTGAAGTATTTCTTTGAATTCTCTACTCTACCTAGATATGTTAATGTTACTAGGATAGCTTTGGTACCAAAAATAGAGAATCCTCTTACTATGAATGACTTTAGGCCTATATTTTGTTGTAATGTGATGTATAAGTGCATATCTAAAATCATTGTGAGCATGTTGCAGTTGATACTGCTTGATGTTATAGGGCTTTCTTATACTACTTTTGTGCTTAAGAGACAAATGTCAGATGCCATTTTGTTGAGCATGTTGCAGTTGATACTGCTTGATGTTATAGGGCTTTCTCATACTGCTTTTGTGTTTAGGAGACAGATATCAGATGTCATTTTGTTGACACAAGAGCTCATGCATAACTATCATTTACTCGATACTATGTTTAGATGTGCTTTGAAAACAGACATCAAGAAAGCTTTTGATAAAATCAATTGGGAATTCATCCTCTTAAGTTTAAAAATAATTGGAGTCCCTAGCTCCATGATTAGATGGATTAAGGTCGGCATGTCCACTTTATATTTCTCAATGGCTATGAATGGGGAGCGAGAGCTGCATGGGTTTTTTCAGTCAGCTAGGGATATCTAATAGGGTGATCCTTTGTTTCCTTATTTATTTGTGTTGGCTGTGGAGGGCTTGAAAGGTATTCTTAGATAGGCTACTCAGGAACAAAGATATCATTATCACTGAAGGTGTCAGTAGAAAAGTATTACTCATTTATGCTTATGCTTTCCTGATAACCTTATGATATTCTGTCAGGTAGACATGGATTCAATGAGAGTTGCAAGGAGGGCTCTGGATGACTTTGTTATGTTATCATAATTGGTAATCAACCCAAAAAAGAGTCATGTTTTCTTATCAAGTATGGATGATGACTTGAAAGCATCTCTCTTGGGTTTTAGATTGGGCTCCCTTCCGGTCAGATTCTTGGGGGTCCATTTAATTGCTACCCGGCTGAAATATAGTGACTACATGGCTTTAATTGAACGAATTCTCTTTAAGATCAGGTTGTGGAACTCGACATCTCTTACATATGCTGGCCATTTGCAACTAATCAAATTTGTTCTCTTTTCCATCCTGGTATATTAGTCTACTATGTTTATCCTTTTTTAATCTATTATCAAGAAGATTGAGGGCTTGTTAGCTGCCTTCCTCTTGAAAGGTTCATTTATTTCCCCTTTAGGGGAAAAGGTGGCTTGAGCTTCAGTTTACTATCTTTTATAGGAGGGCGGGTTTAGGATTAAAAGGATCAAGACTTGGAATAGAATAACTATCCTCAAGCATGTTTGGAGGGTACTTTCAGATAGATCCTTAGTTTGGCCAGCTTGGGTGCATTTTGTACTGCTTAGTGGTAGATCATTTTGTCATGTCAATCTACCTTAGATATCTTCTCGGTCACGGTGGAAGATTCTTCAGAGTCGAGATTGATGTAGGAGTATGTTTGTTTCTTGCATTGGTGATGGCTCTCTAACTTCTCTATGGTTAGATTATTGGTTGCTAGATGGACAGTGTTTTTGTGACCTTTTTCCTTTCAAGACTTTATCATCTACTGGATTGTTTTGGGATGCAAAAGTTATAGACATTGTTGAGGATGGTGGTTGGGACTTTCCTTCAGGTAGTAAGGACCTCCAGCAGATCTGGGACTGCATTAAATCCCACCCCGAGTTAGTTTTCGGATCATTATGTCTAGACAGGTCATTCTATGGGGAGGTTAACTATTGATTTAACTTGGAAGGCACTTCGGGATACCGGCCCAATAATACTATGCACCAGTTTCTCTAGTTTTCAGGACATGTCCCACGACACTCTTTCATCTTATAGCTTGCATTTTTGGGTCATCTATACACTATGAACAAACTATATATTTTTCAGATCATCACCTCTGCAATATGTATCTTATGTGGTTCATATTTGGAGACCCATGATCATTTATTTTTTTTAGTGCTTTATCTCAACTTCAATATAGAGAGAGATCTTAGACATGACTTTATTTCCTTGGTGTTCTATGTCATAACACCTTTTTCTTCGGTGGGCTTCCCTTCGATTTTGGGAGAGAAAGGACTTCACACATATTCTAGCATAATTGTCACTCTCTACCATAGTTTACCTCATATGGTATGAAAGGAATACTCGTGTCTTTAACAAACACTACCGATCACAGCATGATGTGGTGGAAGAGATCTTTAGCTTGTTAAGATTACGACTTCTAGACATAAAAGCCAGTACCAGATATCTGTAGAGATCATATCTACTTGGTAGCTTTGATTTCTGTATTTATTTATATTGTTTCATTTTGGTTTGATGTTGTTTAGCTTTTTGAGCTTTCTTGTAGTCTATTTCCCCTAATCTTATAGACTTTATGACTTTTGAATCCGAATAACAAATTCATTGTATTTCTTGGGGTATGCCTCTTATATCCCTATTAATGTTTTTTCTTATATACATCTTAACTTACTAAAAAAATATTTGTTTTTGAGTTCAAAAAATGCATTTGAAAATTTTTGATTTTTTTGTTTTAAATTAATTTTTTAAATATTTTTTGATTGTTTTGATGTGTTGTTATAAAAAATAAATTTTTAAAAATAAAAAAATATTATTTTAAATAATAAATACTGTAAAATATAGCCTCGATACATTTTCAAACATCTCTGAATAAGTAAAATGCATTGGTAGTAGTGTCACTTACTATCATAGGGAAGTGAATCAAATACACAGTTCCAATCCAAATGACTAAATTGTCCATGTATCGATTGAAGTGAACAACAAAACTTTGAGCTGAACTAACTCTATCATCTAATGTTGTTCCCTTCTCTCTCTCTCTCTCTCTCTCTCTCTCTCTCTCTCTCTCTCTCTCTCTCTCTCTCTCTCTCTCTCTCTCTCTCTCTCTCTCTCTCTCTGAGGAAAATGGGTTATTAAAATTGTTATGTTTTGATCTCTTCACTATTTAGCTTATGTGTGCGTCTATATATATATATATAGACACACACCCACTAAACTTTGTTTCTTGGTTATATTTGGATTTGTGGGCAAGTAGAATTTGCCTATCTTTTTTTAGTCTTTCTTGATTAATTGTTAACCCACCCCATATTAAGTGGTTTGGTACCATAAATAATACGTATATAATATTATTATATTGAAGATTTGTGGATGATGATGATGATGATGTTAATGGAGCTTGCTATTCAAAAAGAGTTGGCAAACTTGCCAAATTACCATGTCATGATGCATTCTTTTTCAAAGAGCTCGTGCCAATGGAGTTGAATTTGGAGGTCAAGTACATATTATTATTACTATTATATTAATTCCCTGTTATGTATTTACTGAATTTTCATTCTTTAATTTTAATAATACGCAAATGCATACAACTTATTCTTCTTCTTATCAATTATGCAAAATTGACACACATTATTTTTTTTATAATATAATAATATTTAGATGATATTTGTTTGTATTTAGATTCTATTAGTTATTTTAACTGCGCTTCGCCGCGGGTCGAATAATGTTTTTGAAAAAAAAAAGATCAAATAATTTGTTTTACTCAAAAGAACTAGTGCGTAGGTGTTATTAGTGTGTTTTTTTGACATTGAGTAACAAATATAACTGTGAATAAAAAAATCGATGCTTATATATAATAAAATATAGTAAAGATCATAGATCTCAAGCTATTTTTGGATATAGTAGAAGAATGAAACAATGTTGCAATTACTACAGTGAAACATCATTTCCTTAATCTTCGTATAATAATTTTAATATGCATATTAATATGTTCTTATGCATGATGAATGATTATGGACATTAAAGATCAATGTGACTGTGTTTTTATGATTGAATGGTGGTAATATTAAATAGGGCTTGCATGTCTTGTCTTTTCTCTATTTTTCTTATAGGTTGTAAAATTCTTTTCTCATTTAATTTCCCTCGAATGTAACTCGAATTTTATTAATTAATTATGTAAATGTTATGTAACTTAGAAATGTAGGAATTTTGATAGAAAATTTATTTTGTAATCTAAGACGAAGAAACAATGGCGGCCACTACCAAAAAATCTACGAATACAAAAGGAATCACTGATGAATTTTTTCTGTAGGTATTTTTAGGTGATCTTTACCGACTGAATTTTTTCTATTGCTAACTTCGTCAGTATATACCGAGAGAATCCCAGTTGGAATAGAAGGAATTTAAAAAAACCAAATAATATGATGACGTGTAAGTTTTTGCGGACGCCGTTATCAATGAAATTATAGTTTGATTCAAACAGGAAAGACTATACAGTGACATGTCACTTATACTGACAGAATTGTCAACGGATTGATAGATGAAAAAATCATGTCGATAAATCCATCGATAATAGTTAATATATGACCTGGTCATCGACCTCCCCTCCCATATTTCTCTTTTTTCCTTAAAAAACCTCTTTGTAACAAAACAAACACCCCCCACATCCCATCATCTCAACACAACTCATCATTCTTCAACTTTTTTCCAGTCACAACAACACTCTATTTGACAACATTCGTGTTCTGATTGAAAATTTATTGTAGATTTTTCATTTTAAGTAAGTAAATATACCATTTTTTAAAAATTTGAACAGTTTTAAAATGTTAATTTTTTTATTGCATATTTTTGTAGTATATGTATTTTGTTTGGGAATTTACTTGTTTTATTGTTTTTTCTCATACAAACTTGTTGTATGGATTTATGATTTTGTACATGTTATGGTTTGTTTTAGATTTTATAAAATTGTATTTGCTTGTAAATTATTGAAACTTATGTCGAATTACCAATTTAGGTGTGTTGTGATGAAATAAATAATGGCTTGTTGAACGGGCTCATTTTATATTTTGTCAATTTTATTACCAAGTTGTAATTTTTGTAAATGTGTACTAATATTTATATATGTAGATAATTGATAATGAATTAAGAGAAATATTAAAGTAGGTTGGATAATCTTGAGCTAAACCAATATTTTTGTAAATTTATTTAGTTAACGTAGTTAATTAATACATGTTGTCATCATTATTTGATAATTAATACATCTTTTTTATATAAGAATGGGACGACTTGTTTTGAGAATTTTCTAGTTTTACAAGGATATTTAATGGGCTATAACATAATTTCCAAGTGTAACAAAGATTCATTAATGTTCCAAAATCCTTTTCTTACAAGGATTTCTTATTCATCCTAGCTACAGAATGAAAGAAGGGATGATGATATTTAATAACAAATTGATTTCTAGGATCATTGGGCAACATTGTAAGCTATAAATAAGCTTTATATTAGACTTGTATTGTTTTCTTTTCTTCTTCTCTTCTCAAAACAATATAAGGAATTAATTTATAAGTTTTATTTTTATTATTTTAGCTATATCCCAAGGCTTGTTTGAACTTAATTAATACTTTGTCTTCTACTAGGATCCAAGGCTTATTTGGATTGGGATTTGAGCTTACTAGTATAGTTTTGGGTAAGTTTTGTAAGTAGATCAATTCAATCCACAATGGTAGATTCATTAGGGTTAATTTTTTAGAAGTACTTAAACTCTTGTAAGCCTAAGTTTTGGAAAACCTTTGATAAATAACACGTCTAAACTTTTTAGTTTAATGTGTGTGAGAGATTCTTATGTTTTTTGGTTCTTAAACAAACTCAATATAACTTATCAAAGATTAACTAGCTTCGTGGTATCATTCGACTTCATTTTGATAGTGCTAGTGCTTTAGTGTGAGAGATTCTTATATTTTTTTGGTTCTTGAACAAACTCAATATAACTTATCAAAGATTAACTAGCTTCATGGTATCATTCGACTTCATTTTGATAGTGCTAGTGCTTTAAGATAAGTTTTTATTATGTTACACTCCTTTCAGACCACTTTCAACTTTGTTAGATCAGATCTCAATCTTGATTATGGGTTTAAGCCATATATAATCACGAGATTCACATCATATATAATAACATGAGTATTAATGTATATGAATACATGATGAGTTTTATAATATGCTTAGTTTGGTATCTCCTTGATCGAGGAAGGTGTTAAGTAATAGATCATATGTAGTTGAAGGGATTCATTTTGCTAGAAATGGAAGAGCAAGTAGATGCTTATGCACCTTATCCTTCCTAAATTTTTTTATTTATTCTCTTAAATTGATTTTGTGTAATTTGTTACGTATTTAAAAGGGAGATTCAGAAAGATATATGTAGGTGAGAATGAAATAGTATAGAAATGGAGGGAAAAAGAAAAGAAAAGAGAAAGGTAAAAAGTCAACGATATGAGTAGCTTGTCTACTCGAACGTAGGCCAATGATATGAGTAGTTCGTCGTTTCGGACATAGACTAATGATATGAGTAGTCTTCCTTCTCAAATGGAGACCAATGATATGACTAGTTTGTCGTCTTAGATGGAGACTAATGATATGAGTAGTCTGTTATTTTAGAAGCAGACCAATGGATTAATAAAATACCATAATTTGACATTTGAAATGTAATTATGGATACTTAAAATTGAGTAAATGGTTCCTAGTTAGGATGTGAATATAATTAAATTGGAAATGAGTGAAATTATAAGAAGGTTTGAATTTGAAAGCTATAATATAGATTCGTATGTTAAAGAAATATTGGTCATGTCTTTTAATGATTGTATTTGAATTATTAAATTGAATATTAACCAGTAATGTATCATTACATGGTTATATGTGTTGTAGTTTTATCACTTACAGCTGGACAAGGTGATTCAGAATTTAGTAATGCTTTACTTAACTAGGTTTCTTTTGTCTGCGTGCACTTTCTTATGTATAATGTGTTGGATTTCATATTTTGTTGTAATTAATCATTTTATAACCATAATTAACTTAACTCTTTTCTACGTTTGTTTGTCATCAAGAAAATTGATCAACGGAAAATACTTTCTAGTTAAAGGAAAATTTAGTTGGGTTTCTAGGAAAATGTTTTCCTTTTATTTTGGGTGAGAAACATTTTTCAGAAGTTGTGAAAAAAATTAGAAATATCATGTTATTTGCTGATCATATTAAATTTCGTCTTCAAACTTTTGATTGCTATATATTTTGTTTTTTCCTTAAATTTCATCTTTTAGAATTTTATTTAATTTGATTTTTATATCAACTTTGGTCCTGATTTTTATAATTGTTATTTGTTTTTCTTTTATTATTTTTTAATTGAAATTTTTTATCTATCAGATTTGGTCTTTATTTTTTAAATTTTATTTATTTTATTTGAAATAATTTATGAAATTGTTATTTTTTTTAATTTCATCATTTTTCAACTTTTTTATCTATTAGATTTAACCTCAATTATTTTGATTGTTATTTATTTTATTTGAGATAATTTATGAAATTAGATTTTTTTTTTTGCAATTTCATTTTCATTCAACTTTTTAATTTGTAAGATTTGTTTCTTATTATTTTAATAAACTTGAAAAAAAATAAAACATTAATAAGTTATTTTTTAGCTCATTTTCCATGATATAGCCAAACACTGGAAAATATTTTCTAATTTATTTTTCATGACACTATCAAGCATTGAAAAGAACTTCACTTTTTAGGAATCTATTTTCCAAGGAAACTACTTTCCAAAAAAAAACTACTTTCCAGCATACAAACAGGGCCTTAATATCTTGTGTTTATTATGCCTTTTGTTGTATTAAATGTCAAATATGATTCAATGAATGAGGGAATTAGCGGGATAAAAGTTTGGGTAGAGTCCCGTATAGGGAAGACTTTGCTAAAATTTTATTAAATTAGATAGATTTACCAATCTAACTTGATAAACCATTAATATTGTGGGAATAAAAAAAAACGTAGAATGGGAGAATTAGATTTATAAGCTAGCTAGAAACGAACCAAAAGCATATTGAGTTCAAAAATTTATATGAATGGATATAATAAATATTAGAAATAAAATTAGAATTGATGAGCTAATAGTAATATAATGGATGATGAGATGAACTAATAAAATTAGTTTTATAAGATAAAGTAAATGCTTGTGAAAGCTGAGATGATAATTGAAAGATAAAAATTGGCATGAACTAAATACTCTAATGAGATAAAATGGGATATAGATAAATTATAATATGATTTGAAAATATTATAATGATTTGATGAACATAAAAGTAGTGAATGAAAAGTTATATTAAGATAAGCTATAGAATAGATGTTAAATCAAGAAATTGTTATATATGTATCAATAATAATATAATGTGTTTAATGAAAAATAAAAGTTTATTAGTGATTGATGAAGAAAATTAATTTGAAAATGATATAAATTGAT
>Ga0325403_1003870_pt1 | contig 13772 bp, 4 predicted proteins | sample PopdelMetagenome_19_FD_205665 | JGI IMG/M metagenome (GOLD analysis project Ga0325403, IMG submission 205665) | Populus deltoides microbial communities from Bellville, Georgia, United States - Xylem-PdKOR-R4 | ecosystem: Host-associated > Plants > Phyllosphere > Stem > Wood/Secondary xylem...
GGTTCGTGGGCCCCGAGTCGAGGCCGCCCTCGAAGTCGAAGCTTAAAACCCCCTCTGGGTCCTCCATGGTATGCCGCCGCCGCCGCAGCTGGTATGTAATTAGGGCTTTTTATTTCAAAGCCATCTATCTACACGGTTGTTGAGCAGAAACTGAAATTGGAAGCCGGTTTTTTTTTTTTTTTTTGCAGATAACCAGTCAGTCTGCAGTGAATTTTCTGGGGAAAAAAGAACTTCGGAAAACTACATGTAAATTGATTTTAAAAGAAAAACATTAATATATCCAATCATACTTTTTGAATCAATAAGTTCACTTCTGAAAATTTTATTGCAGATAAAGCAATATTTTAGAATGGTTAACGCAACCCTCCAATAATCTAAATTCATGTTTACTATTCGCCTTTTAAAATAACAGTTCTGTAGTGTGGGTTGGATTAATATTTTAAAAAAATATTAAAAATATGAGAAGTTTTTAATAGTATAAATTAATTTTAAAATTTTCGTACTCAACTTTTTATTTAATTCAAATAATTAAATTGTATAAACGTTAACTTGATTTAAATTAATTAATTTTATTAATCTAAATATAATATTGATAATCGATAAAAATATGAGTTAGTTTAAAAAAAAACTTTAAAATAATAATTTTTAAAAAAATATTGAGATAATGATCAACTTCGCCTCTCTGTAACCCAGGTCATGAATTCTATTGAGTTTAATATTTTTTCTATAAATATTTTTTATTTAATTATATGATAAAAACAAACGCTCATGAAATTAAGCACCAACCTAAAAATAGACATTTATTTGAGATAATTATCCCTAGAAAGCAAACAAAAATCAATAATGCAATCCATTTTTCAATCAATCCAATATTAAATAATGAAATCAAAAAGGAATAAATTAAAAATAATTAAAAACCAAAAATAGAAAAAACATATCATATTGGTGGGTAAACTCGTGAAACCTGTGAATCGAGTAAGTCGGGTTAGTACGCCAAACATGTAAACTGAGTTATGAACTCCAATAGGATTATAATTTTTTTTTCAAATCTATTTTTTATTTAACTATATAATAACAAAAATAGATGATTGTAAAATCAAATACCAACCCAATACCAAGATGTTTTTATAGATTACAATAATCTCATAAAAGGCAAAACGAAACTAGTTATGAAACTGAATTCTTAATTAACCTAATATCTAAAGATGAATAAAATATATAAAAAAGCTACACTTGTCAGACCCGCGAACCAAATTAACTAATCAAATATGTGAATAGGTCTATGGACTTTATAAAGTTTAATAACATTTTTTTTCTGAAACTGTTTTTTTAACCATATGAGAAAACAATAGATGATAAAAAAGTCAACTTCAATTAAAAAAACACCCACCAAACTCATAAACCATGGCAACCCGGGTTACTTTGGCAAACTCGCAAACCATGCTAACCTTATAGAAAGGTAAAATAAAATGAAAGAAATTATGTAGTCAGATTCTCAATCATCCTAATATTAAAAGATAAAATCGATAAAGGTAAATTTGAAAAAAATATCATAACAAAAATTAAAAACCATAAAGAAAAAAAGAAAAACAATGTGGATAGTATTGTCATTCATAGTGCAATATGTGTGACTGAACAATGGTTTCCTCACACTCTTTAATTTTTGTTATTTTATAAAGTTTAATAACATGACTTTTTTCTAAAACTATTTTTTAACTATATGACAAAAAAATAGACTATAAGAAGTCAAGTTCAATTAAAAAAAGCAAAACAACCTACCAAACTCGTAAATCGGGGCAGCCTAAATTACCTTATCAAACTCGTAAACCATGCTAACCTCATATAAAAGCAAAATAAAAGGAAGCAAATTATGAAGTTAAATTCTCAACAATCTCAATTTTAAAAGATAAAATCAATAAAAATAGATTTGAAAAAAAATCATAACAAAAATTCAAAAAGAAAAATAAAAATAAAGCAAAACACTATGCATTACTATTGTAATCCATAGTGCAATGGTGTTAGGTGAACAATGGTTTCCCCCACATCTTTTAATTTTTGTTACCTCATAAAGTTTAATAACATGGTTTTTTTCTAAAACTATTTTTTTAACAATGTGAGAAAAAAATAGACTATAAAAAAGTCAAGTTCAATTAAAAAAAAAACCACATCTATAAATTAGGACAATCTAGGTTACCTCCACAAACCCGTAAACCACGCTAACCTCATAAAAAAGACAAAATAAAAATAAAAATTATAAATCTAAATTCACAACCATCTCAATATTAAAAAAATTAAAAAAATAATAATAACAAAAAAAAATATGGAGAAACACTATAGCAATCCACAATGTTTTGTGAGGAAAGTTACAGTGTTTTTCCCTACACCATTAAAAAAAAACACACCACATCTATAAACTGAGGCAACTAGGGTTATCTTGACAAACCACACTAACCTCATAGAAAGACAAAATAAAAGGAAAAAAATTACAAAACTATATTTTTAGTCATCTCAATATTAAAAATAAAATCGACAAAAATAATTTTAAAAAACTCATTACGAAAAAAACCAGGTGTAAAAAAAAACACAATGTGGAGAAACACTATAGCAATCCAGAATGTTTTGTGAGGAAAGCTATAGTGTTTTCCCCCAATCATTTAGTTTTTCTTATAATTTTGTTGTTTTTTCATATATTTTTTTCAAAAAAATAAACCAAGACATGAAACCTTGTTTGTTTTTAATTTTTTTGTTTTGATAACTAACAATAAATTTTAAAAAAATGAAAACAAAAAAATGGGTTTCAAAAGTTTTCAAAACTTGTTTTTACACCAGTAATTTATAATTTAAGACTTCAGTAATAATCAAATTAGGAATGAGTTCAGGGTACATAAATGAAGTTCAAAGTATAAGGATTGGTTTAGGATTGGGTTCAATACACCTTAGGGTAGAGTAAGGGTTAAGTTCGAGTGTCCCGGGGGTCAAGAACAAGTTTGAAGCATTTCTAAGGTTGAGCCAAGAACAAGTTTGAAGCTTTCCTAGGGTTGAGCTAAAAACAAGTTTGGCGTTCCTTAGGTTGAGTTAAGACCAAGTTTAAGCATTTGATGCATGGTTATTAAACTCGACTCAAAAGTTGACTCGACGGGTGGTTAGGTCCTCGGTCAACCCAAGAGAATAGAAAAAAGACATTCAGCTACAAAATCATCCCTAAAATGGGATTTATCACTCTAGGATCCCCTCGTATCTAGGTTTAAAAGATAAACAATTCAAACCCCCTTCCACTAATTCATCTTGCTAAAAAGTTTACACACAGAAAAAAGAACAACATCCTAGTTTACTTACAAAAGCAATCGAGCAAGCTACAAGTGTAAAGAGTAAAGTAATTAATTACCAATATCCTGTTTTGACAAACACTCTAGCACAAACAACATCCTTATAACCAAGTTCAGAAAAGTTCAAGATCACATAACATTTTAGTTCAAGTTTGATGCAAAAGCACCTGGAAAACTAATGCAACACATATAAATACATCATTGTCAACACCTTCACTATAGTACAATGAACATATTGAGTTCTTCTTTGTCCAAATGAGTAGAATTTGAAAAAATTATCAATGACACTGAGTCAATCTCATCAATGTCTATCAAAAGATCATCATGCTTCTTTGTAGCTTTGTCATCACAACCATTGTCAATCTCATGTAAATTTATCAAATTTAAAATTCAAACACAATTAACATATAAATATTACATGTATAACACTTCATTTAAAACAAATCAATATTGATGATGTTCTAAAAATCCAATATACTTAGAAATGATTTTTTTTAGTGTTTAGATAGTGGGTAATAACATATTCACTTCAATTTTCCTTTCTCTAGAGTTCATGAAGTTGATGGTTGGTGATAGAAAACCTGACACCTGCAAAACAATCCATTTTAATGGGATTTAAGGACCCTTCAATGATAAAGTTAGTGACTTCTAATAAGAGATTGCAATAAATAAGAGAATAAGCTTTAAATTCTAAGAATAAAAGTGGTTGTTCTTAGTTGTATACGATAAATGCTTTAAAATAAAAGTATGAATACTTTAGAGAATAAAAAAATATGAACTCTTTGCCTGGACAATTCAAATGGTATATACAATATCTAAACTTTGTCATATTGCTTGAATGGTTGAAATAACTTCTCCTCCTAGTAGTATTAATAAGGGATACATATCTCTTACATAAAATTAATATTGATAGAAATATAGTAGAACCTTAGAAGACTTTTTATGTACTTATAGATATGGAGAGATGATCATTATTGACTTTTAATATTTAATGTTAAAAGACATAAGAATAAACAAACATATCCTTGTGACTCATATAGACCCTAAAAAGATTATCAACTTTATATGTCTAAAACCTTGTTAGACCTATATGCACCTAGGCTCTATGCGTAGCTAAACACAAGGTAGTTGGGTTTGACAACTTCTCATATCCATATACACTTGACCTTAGCGCGTAATTAAACCTAAGAAGGTTGGGTCTAGCATCTTGTCAGTCTCACTTGTATTTGGGCTTAATGCGTAGTTAAATCTAAGGATGTTGGACCTGGAAGTAAGTCAGGCCTATGTAATATAAGTTTGATGTTTCTGCTAAGCATAGATACATTGAGATATTATCATGCCTTTGGTCTTTTTAATCATATGCTCTTAAGAAAACATATAAAAAATGCATTGACCCATCAGTATCCCCTAAGTTTTTGTGTATTAATTACATAAAGATTTTGAAAGGTTATTAGCATTAAAGAAATACTTTTCACCTTTCTTATGAGATTTGTTTGTCTTCTATAGAACTATTAAGAATTTTCATAGCCAGATGGCTAGTCCTTATTGATTAATGAAAGACATTTTACCTTCCTTATGAGATTTGTTTGTCCCACGCGGAACTGATGGGATTCTTTGTGGCTAAATGGCCTACTTTCATGAAAAAAGATGTCATTTGGGGAATAAAATGGTGGGGTGCATTCAATGTAGTAATTGAGTAGATTTCTAGAGACTTGAGATGATATGAAATGTTATTTATCTAATGATGAAGGTGAAAAGTTGTTTCCTTTATAACCTTAGTCGTTCTTGCTTTCATTTTTTTTCTTTCACTATTTGTAATCTTTATATAAAAAAAAAACAGTTTTGTTGAAGACTTTTCGAGCCAGTTTCACTTTGTTTTGAAAAGAAACCATCATCTTAGATATCTCCCATCAAAAATTTATTTCTCCTTTTCTAATAGAAAAATGGATAAAAAAAAAGTTAGATCTGACCCTAGAAACAATGATATTGTTGCCTTCGATGAGGAGGTTCAGGTTCTAACCTAAAACTGAAGGAAGTAGTAGAGGATAAAAGTCTATCAAACTAGGCCCCAAAACTAGAAAGGATGGAGCATTAGCGTCCATCCCTGTTAGAGAAGTTCGTCCTCTACCATTGCTAGGAAACCTCGTGAGGAGGGGCTACCTCAGGCCCCTAAGAACGATGCCCCTAGCACCTTGAGTGTACATAAGATGGCATTCATTAATGGTCAATAACTAGGAGAGTATATATAACTTATTTGCCTGCTAGGGTTGAGCGCATTAGCCACAGACCTTAGGTTCTGCCTAGGGTCTATTTGAAATTACAACCCTCATTTGTATGTATGAGTTGGGGTATACCTTCCTATTCACGAGTTTGCAAGGGAAGTATTAAGGTATTATAGGTTAAGTCTAGGTCAGTTATATCCTAATAGATAGATGATTTTGGGTGCCTTTGATAAACTTCTTAGGCTTGTTGGAATCGAACCTATTGTTAGCATTTTTTGGACCTATTACCATTTGGTTGCTGAGATCGATAGTGAAAATGATATATGTTAGTTCTTTACCTTTGTTAACAGACCCACATGAGTTATGAAAGGGACTCTGTAGGGAAAGCCTGCACATGTCAAGAAATAGAGGAGGAGGTGGCTGATACTAAGGTATAATAGGCTAGTCAGCCCTAGATGAAATGCAATAAGTTTGGGGTTTTTCCTATTATTGAAGAGTACCTTCCTGTGAAGTGAACAATAAGCCTCGTCTAATCTCAAATGAAAAGAGAATGTGTGTTGCATTGGTAGTGGCCTCAACCGAGTATGACATCATTAAAATAGCCAAAAGACATTAACAGATCATGCTATAAAGTATGCAACCTTTTTATCCTTTATTTTTTATACATCTAAATTCATATCTGACTTTATTTTGTCTAGGGTTAATAACAAAGAAGAAGAAGAAGAAGAAGAAAATGAGATTTCAACTAGGTTTATAGAAGGAAGTATGTCTGTATTAAGAAGCGGGTCCTAATCTCTTGATGTTAGTGGAACTGTTACTGAAAAAGAGATAGAGTATGACAGCATCAACATGGACGAGTATATCATTCATAAGGATTTTGTTCTTGAGGAAGCAATAGTGAAAGCCAAGACTCCCTTACAAATAAAAGCTAGGGGTAACTATACTCCTTTAGCTAGGGGTCAAACATATCTAACCCTCATTGAAATAATTATGAGTGTTGTTGTTGCTTTAGAAAGAAAAAGAGTTTCCACCGCTGTGGATACTAGTGTTCTAACCTCATTTGTTGAGGCTTCATTGGTGATGATGATCTTTTTATCTCTACCTCTAACTTTGGCTGAAGAGGCTATAATTATTGGGACCTCTGCCTAGGGTATTCATGTAGAAGCTGAATAAAGATTTAATGATGGTTTTGCTAGACTCATCCTTGGTCAAACCCTTTTTTTTCCCCACCCTAACTGAGGAGGAAAGGCAGACCATGAAAACTATTATTGGTGGGAGGTCTAGCCTTGGGGAGGCTAGCCTCGAGGTGGTGAGGAAATTAGAGAGGGTTCTCACAATTCATTTAGATATCTTTATTAATGCATGATAAGAGTTACAGCCGCCATTTGGCCTTAACTAGACAAATAGTCTTTAATGTAAACACCTTTTTTGTCTGGCCATCATTTATTTTAGTTTATTAGTATTGTTTATAACCATATTGTCTTTTGTAAAATTTTATGATGTGCGCCTATTTTAAAAGGTGTTGGGTGACCAAGACGAAACATGTAAGGGAGGCCATCATTGAATATAGGGCATATCAAACTGCTTTTTAACGACTTAGAGAGGAGAAAGCTGTTATGGAGGCTGAACTGAGGGACCTCAAGGTGGCTTATACCTCTTTAAAGGATAACATGCAAGGTGTTGTCCTTCAGCTGGCAACACTAAAAGGCAGCTTCAAACGGCTCAAAATGAAATGGATGTCCTAAAATAGGGGATCCTTGAGGCAAAGGCCATTTAAAATGGTTTGAGGGCTGAGCTCTTTATTACTAGAGGAAAAGTCCAGAGCTCTTGGGCGTAGTTAAAGGCTCTAAGGAACTCTCTTATGGAGTTCCAGGATTTGTTTGAAGGATGTGCACCTTCTTTTAAGATGGTTGGGGACAAGATCTTCTTTATCATGTCTAACTTGTACTTCTTCAATCAATTAAGAATAATGCAAGTGGTCTTCAATGATATTTTCCATCCAGTTCTAGTGCCTAATTTTACAATTGTGTTCCCTTTTAGGTCTGCAACTACCTAACATAGGGAATATCTAGCTGAGAAGCCTAGCTTAAATGTCTAAGCCTTAGCCTCTTGTCTCTTCCTAATTATAATCCATGATATGTGTGGCAAAGTAACACTCGATTTATAAATGCCACAATCTTCACATGGTCATGAAGGAAATCAAATAACATTTCAGGATAGGGGTTCAGAGTGTCAATTGAAACAAAGAAAACATGATATTTATTTTTTTATCATGCTTTGTATAAAGAACCCAAAGATAGTTTTGGTTCTTTGGTTGTGTAGCTTCGTGCAAATGAATTCATAAGTGAACTTGTTACCCTCCTTGGAAGGAAGCCTACATTTCCCCATGGTCTCTATTGATGAAAACATTAAAACTTCATAAATGACATCGGTGCATAGGTCTCGAGCTGAGTGGTAAAACAAAGATTTTGTTACCAGATTGAAGAAAACTACAACGATGCTTTTGGATTGGAAGTCAAGCAAATCCTCTTTAACACTGTCAATTGCTGACAACTCTTGGCTCTTTAAGGGAAAACCAGATTCAAAAGACCTATATTTCAACTTGTGAGCACACATGTTAAATGTATGAGCATGTTTTTATATGATGAACTTGTCCTTCAAAAAATGACACATGATTGTTACTCTTGCATAATGAGTAAGAAATTTGATTTTTGCCCAAACTGTACAATGAAAATTCCATAAGTGACGGCCATTGTGTTACTCGTAAGTCCTGAACTCAAGATGTTATATAAAAGGCTTCCCTTGATGCAAAGCACATGTAAGGAGTATACACCTTAAAGGTAGGTTCTAATCTTTTTACGTAAGACATGGTCGGTTTACTATTTGATCTCTAAAAAAGGTATATTGTTATCCTAGTGATCATCTTTGTGAAGGCAATATAGGGGCTCAGTAGGTAATGAGATGACATGTATATCAATTATTATCAATCTAAGCACTCAGCAAAGATTCAGATAGTTTCACAAACTTAAACTTTGACTGAAAGTCATAGGGTAAGTTGTTACTCCCTTACCTAACCTGAAGTTTCTATGTGTGTGCATTTCGAAATGATAAATCACAAATAAACTAGTGACGCATAAAGACATCCATTCATATCCAACATACATGCATGAGCAGGATAAAACATGTTAAAGCCGTAAATAAAATAAAAATAAAAAAACAAGCCACATACAAAAATACATCAAATCATATAAACCACAAGAACCTCACAAAGCATAGTCCAATACTGTAAAAAAAAACTCCCCAATAGAGTAGTCATTTTGTCACACGTGGGCGCACGACGTTGAGGGTCAAGGAATCGCCACTTAGTTGTTTTGTTTAGGGTTGCTAGGAGACCTGAGTGTACTGGTCTTTATTAGACATTCCAAAGGTGAGGGGCTGGTTATGACTATGTAAGATATTAGCATCCTTAGCGTACCCTACATAAGGTAGCTTGCATTGTGTAGTCTAGATATGGTTTAAAGGTTCTGATGGGTTCTTAACCGATGGTCTGTCTATGACTTAAAAAAAATTTACTCTTAAAAATAAATCTGGCATTTCGAATTTATCATAGGCTCGTATGCCTAAATGAATTCTTATGGAAAGGTCCATGTAGGTGCCCTAACATGGTTCACCTATCCTGGAAGACTAAAGAATTTTTCACAACTCATATATTATGGTGAAAAAATACTCTTAAATAAAATTGATGAATATTCAGAATAATTATGAGAATTTTCCGGTCAATTCCTATTATTTAAATACCAATCTACTTGTATGTTCAATATTTATACTAGAATATTGACCATAAATTCTCATGAATTAAAAATTTTAGGGGCTATTTAAATATTAGCCAAATACTTAAGGAATTTTAAATAACTTGTTGTAATTTTCAAAATAAAAGCAAAAGAAAAAACAATACACGTATTTTTTAAAACAATGCTAAAAATTATAATTATTTTTTATATAAAATGCAATTTTTATAAGGATTGGGTTGTATACAGAAAAAAAATCATTTTTTTTATATTACTATTTTTTTATTTTATATTTTTATAAGGCCATGTTTGGCAAGACCCACTTTTTCTTTAGAAAAACTTCCAAAAGCAGGCATAGAGTTTGTTTGCCAAACACCTTTTTAGGCCAGAAATCATTTTATAAAAAAAAGTAGCAAACCAAACAAAGCTTTAAATATCTGACCTGATTTTGACTCGACTGGGGTGACCAGAAAGCAAACCAAAAACAAAGATTCAAAGCCAAAATAGATTAAACATGAGAAAAACATAAAAAATCAAAATTTCTTAAATAAGACGGATTAAACACAAAATAAATAAAGAACACAAATATCATTCAAGCTTAAACCTAACAATGTGAAACCTAAACCAGACTAGATTTCAAGTAAACAAAGGCATCATTTTATTATTATGCATCTATAGATCAAGAATCAAACGTCAAAAACCATTGATTATCACTGAAAAGCCACGATTTGATCAAAATGTATTTTTGGACCGTCAAAAGAAACCTAAATTATTTGCTAATCAAGTTGTTTGAAAAGTTTTATGCAAATAAATGGATCGGAAATTGTCCAAATCATAGAGTTAAGGTAGTGTTCTTTCTAAGAACACTACCTTAGAAACTCAGCACATGTCTAGAGTAAAGCCAGCCATTGTTAAACCTGGTTATTTTAGGCATCTAAAACATGCTTTTTTAATTCCAATAAATCACATTATCAATACCAAGTATAGTTGAAACAAAAGAAACTAACAAAAACAACAAATCATCATAAACATGCATTAAGTTCCATTTTCCAAAATTGCCAAATCAAAACAAGCATGCTTAACCAATCTAAGATTCAAAATTGACATTTTGACATTCCACGAGGCTAAACCAAAACTCAGGAGCTTGAAACCATGCATTAACCAGACAGAAAAACATCAACACCTTGCTGACACATTTGACATATTTCAAATCAAACTAAAATGCAATCTTAACATACTTGGGTACCAGTCTTCATGTCAATATATTCAAAAACATTGCATCAAACAATAAACAGATCATCCAACAGGCCTCGTGGACTCCACCTTCAAAGTTTGTAAGAGTATACCTTCCAAGCTTGAAATCTTCAATGAGGGTAGATTTTTGCCGCTGCTTTTCTTTCTCATTGTTTTTAAACTAGCAAAACCAAACCCTTAAACCTTTTTTGAACTCTTGAACTCATTAATGAATCTCTTAGACCTTAACCAAATTTCTTCCCTATTTGTTCTTCTTTTTAGGTACGATTCCCTCTCCTTTTATAGGTTGATTAAGAGCTTTTAGATGAGTTTGTTAGGGTTTTAACAAATCAAATCTAGGCTGGTTTTATCATGAGATAGATGGTTTTGGATCTAGGTTGTTTTGATCAAACTTAAAGGCTAAGGTGAGGTGTTTCAGCCCTTTGATCTTGAGAGAAGTGTTCTCAAACTTTGATAAGAATTCTTTGGGAAATTTTAAGTGTGAACACGCGAAGAAATTTCGGTGGTTTTGTGCAAATGAGTGTCTCAGTTAAGGCTAACTGGGTTGACCACTTTTATAGTTTCGTCGGAGTAACTTCGACATCAACGTTGCTTGAGACAATTTGAACTTGGTTGAGGGTTGCATACCTTATATTGAATCCATTCCTGCTCAATTTGAAGGTATGGGGTTCCACATTCATTCATTCAAAGATGTCAATCTAATCAATATAAAGTTTCAAAATGTAATGATGGCTGATCGGGAACAAGATGTTGAGATCATTGGAGAAAATAGACGTAAATGTTTAATAATTTCATTGAAATAAGGTTGTAGAAGGGGTGTTTTTCAATTGAATGATGGTGGTTACAGCCTCAAGGATGGTCAGAAACACCATATGCATTTGCTTAAAAGTGTCTACTCGACCAACCAAAACTGTCAAGAGAAGAAGATACACAGTAGCCGAACGACATGTCGTCTAGGCTACACCCTACAAATTATTAGCCCTACTCTTTCAATTTCTTTTAATTTCACCCATAATAGCCTTCTAAACTCTTAATTTTATATTATCTCACCCCTGCTAAACTCAATTATTAGCCCTAAAGTTAAACATCTTTTATAATCTGGTCCTTATTTTTTTATTTGTTCAATTGAACCCCTCATTGACTATCAAACTTTTAATTTTTTTTTCCAATTTGGTTCTTGATTTTATCAATTTCAAACCCTGAAGTCTCGCGTTTCTCACAAGTTGGTCATTAGTTTTGGATTTTTTCAATCAAGTCCCTAATTGCCTACTAAACTTCAATATCTATGCAATTACACCCCTGATTTGACCAAATTAACCTTTAAAAATTACAATTCAACCTCAGACTTTAATTTCTTCCAATTAAAACCTAAATTAACTTCAAGAATCAATTTTTCTTGCAGTTATCCCCTCAATAAATTCAATTAAACTTTGAGAAATTTCAATTGAGCCCTTAAACATACAATTTTGAATTTTCCTCCTCAAATTTAATTTTTATTTGCCAATAGAGCCTTCATTAGTTGATAAAATGCTGTCAAATTTTTTAATTTTGTATATTTTGATCCTCCTCAACAAGTCTTTGGCAATTTCTTGGACGTTTTGATATATTCTTCTCACTGATATATATATATATGTTATTTTCTTTTCCATTTTTTTTGTTTATATAAGGCCCCAAAAAAGGTAACAACACGTTATGTGTGACAATAGCGATCTTGATTTCATGATCTGAGTCAATGGTATAAAATGTTAACCCAATTTACCATTGGTTTTTTTTCTAATCTTTTTTTTACGCTAATTGTTCTTCAATTTTAACCTTTAATACTATGTTTATTGAAGATAAAGTTTTTTTTTCCGGTTTGCCTAACGACCAAGGTCGTGAATTTTCCATGCTAACTTAGATTGACTCAAGGCTTTTACATCATTTTATTTATATGTCAAATTTCATCCTTATTTTTTTAATTGTTTTTTATCCCTTTTTAAATTAATTTTTTTAAAATTTCATCATTCATAATTTTTTTCGATGCAGTGATCTTGGTCTCATGATCCAGGTCATGGATATGAAATGTTAACCCGAGTTGACATCTTTTTTTCTTATGTCTTTTTTTACACTAATTTTTCTTTTCAATTTCAACCTTCATCATTGGGTTTATTAAAAATTAATCTCATTTATTTTTATTTTATTTTCTTTTTATAAGGGTAGTCTGACCTCACGACCCGAGTCATGAATTTTTTATGCTAACTTGAATTGGCTCAGGGATTTTTTTTGTTATTTTTCAAATTGTTTTTCAACTTTATCCTTTAACACCAAGTTATCTTGGAATTCAACTTCATAATATTTTTTTTTTCTTCTGGTAAGCGTTCTTTTCTACAAGTCATCATCATCACCTTTTCTCTTAAGATTCAGTACATTTACCGTTGTTTTTTTTATTATATAATTAAATTAAATAATCTTATTGGATTAGACCTAGTAAGGTTTATAACTTGATTCATTAGATTTTTCTATGCTTTAAAAAAACTGACCTGGCTCGCGACGAATCTCAAATTACCTATCTAGTTAAACGAGTGTTTGCAAGTGAGTTTAAACTAGTTTTTCATTAAAATTTGATTTTTTTTGTTTCAAATTATTTTTTTAGTATTTTTGGATCATTTTGATGTGCTGATGTAAAAAAAATTAAAATAAAAAAATATTATTTTGAAGTTTTTTCAAGATAAAAATATTTTAAAAAACAACTATTATCACATTTCCAAACACGAGAGGTACTAAACAGTTATACCTCATCGAATTAAGAAAATTAATGTACGAGAGAAAAACATAACATTTAGCTACGAAGACACGTCTTCTATAGTATAATGTTTTTTTTATCTGTTTTGCTTACAAACCATGTTAAATTATTGGCAGGTTTGTAACTTGAGATATACTGAAGAGAAAAACTTGAATAAAGTTTCTAACACGCTTTCTATATTAGACTTTACAGAAGATAGTTTATTATTTTTCTAAACTAGGCTCACCATCACCTTGGTAAATATTTTGCGAAAAATAATTGTTTTTGTAGTAGTTTTTTCTTGAAGAATTTACATTCAAACAATAGTGAAAGAATTATTTGTGATTTTGTATGCAAATTTTAATTTTCAAGAGCATCAAGTTATATTGATGCGGAGACAACATTGTCTCTTCGCCTGCGT
>Ga0325403_1003872_pt1 | contig 13769 bp, 7 predicted proteins | sample PopdelMetagenome_19_FD_205665 | JGI IMG/M metagenome (GOLD analysis project Ga0325403, IMG submission 205665) | Populus deltoides microbial communities from Bellville, Georgia, United States - Xylem-PdKOR-R4 | ecosystem: Host-associated > Plants > Phyllosphere > Stem > Wood/Secondary xylem...
CTTCCCAATCAACTGCCAGAAGAAGCGCGCTGCCAGGAAAGACCGCACTGGTGCTGAAGAAACAACATGGCAGTTGTCTCGCTTTTACCCCATGATAGAGGTACATCTGTATTCTTTGTATTTGGTTTTTCATGTATAGGCTGACCTATTGTGCTTTGTTATCTTTGACGTCAAAAATTTCCTTTCAAAAAGCTTTTATTGTTCCCCTTTCATTTTTATATTGCTTTTGCTACATGTAGTTTTGTTACTAATTCCTCCCTCTTCCATTATCAAATTTGCTTCTAAATGGGGAGAAATTATTGTGTAGATTTAGTTTACTTACTCATTCATAGACTAGGCAAATAAAAACAGAACATGTGGTCAAAATCATGCAAGACTCACACTTCATTATATGGGATCATTGAGCTTTTTATCCGTGTGCCTTGTGTCTATGGGTGAGTTTGTGGTTTCCTAAATAGGTAATTTCCATTGGTGCGAAATGTTTATGTGATTTATCAACAGCCTTGATGCCTTAACTTTTGGTTAGATAATATGAAAGGATGGTACTCACCCTAATGCAAATCCTTTTCAGGAACTTATTGATAAACTTAACAAAGGAGAACTCTCCAAGGATGAATATCCATGCATGAATGACCCAAGCCCAACTTTCCATGGGACATCCCAGTCTACACCAATGCATCAAGCTCCAGCACCCCATTCAATGAGATCAAGACGGACTCCTACATGGGCTCGACCACGGAACTCTGATGATGGTTATTCAAGGTATTGCTGTTCTTTCATGCATAGTCAATTGAATATTCTATGATTGTCTGAGAAAATAAACCATGGAATTCAACTCCTGATATTTTCCTCTTTAAACTTAACACATTCTTAATCTTTTGTTATGCTCCTGTGCTGTATCTGTTTAAACGAATTCCCTGCTTGTTTATGGTCTCCTGATTGATTTAGGTTGTTGCTCTTATGACCTCAAAATTAACCGTGCCACCGTAGTCTGTTGTGCTTGTATTTGGAGTGTTAGGGAACTTAAAAGGCCAAGAGTAGCTTTATTATCCTCGTGGCTTTATTTGTAATGTTGTTTTTTTGCATTTCCCTACAGTGATTCTGTTCTAAGACATGCATCTAGTGATTTCAAAAAGATGGGCCAGCGTATTTTTGTATTCATCGTAGGTGGAGCTACAAGATCTGAGGTAAGAAGATGTTGAATCCCAGATCAATTATTATGGTTGTCTTTATGTTGAATCCCAAATCAATTATTATGGTTGTCTTTTTGGCTTGTTTGGTGTTTCTACTCTAATTAATCTCCAGCTAAGAGTTTGCCACAAGCTTACAAGCAAGTTACAGAGGGAAGTAATTTTGGGTTCTTCGAGTCTGGATGATCCTCCACATTTTATTACGGTAACTAGTTTTCTCTAGAGCCTCCAAGGACCCTTATACGTTATTTTTTGAACTGAATGTCTGGCCAAAATAATAATGTCATTGATTTAAAATTGCAGAAGCTGAAACTGCTGACAGCAAATGAACTTTCACTGGACGATCTGCAGATATAAATGTGTTGGGATTAGAAGCGGAACACGAGGCTTCTCTAGGTTCTGACTATCCGATTTGTAATTCATCAACACATTCTTTCATTTTATTGTATCCATTTTTTAATGTAAAATGTCTGCCCCTGATAGTCGTAGTTGTGTGGTTCATGTTTCATGTTATAGGAAGGCGCCCCTGCTCAAAAGGCTGTAGCTTCTTGTGTGTTTTGTAATACAAGCCAAAGCTGCAGAGAAACTGACTACGTGTATAAATATTGCTTTACTAATTAAAACTGAAAAAAAAAATCAATATAATTTTGAAACTGAAAACAATGAGTTCCCGTACTATATATGATAGTGATAAGATGTTATGGCATCCTGGTTTAATCTTTTGGATATTATGTTTTTGGCGCACCATCAGATGTTAGCTGCACCGCGCCAGTTGTGAAGGTTGTTGGGGTTCAGGGGCGACTCATTGGTTCTGCAATTCATGGACACCGAGAACAGAGACATGTTCAGTGGTGGTAAAGACGAAAGGAACCACGCAGCACTGCTTTCAAATTTTATGACTGGGATGAAGATGAAAAAATTCTCTTCTCAAATAGGCCAGTTCAGTGAAGCCGGAACAAGAAGAACGACACCTACGCGGGTTAGAAGCAAGCAAGGTGCGTTTTCTTTTTGAGTTCATATGAGAAGATCCATGGAGTTAGCATACGGCTAATCTTTCAGTAGGAAAAACCTCGACCATTATTACTCTAAAATCTCTTTGGCATTGTTTGAGGATACGAGCACATGTGCCATAATTAGAAAAGTTTTGTTGAGCAGTTGCTTGCTGTGCAGCCATTTACGTAACATGGAACTCAGTCTCATGCATAACGAGAACCATCTTTGAAGAATAAATTTCTCAATGTGTTTGCAAATATTATTTTAAATTTAAAATAAAAGTACTGTGTCACGCTGTAATCCGCACCGCATGCTTATGCTGCTCCGATTACGGTACACACTCTTAACTAGGTAATTGTAATGAGGTACTGGTTCGGCTCAAGGCTGAGAGGTTAGGTGAGTTGGAGTCGCCGGAACAGATCACATCGATCTGTGTTGAAAATTTGAATACACACTAGGAGTTCACAGATAATTTTCTTTTAACAGATTATTCCTAATCTTTCAGTTAAAGCAAAAATTAACTGGGGAGCTCCTTCATTGTTTTGTGGAGCTCATTTTCCGCTTTTCTCTTCTTAATGTCGCCCACAATTCTCTTGACATAAGTAATGTAGCCATCAACATTAAATTTCCGCTTGCAGCCTGCATAGTTCATATAACGTATTTTCCCAAAAATCGGTCGCTCTTTCCAACCCTGAAATCAAAACAAGAAGGGCTAGTTGATGCCACTTATTATGTAAACGAAAGATAACCAGAACCATTCCTAGTTTCATTTTTTTTTTTTTACAGAAGAGATGAATACAACTACTGTCGTAAATTTACAGTTCAGTCAACTATGGAAATCACGCATTCATTTCACTCAAAAGTACATCTTTATTTTTATGTATACCAGCTTCTTACTATGATATAGAATGATGTTAGATGGATTTCAGGAAAGAACTTTAGCACTGCATAAAATCAGGAGGTAGCTTATCCCACTAAAATTATTGAAACCAAACCTGATCGTGGATGCCACATATTGACCACATGCAACCAACATATCCACCTGGATCCCTCCCATCTATCTCATACTGCAGGCAGGTTAGTTGAACACATTATGCTCTGGTTTGAAAATTCATGGAAGCACTATGTCATTGTAGTAAAATTACCTTGTCATTTAGATATATGGATATCGCAAGGGCTTCTTCAGGCCCTCTTGTCCACTCAAGAATCTTTTTCGCCCAATACATACTGCACAAAGTTTTCTAGTTTCTAAGAACATCAAATGACAGCAACCAAACCAATACAAACAGCTAGCCAATATTGATGCCAACAGTCAATAATCTCAAATTAAAAGCACCACCACTTAACATGCTTGCAGATATATAAAATGACACTGAATACCATTGATATGAATGTATGTTCAAAAGATTTCACATTGGCTTCTTCATACAATCATGCTTTTGCATTTCGCCGTCAATGTAACGTCAGTTGCTTAATTTCTTTGCATTGGTTCACCTGGCTCTATTATATTCATTCATATTAGACATCCAACTTTTCCTGATTTTCATTGACTTACTATCAGACCAGAAAAAATAAATATGAGAATAACAATCAGGAAGTTACTAGCCACACATTCTCAGAAAAAGAGAAAAGTTACTTGCCGCATGAAACCATGCATCTTCCCATGGCAAACCATCTCCAGCTGAGAAGCATTCCAAAGCTGCAAATTGATATAAGATGATATTAGCAATGCATAAGCAAAAGAAAACTATGAAAATAATCTTTGGCAGGTCCTCATAGAATAGTATTTATGGACAAAACATAGGCTTACAGGATCAGCTGTCTGTGCCTTCTCTAATTGCTCTTTCCTATAAAATCAGGTGTCATTTGAAATTTCAGAAAGTCTGGCATGCGACAGAAACTTTTGCAGTATAAATAACCAAATGAAAACAATTGCACTCACGAGTAAATATGTTCTCGCTTGTCAGAAGCATGGTCAGCCAAGGTCTTACGTGCCCACTCCCATGCCCCATGTATGGAATCATAATTGGGCTGGTAAAAGCAAAAGTTGTCCGCAAGTTCTCTACGCACAATCAACTCCTCCAAAAATGCATCGGCTGACTTCAGAGTAACAGGTACATGCACATTTTTTAAGCTATACATTAGTTGTATGTAAGAACCACAGAGAAAAAGCAATTGATGAAACGATCAACATGTGATAGATTGTTAATTACGGGGGCTTAGGAAAAATTAACATGTAAAATGACAAGCCGAAGGGCTAAGTAATTGTAATTATCCATGCTTCACTTGAAAATAAAATTTGAACCAAGATTCTAGGATTTGACACTGCAAACCTGAGGACTAAGATTCCTCACTTTACGTGCCTCCAAGGCACACCGCTGTGCAGAAATCTGCCCAAAATGAAGATATGGAGACAGACCGGAGAGCCCTTTAGGTTTTAGTGGGTTATTCCTATCTGTAGAATAATTCTTCAACCTTTGCGTCAAGAATCCATCTTTACTTCCCATCAACACTTCCATTGCTGCATCTTCTCCTGGCTCACACCATTTGATTTCAGGAACTTCTGCCCCTTTCCTACACATACGAAATCACGAATCAACACTACAATCCAATGAAGCTCAACGCAGCTTTACTCAAACACATTAATGTCTAACCTCAAAACATTGTCAATGAGATCATTCCAATCAATTGACTGCTTTGTAGCTGCAACCCACTTGTTCTTCGGCAGTTGTAACATTGGGAAATCAATGAGGTACTCAGGTAGCAATTTATTTATCTTACCCCTTAAAGTCCTAGCACTGTATTCCAACTTCTCTGACGCCATCCAAATAGGTACAATATTATGAGCATCAACTTCATGTATGGTCACTGAATCACTTACTCTCTTACAAATTTCATCTTGGCATGTACGAAATTGTCTAAGAGGTGAAAAATCAGTAACTAAAAGTGAAGCCCCACAGTCTTTTAAGAATGCTGGTATAGTCTCTTCAGCTTCTCCCTACACACCAAACCCCAGAAAAGCCAATAAATTTCACATGATAATGGTTTGTTTATAGCTAAGCGGGTGCAATGCAAAGTACTAAGCACATTTCGTCAAAGTTTGAGTCTTTTTTCTTTTTTGATTATTGAAGTTTGAATATTTTCATCGCCATCTATAAGAGCACCCCAAAAAAGAACACAAATTACCACAAGCAGCACAGAAAAAACCAAACGGGTTTCATTCAACATTCTTATAAAACTGACCAGGAACAAGAAAAATGGGATCTGAAGTGTCTCTTCAATATGACTTTGAAGCTGACACAAACCCCTTAACATAAACCCTAATTGTCTTGCTTTGGCCCCCAAGAACTGATCAAACAAATTGAATGCCACAGCTATAGGCACATTGCTCCTGTTAGCCTGATCAACGGCATGGATCAAAGCCCAGTTGTCTTTAAGTCGTTGATCTCTAAACATCCAGTAAACAACAGGACCACCGCCCACTTGCCCTCTGGATCCTTCTTTGATGACCCGGATCCGTCCCGGTTGGACGATGGTGTTTTGGGTTGGCGGGGAAGATAGAGAGGCCATAGTAGAGAATAAGAGGGCAGCGGATTTATAGTGCTTGGTAACGTGCGCAATGGATGCAGAATAGCGGAGGATTACGTGAGCCAGAGTGCGTAGATTTAAGGAGAGGGAAAATCGGGAACTGTGGAGAAGAGAGAGAAAAATGGAGCGAAGTGGAAACAGTTAAAGTTGTGGTTTTGAAATGATAGACGTGGAGACTCTTTTTGTTTGACACGTGTTGGTTTAGTTGTGGGCCCATAAACTTTCCCGGCTGCTCCTCTTCCCGGGACAGTAAAATTGGGTTAAACAACGAAAACCGAAACTAAAATATCCAAAACTAAAATCTTTCTCCCACTGAAACGCTATTCCTACGCCTTCCACACATCCCTGAAAAAGCAAAAAAGCATGGAGGAGGTACTTATACCTGTTGGCCACCGACTCTTTTATCCACAGGTGTCCCTTGCTTCCCTCTTCAAAAACAAGAACAAGAAGCCGGCAAACCTCAAAGCCTTGTGCCCTAGCTTCTTTGTGGTTTACTAAGAAGAACAAGAGGCGGTTGTCCTTTGATTGTCCTTGCTCGTCAATTGATTGTCTTAGCCGTGCCCTAACCTCTCAATTCAGGTGATTATTGTCCTTGCTCATCAATTATTGCTTTACCTTTTCAATTGGCTTGCTTACCGTTCTCAAAATGGTTTTTTCTCTTTAATTATGATCTATTTGATGATTTTTTTTTTATTAGACTTTATCTTTTAAACTTTCTATTGTTGGTAGCCAGTCTCTGCGAATTTGAGTGTTGGTTTTGGTGATTTTTGGTTTGATTCGAAGCCTGTATTGGTGAAATCTCATTTTTGTAGAGTGATTTGAAGCCTGTGCGAACATGTAGATAATTCTTCAATTCCTTGCATTTTCATCTCCTAATGAAAAAAACTAAGATAACAGTTTTGTTTTCAATTCCTACTTGGATGATCGATGATCTATAATGATACATCAAAGTGCAAGAACTAGAAAGGATTAAAAAAGAAGAGCAAATTATGAAAATTGATATTTCTAAGTTTTATCCGATTTCGAAAATATGAAGTTAGAAATTATGCAAAATATGGGTTTTAATTTTAATTTACTCAATTGATGTATTGTTTAGGCTAATGCATTTTTAATTAACTATGTCGAGATTTCTTGGTTATTTTAAACATATCCTGTAAAATTAATTCACACATGATGCAACAATATTACTTCATTAATTTTAAATTTAGTTATATAATTAATAACATTATTATATCATATAAAAATTAATTAAATTATAGTTGTATGATATCAAATATATTAAAATATAAATAAGTTGTTAAAATAACGTGTTGTTAAAATAGCATCTTCCATTGGAGTATGCATAAGAAAAGAAAATATATTTACTGTCTTATTAACAATTTTGGTTTTTCTAAATGGCCACTTCCATTGGCGATGCCCTCACTCATTCAATATTTTCATGTGATATTTTACCTATTAAAAACAAGTTGTTAATTTTGTTATGGTTGGTGTTATATTATTCTTATTGGAATAAATTTTGATTTCAGAGCATTTCATGTTTCGTCGCGCTCACACACACATATATATAATAAAAAATATTAATTCAATATACATAATTCCAATTCAAATATAAAGATAAATTAAATTCAAATTATACAATACAAATACAATGTTAAGCATCTAAACATAATTTCAAAATTTAAAACATTAATAAATAGTCAAAAGTAAAACTAAAGAGAACTTTAACTTAAAATAATCCAACACAAAGAAAATGCCAAAATATTGAGAAATTAAAAGGGTTTTTATATGCAAAAGAAGTATAAATCAAACATCATCTCTATCATTAACATATAAATAAGGATCTTGATTTTGTAGTGGTATGGAGGGAAAGTCATCAACTAAATATTATTATAGATTGTGATTTTCACGATCAAAATGGATCTATTCATTCTCTAAAGTAGACAAATATACCTTAATAAATAAACAACTATCAATGTTTTTATAACAAAAATTATAATAATCTACCAAGAGGAATGGAATCTTGTAAAGTCTAGATCAATAAACATCAAATGGTCAGTCAAACATATATAATAATAACTGCCAGAATATCAAGTATATATTTATAGATACAAAAATTTTGAATGGTCTATCTATTGTTATTATCCCCAGCCAGAGCCATCATCCATGTATTGGTCTAGAAGGATTTAACTTCATGCATTTTGAGGACCAAATGGTAAGTTTTTTTTTTAATATATATAATTAAATCCTTGAGTGATGAAGAACAAAAGTTGATTATCCGGAAAATAACAAACGAAGAAAACCTAAAACATCTTGGCTAGAATTTGGATGAGAAATCCTAAATGACTTGAGATCCTGAGCGAGATGAAATATATTTCACTTTGTTCGATTTTTTAAAATGATAAAAGTATGCGGGTCATTTTAGACAAAATAGAACAAAATTAACAACCTAAATAAATAAACATAATTAAAATTATAAGAAATATTAAAAAAACCATTAAAGCTATTCATTGGCACCTAAATCAGGTATACAATTCTAAAAACAAGAACAAATACTCTTGTTTTTAGAATTTAAAGCTCATTCACTTATTTATTACAATATCTTATTAAAAATCACTAATTTTATTATCAGAGGGTCTTTAAATATTAAATCCCACTAAAAAAACTGTTTTACAAGTGTCGGGTCTTCTATTATCAATTATCAATTTTATAAATTCTGAATAAAAGAATATTAATGTGAATATATGATCACTCTTTATTAAAATACTACAAAAATCTTCATTCCTGATCATATTGGATTTGGGAACAGACCATCAATAGTTTTGATGTGTTCACAAGCTCAACTATTAGCTTCTGGATTTCTATCCTCTCATAGCAGCAGTCCTAGCACATCCCAAATGGTACACCGACTGTAGGAGTAGACATGTCCTTTTAGTGATCACAAGGGTGTAGGTGATGTAGATGATTCATATTTCATTTTATGCGAAAAGGGTTAGCAAGTGGAATAAGGATGCCGAGCCATACGGTCAGCCGTGGGTTCTTATTGATATTTGTATTAATACCGAAGGTTAGTAAATACCGAAGCAAGTCATTCTTGACTCCCTTCAGGAGACCAACCATTCTCTAAATGGCCAAAATCTATCACTTCACCAGAATCAGGAACATCAAATAATTCATCAGAGGCATCATTCAGGCTCATTAAACTTCTGTGCCCTGAATTTGTTTTTTTTCTGCCTCGTCTTCCTCTAAATCAGAATTCAGTTCGAACTTCTGTTGGCTTTTATCTTCTAGTTTAATATCCTCCATTTCAGCCTGGGAAAACATTTTTTTTTCCTGCAGTCTGCAAAAGAGAAGTCAGATGGATAGTTGCCGGCTTTGGCTCGGGACAGCCCCCTTAGTGCTGCGAAATGCATCAATAGAGATAGTTATTTAATAAAATGTACCATAGATGCAGTTCCCCAAGGAAAAGTAGAGATATGGAATAATGAAATGCAAAACTCTTTTAGTTTTATCTATAATTATAATAGATTAGGGTTTGGTGATGTGTAAAAAAGCATTTTGTCTCTGTAATCTTATAATCTTTCAATTTTGTCCCTGTAGTCTTGAAACATTCCATTTTAATCTTTCATTTATAATGTAGTATATCATTGACCTAACTTTTTTCTAGGTCGATTTCTGGATCTAGTCTAACAACCATGCTAGGAATATAGATTAAATAAACTAGACTAAATAAATGTGTACCCAATTGGTGTCCAAAATCATGTGGCAATAGCTTACTCTTTATTAAAAAAAACTAAAAGAGGACGGCGTATTACTGTGTAAAACATTATTCACCCTCCCATAAAATGTTATTCATAGTAGTGTTCATTGACCAACCTTTCTTCCTTGGTCCCTCGCTTTTTTATTTTGATTTATCTCAGTCTTCTAAACTTTAATTTCTTTCAATTTGGACTTGAAAAGTTTGTTTCTTTCTGTCCTAGATTTTTCATTCCTTTTGGATTGTTTTTTTATCACATTCCCCGGGTGTTTAAGAATTTTTTTAGTATTGGATGACATGTTATTTTTACTTTGATATTTTTGAATTATTATAAAAAACAAAATTAGTAAACAAGGATCAAAATTGACATTTGATAATAAATGATAGCCTTTTTCCTTGTTGACTGTTATAAGATGCGTAAATCTACAATTTAGTCTCAATATTTTTTTAAAAAATTGGTCACTTATGATTTTGGAATATTCATTTTTATCTTAAAGTTTATTTATTTTATGTTTCAGTGATTGAAACTCTCTATTCATTTTTATCTTAAAGTTTATTTATTTTATGTTTCAGTGGTTGAAACTTAGAGAGGAGAACAAAAAATCATCATAAACTTTTATGGAAATAGCGTTTGAGTGATTGGATTTCAATCACTAATAAATTTGATTTTGGTGTCTAAAGATTTGTACTTGAGAGTAGAATTTAATGGAGGTGGTTTCTATTAATAATATATATATTTTTGTTATTTATTAATTTATTTATATTAATTTTATTATTTAATATTTGATTTGATGTATTAAAAATTGACATTTGTGTTTTTTTTCCCTTTCATTTTTAGTGATTATTTTTTTCATGTTTTTTTTTTCTAGTTTTACCTTTTAATATTGAGTTTTTTATATTCGCCCAAGTCTATTTCTTTTTTCTACCTTTTTTCATTATTTTTTTTCATTATTACTGTTATATTTTTTTTAATTAAAATTATTAAAATTATCAATTAGTCCAGTGACTTGGGTATAAATTTTTTTATAATTAGCATTTTTTTCATGTCGAAATGTTTTTATCCACAGCGTGCCAGAACGTAAGTACTCGGACGGACAAGCCCATATGACTCTTGTGTATGGACCTGGTTCCAGAAAAAGTTTTTTCTTTTACACTCATTTCGGGATAAAACAAACTTTATCCAATGGGATGGGATAGAAAGGCTAACACTAATGAAAACCAAAGAAAGTCAATCTTATTTTTGGTGACTGGTAATGCTGCTGCTGCTGCTGCTATTTTACTGTGAATATGCATGAACCTTAATTTGGCCATCCGCGCGTTGATGCAACAATCAAAAGGGAGTTGAAGAAGTTTGAGTATTTACATGCATGATCTGATCTGACAATGCTTTGAACATTGGATTGTTCTTTAACTTGTTTACAAGTTGATTGTAGATGATGATCTGCACTCACATATAGCTTGGTATAATACTAGTATTATGTTACACATTAACCAGAGACTCGGGATATTTTAAGCTTGTTTTCCGGCATGTATATAATCTATTTTTTCAAATATATAACATTTTGGATGCAAGCTCGAGTGCTACAAATTTATGGCGTCATAGTATCGGGTTTTCTATTCTATTTTTATAAAAGAGAGTTTTAAACCGAGACATCGAGAGAAGAAATGACGCCTGAATGTTAACTGACCCACCGCGGCAATACATCTTGCAAATGACCGGAAAAGAACAAAATACTGGGCATTGCCGACATTGTCTTTGGGTGGCGATTAGGATTAACATGTTAGAGATGGTTTGCCATGTGGACTGAGGCTGCTTTCAAGAACAAGTTAATAAATGTTGGAAAGTCAAGACGTCAGTCAGGTCAGGAACTCTCGCGAGAAAACAAATGCATCTGATACCTACAAAGAAGTAAAAGTGAGGCTACCTTCATATTTACCCCTACAATCATTCTCTGTAAATGATCTCCTCTGGTTTATCAAGGAATAGAAGGATTACTTTTTCCACAAGCAACACGTTGGCAATCAACCTCGTATAATGACATGGTGAATCACTCTGTCATTAATGCATGTCTCTCTTCAGACAAAGGAGATCGGGCGTTGAAAGGGATTGTTTCAATGAGGGAGTTGAAAGGAAGGGGCTGCGGGCCTAGAACTTCGTGTCAAATTGGATTTCTCAGTTTTTTTTGTCCTCTAATTAAACTATAGGAATATTTTTCCATCATATTATCTAAGGAATGACTAATCAATCAAGAACTGGAAAGTGAGACTGAAAATCAACTACTTCGTGCTTGTTGTTGCTGGTGCATGAACATGCTTGAGAGCCTCCAAGATTTCAACTTTGAAAGCCAAAAATAAAAATGAAAAGTTACTCTCTCCCGTAATCATGCATAAAACAAAACCATAGTCAATCAGTAACGATTAGTTATTGCTCTGGCTAACAACCTTTGAAAAGATAGAAACTGTTTCTGTGCCTCCCTCCCATGGATGCCTTGTTTGGAGCTTCAAAACCATGTTAGGACATGATGCCTTTCCTTGTCCCAAGAGAATTTGACCTAATGATGCACATTTTTTCCTTAAATTCCAGGTCACGGAACTAGTTTAAAACCATATATTTTATAAGATATTTCCAATTATAATGAAACCAAAAGTATATATTAAACCTCTCTTCTTTTCTTTTTGTTTTTTTTCACTTTTCCTTTTCATTCACAACTAACTGCTATCATCATGTTCATGACCCCCAAAACCTTGTCCTTTGCTTCTTCTCTTTTTTTTCCCTTGCCCCTTTCCCTCTACGTGAGTTAAGCCAGTACTGTCAATTAAGAAATGAGAACTAAGAACAAATGTTTATCTTATAATTTTTTTCTTTTATAAGATGTGTTTCTTAATATTCTTAATTCTTATACATATATAATAAGATAATTTATCTTTGCCTAGTTAAAATTTTGGAATTGGATCCTTTCATGTCTTTTGGAACATGATTTGGAAATATTCCGGACTATGATTTAAAAATAAAAATAAATAATCCAAGGAACATGGATTTTAATCCCAAAAAAAAAAAAGATCTAAGCATCTACTAAATAACGGCAGCCAATATCTTTCGTTTTAAGCAATTAATTCAGTCGGACTTTAAAATACAACCCGTCGGACCTTGTCAACTTGCTTTGATAAATCAAGATTTGGTTTCCCATATCACCTGACTCGTATTTGTTTATTTTATTTTGTTTTGCCTAATTTCCATCAAACTAAAACTATTTTATATTGTAATAATAGTTATTTTTTAAACTAATTTTTAATTAATAATATTTTTAATATCAATACATAAGATGATTTAAAAATATATTTTTTTAATTTTTTTAAAAAATACGAAAACAAAAGACTGTAGGACTCGACGACACCATTTTATTCCCGGCGATAATATAAATAAAAGTAATGATTATACTCAGAAAGAATAACAAGAAAATCAAAGCATAATTGACTGCTCAGAAAGCGGAAAAAGAAGAGTGATGTGGACGTTTAAGTTGCCTAATGAAATAATGTTGGTAGGGGAGGGGTTAGATTTGTCCCACAAGACCAACCAGATGAAGCCCACATTTTCAACTAAAACCCAGTAGACAAATCATAAGCCCCACTTTTCTTCTGATTTGTTATGGACCGTTACTCGCTAGCCAATCAGCTTAGAAATCAGATTATTATTATTATTATTATTATTAATAAAACACTGCAGAGTTATGTGAAATAAGTGGAGGAGATGGCGGCAATGATTCCTTTCGGTGTTTCGGAAAGCTATGTCTCAACTGAAACTATATAAATATATAGATGCTACTTTAGTTAATTGAAATTGATTTTTTAAAAAATAAAGAAAGAAAGAAAAGGACGAAGATGATGACCAACCCACCCAGATCGTGCCGTGGGTACTGTCGCAGGGGATCCCAGCTGCTGCCCATGTCGGGTTCCTTCACGTGCCAAGCACGTGGGTAATCACCTAATCCAATCTGTATCTGCTGATGACCAATGACCGTAATTGCTGTTAAGCTTAATGGAGGTTGTGATATCATTACACAGAAGATCTGCTTGATTAGGCAACTTAACCTTGAAGATTTCTTGTGCAGTAGACACGACACGATGATGAGACTCTTTAATATAATTAATTAATTAATTAATTAATATATATATATATATATATATATATATATATATATATATATATATATAAAATAATGTTAGTTGGGTTAAGAGACCTTTAT
>Ga0325403_1003875_pt1 | contig 13765 bp, 9 predicted proteins | sample PopdelMetagenome_19_FD_205665 | JGI IMG/M metagenome (GOLD analysis project Ga0325403, IMG submission 205665) | Populus deltoides microbial communities from Bellville, Georgia, United States - Xylem-PdKOR-R4 | ecosystem: Host-associated > Plants > Phyllosphere > Stem > Wood/Secondary xylem...
TTATTATTCAACCGCTATAAATATATAGAGATTGATACATAATTAGGCAGGAAGAGTTCCCAATCCAGTTTGGAGCCCATGAACAATCGTTCCTGTCTCTCTTTTCTTTTCTTTTCTTCAGCAAGGAATCACACTCTTCTCTAGTAACTTAGCCAACTCGATCCCCACACTGAATACAAGAGCTCACCCGCAAGAATCATGCAACACGAAATCTGATTGTTGAGCCGTGATGATCCAGTAGCGACCAGCCGATTAATGCTCATTATAGAACCCTTAATTTGGCACACCATATGAAATTAATGGAGCTAACTGTACTCCAACACATGCTGACAAACCCTACGTAAGATGTTGAGCCATGTAGCTCGAGAGTTGAAACTTTCATTAGTTCTATCGGTAATTAATTTATACAACTACTTGAAAGCAAACAGACCGTCATCATTTAACTTGTAAAAGTGAAAGACGAGGTGTGCTGATGCTGATAATGATGCAACATGCATGGATTATCCCAGCGGAGTCGTCACAGACTCACAAGGTAGCATCGAAATGGCGATAAAAATTGGCCATACGCATGTTTTATTTTCTTAATTCCGGCACTCGAACGATGTTAGGATTATTAAATAACAAGGAAAACGTCATTAGAGAACCTAAGACCCTGAAACACCAAACAATTTTTTAGTTTTTTTTTCAGTTTTTATTCTCTAATAGAAAATTAAAAAAAAAAAATGTTAATTTCTTAAGATTTCAGAATGTTTTTCTAACCTAGAAAACTGGGAAACGTGCTTAGGTTATTGTTCTCTATTTGGAGAAAAATTAATAACAAAATAAAAATTATGTTCAAATTAAACTTCTTGTTTTCTATAATTTTCTTAAAATTTTAAGAGACACAAATATTGTTTTTCATCATTAATACGAGAGAAATCTTCCATCTAATTAAATTAAATGAGATACAAGAATAAACATAAAAAAAAATAATATTTTCCGCTTTTAGATCAGTATATTAATAATAAAGTCTTATAGCTATGAATAATATCAATTAAGATACAGTAAATTTTCAATGACTATTATATATAATCATTCCACAATTGACATGCAATGACTTCTCTAACCAAATTCATTAAGATTCCGCTCTACGAAAGTTCCACCAGCCAGCACTAGCTATGATCTCTTTCTTGCATATTTTGTCTCGCTGGATTTAATTTGTTCCTTTTCTTTGTCACCTTCATGTTGGCTAAAAAACTCTTCTTAGTGATGTTTATTTCATTCGAAAACAAAATCTTTTTGGTGATATTTATTTCATTTCAAAATTAAATAAGAGTAACGTGGGAAAGTACAATTAATTATATTTCGAGCGTACCTAAGACGAAGGGAATACATAATTCCAAATCTAGAAAGCCTCCTCGAAAAGTATCAATCAGCCCACAAAACAAAAGATGAACTGCTGTTGTTTTGGACCTTTTGGAGCTTTGCTAGTCATGGGCTTGGTGGGATTTTGGGTTAGACTGTTTCTACTAGCAGGATGGACTGCAGCAGAGGTTACACTGGATCCAGGCTAGTTTGCCCAACTTGGTCCAAGGATTTACTTCTTTTTTTTTTCTTTTTTTTCGTGGGGGCATCAATGCATCATGAAGACTATCAAATCCGGGAAGATCAGTAGGGCAGAATTCTTCGGAATTCTAAGCCAAAAATTATCTACCCAGAAAATCATGATTACGAAGAATTAAAATATCATTACTCACAAGGCAAATCACCTTTGCGTTCTTATCCAAATCTTCCATTTGTCTGTCATTTTTTTTTGGTTTAAGTATATCATTCACCCGTGTTTTGCAAAATATACGCCATGGATTCTATATTTGTTTTACATGGAAGAGATAAAATATAAACCTGGCATAATATTTTACTCTATTAATTATATTGGAATATCTCGATGAATTATAAATTAAAAATGAAAAAAAAAATACCATCTAGTTTTATATAATCTTAGGTAAGGGATTAAATATACAATAAAAAAATATGTGATTACTCTATTCATTTTACCTTAAGATATGCATTGTTTTTTTTGTTTTAAAATGAAAAGTGTTAGTTATATTTGAGAATTGTCTAAACCTAATGTTTTTAATTTTAATTTTAAATTTATATTGAAGAGTAGTTTTGGATTTAGATTTGAAGATTATCTAATTCCCACTTTGACCAAAAGACAAGTGTTAAACCTAATATGTAATTTACAATTCAAATAACTGATAATTAATCAATGTTCAAAGATGTTGAAAGATAAAAGTCAATAACATATTATTTTATCCTGTATTGGGTTCTCAAAATAAATAAAATCATAAATTAAAAAACAAAAACAACATAATAAAAACTATGAACGTGTATTTATCAATTCTATTACTCGATAGTCAACATCCAAATATAGAAGTCATTTAACAAGTTATCCAATCTTGAATTGAGTTAGTAAATACACCATACAACATGAAAACAAATAAAATATTTAACACAAAATGAATTAGAAATTTTTATCTCAACTTAAGTATCATAATGAATAAATACACGTTCACATTTAAGATTTCCTAATAAGTAAATGGAATATATCAAGGAATTTAATAATTCTAGACAATAAGAAATGATTTCAATCATTTAATTAAAGGAGATGATCAATTATATATTTTATAATTTAATTTAATTTATTTTGTTACATGTCTTGTTATATGACTATATAAATTATACATGAGTAGAATGTAACACATCAAATTATCAAATAATAACATTCTCTTTGTATTCTAAATTCCTTCTTAGTTGGAGACCCAAAATACCTTATAATAAATTAAAAAAAATTAAGAAAAAACTTTTTAATTTTAGTCTCATAGGTGGGTTTATGGAGTAGTTTCTCCATGAGAAAAGCTTGCATTTCTCAGTCTACACTCTACAAGGCTTGATTCGTAAATTAACGGAGAATCATGGGCCTGTATTTTGAACATGTATTTAAGCCCACTCGGAAATAAATAACAGTGGGAGCCAGATTAGTCATCAATTATCTTTTAATTTTCTAGTTTTTGCACCTTTTCAGCTGTAGTTTTAGTTACTTAAAAAAGAAATCTAGCTGTAGTTTTTCAATTGGAGTCCGGCTGCGATACTCTTTAGTTGCGCAACAATCTTAACACGACTTCGGAAGGAAAAAATTAAGTAATAATTTGACCTGTAGCATGCACGTAAGACGCCCAAATGTGCCAACGCCATTGTCTACCTGTAGTGATTGAAAATCCAACAAATCCACTTCGCTAATCGTTGAAACTTGAAATCAATTATTTTTCATCAATTATCTTAAGGTTTAATCAATGGGAGGTATCGACCCCTGATCATCATAGACATAGAAATACCACCATCTCTGGAGAGAGTCAAAGTCTTCTTTAAATCTCAGTGGAAATTTGGGAAATCAACTCCCATTTGCTGCTTTAATTCTTGATTTCTAATGTCTTGAGACTCAAACATGGATCCGTTAAGATGCTTATTCTTGGTTGGTGGTTTAGTTAAGCCGTTACATAAGAGATTAAGTTACATGAATGTGGGGATTTGCGGATTTTTTGAGTAGCTTAAAAGGAATTCATTCAGAGATGGCAAAAATCATATTTATACATGCACCAGTCCCCTTCGCCTTCGGCGTTTCCTTTTTGGCTTTTGCATGAAATGGCAAATAACATGGCCTGTGATGCTTTAAGAGCAAGCCAAAACGGGAAGCTTTAGATGGTAAAAAGAGTTGGTGGGGTGTTGGGATCAGCCATAACCACCCATCGTCGATCATAATTACTCAATCATGCATATTTTGAAGATGCTGAAATACTGTTTATTGCAGCAACTACCATACTATATATATGTCTCGAAAGGGCAAATACAAAAGGCCTCGTATATCTACCACGTTTTGTTTAGTTCACGCTGACACTGAATTTATTAATTGCTCTGGTAATGGAAGCTAGATGATCTGTTTCATGTCTTTATTCAATAGTAGCATTTGTTGGGAAATTTATTTAAGAAATGGTCAGTGTGCATTTTAAATTTCAAATTAAAAGTAGGATTTACTCATTCTTAGTGTTAGAACAAGTCATTACGTACAGAGAGGTTCCTTGGCTCCTTAAATGAGTAACAATAAAACAACTTCAAGGTCAAATAATTAATAATTAGCAACACCACAAACACAAAATTCTCAGGTTATATTTTAAGAACTTCAAAAAATAAGTGCACTAAATTAACTAGTTTTGTTTAAATATATTTTTTATGCATGATTAATTAATATGCATACTCGGTTTGTGCTATTTTTCAACTTTTTATACAAGTTTATACATATTTGTTTAATATACATGCTATCTTTGTTCGATTACAAGAATATTATCATGTTCTTTTATATATTTATGGTCACTTGGTTAATTATCTAATATATAAATATATCTTGGACAACAACATTTGATTTCTTGCAGTTCACGTTAATTAATTTGTGTGTAAATTAACAAGTAATTACAAGAAATTAACTGACACTTGAGCCAAAAATAGGAGAAATCCTTCGAGATTGACGTGATGGTATTCTTTTTCTCTGTTATGCAAAAATGCCCAAGCCCAAAAAAAGAAAGTTACGATCTGATTAGTTTATGTGATATAATTAGTACTCTACCAATACAAAAAAGAGAAGGTCAGTATACTAGGAAGAGTTTTAAGTCTATAAACATCTCACCACTTTTATTAAATTAAATCAAATCCATCTCCGTTCTCACATCAAATGAAAATCAATAAGCTAGCTAGATAAATAAATCCCACTACTCATCCATTTGGAGACTCTCATAGGGAAATTCGGACCCAGCAGGCAAGCAAAAAAAAAAAGAAGGAAAAATATTCTTAAATATAAAATCAAATACATGCACATAGAGATAAGGAAGTGGTTTATATATGCATTATAGCTAGGTGGGTTATTACAAACAGACAAAGTGCAAAAAAAGAACAATTTATATAAATACAATTCTCTCAGTGTTGAGGCTTGCGTTATTGAATCCATGCATGGTCTCTCCAACATTACTTCGTCAACAGCGCAATAAACAAGTGGTACAATTGTCTTATGCAGGATGCCCGCATCGTCTTACATGGAACATTATGTTTTTGATTAGGAAGACATTTGGAAACATTTTAAAAGACCAAAATTAGAGTAGTGGCTTAAACTAATAGCAGCAGTGATTCCACCCAAAAAAACCCCAAGGAAAACAGGCCAAGCATGCAATAGGGGGATTGCCTGGTAGACGCCATCGTCGTTGCCGAGTTCTCTCTACCTGACAACTACTGGAACTATGTATTAACATCGTAATATAATTTGGCCGGAATTGCAGTTATTCATGATTCGAATTACATGTTTTTTTTTCTCCATATTTACAGGCAGAGTTGAGCTATGTATTATTGGACGTCAATCGATGTTTTCTCGTGACTTATACTGCCATGACCGAACTGTAGCTGTAGCGGGCAACACCTATACGACACATCAAGAAGGAGTCGCATTTTGGGACCATGTAGAACCGGCGGTAGATCAACATCGAGCACTTGTGATTTTAGTAATGCAAGACAGCTGCATTTGCATGCCAATACAATCACAAGTCACACCTTCTCTTGGACCGTGTGTTTCTTAGTATTATCAAGTAGGAGTACCAATATACGTATCTATCAAGGTAATTAATAAGATTCCCCGAGTATAATTACACTTTCATAATTAGCAGAAACAATACACCTTTTTTTTTCATGTTCAAGGCGAGGTCAAACTCGATTCTTAGTCACTAGGAGTATGTTTTTGTTTTTGTTTTTGTTTTTATTTTTTTCAGGTGGGGTGAGCAAGATAGAGAGGAATATAGGTTATAAGAAAATAATTCATACAAATTGAATAATTGGCGTAGAGGATACATTTTTTCATGCTTACTATCATTTATTATCTTTAGAACTTCTAACTTCTAATTAATGTTTTGCCAAATTAATTTTTAGAAATTTGATATGATTTGAGGTTTGTAAAGTGATGAAAAACTTCACGTGATAATTGGGTTTTTCATGGTTGTGTCATGAGGTGGTGACAAATATAGGTTTTTGTTCTTAATTAGTCCGAGTGGTTCAAAATAAATCCTTTGTGGGTAAAGGAGACACTCCAATACTTAATTAAATACACACAGGAGGAGAAAAAAATATGCAATAAGAGAAAGTATAATGAAAATTATATGAATTGTGTATTTGTATGTTATGTATTTTTGTCTATAAGCTAGTATGATTTGTTGTATAGTTGATGGCAGTTCTTGGAATTATTATTAGGTGATTAATGCTCATGTATGAAATGATTTCCCAGGCTGATATGGTGACCAAAATATTTATATATATTGGTCACGTCTGCTTATCTTGTATGTTGTAGTTGCAGGTATGTCGGATGTTTGTGGAGAATGAATTGTTATATAATTGGTGAAGGCTGTAATGCTTATGCTTGGTAAAGAAGATGATTGCCGGATATAGGAAACAATCTTTGACTTAGAAATGTGGTGCTCGCTCTGCTTAAAAACAATGAATTTGCATACTGCATAGTCTTGGAAACTAATTATAAAAAGCTTAGAGATGTGTGCCGAGACATGGATAACCTACACTGGAAATTAAGCAAGAAAATGAAGAGAAAGAAAGAGAGGGAAGGGGAGAAAAGAGAGAGAAATTCCAGCCGTTTCCCCCAAAAGGCTAGAGTTGAAGCTTAAATGACTGGAGTCTCCGGCCACCCCAGACGGCGTAGCAAAGTTTTTTATTTTTATTTTTATGTACCACCATAACGCAAAAATGATATCCCGATATTCCGTGTCGCCCTTGCTTTGCATAAGGATTGATGGTGAGCCACAGCCCAGTTATAATCATAATTCAAATATTTTCTTTTTGCTTCCAGGAATCATTTAGAAAGAGGAGAGAAAAAAACAGGGTGCTGATTATAACTTGAGGGGTGCACTTCATGTATCTAGTAAGATGACAAAAGTGAAAGGGTTGTGGATAATGATATTGAATAGGCCTTGAAAGGACCACTGTCCACACATAGCAGAAACTTAAATGTGACATTTGAGACTATCCCTGCACAGAAGAGAGCCCACAAGGAACACCTCCATGTGACCATGTGACCGGAGTTTGGGGATTGGCAAGCAATATACAAAACAGCAAAGCACAAGCAAGTTTCAGACATTAACTAGATCCAAATCCTCATTCCCAAAGCAAGTTGCCCTGCCCCTCCTAATGTGTTTCTAAAAGATGAAGGTTTGATTTGATGGCTAATCGTTTCGAATTTCGTAAGCCCCATATACCTTCCAATTATAACTTGACGGGTTTGATAAAAAGTTCTGCAATTTGCAAAGTTTCGGCCAGAAGAAATTTTCTCGTTCCCTAATTCACGCTCGAAACAACGTCAGATAATTGAACTAATCAAACACCATTTGCAATATTATATATGCAAGGAAAAGGCAAAGAAGATTAGAAATGTTTTAGGAATCCTTAAAATTATAACCCAATATTTTTAGATTCAGATCAAGGCTTCGATTCTCACCACATCATTAAAATAAACAAAACTAAGATTAGTTAAACTACTGCATCAATATATATATATATATATCTACGGATACGAAAGGGATAATGATAGTCACTTGTGTGCTGTACAGTAGTTGAGGTATATGCTATCATCAAAGCTTCACTCTTAACCAGCCATTAATCCAGATTCCATGCTCCCCTCTTAAGTGCTTCTTCTATGCTCACCTGCAAGATGGCGCGAAAAACTAAACCTAGCCCGTTATCCAGATCGATCTTTACCATCTTAACTAATTGACCGCCTGCTTTTCTTGTAACTTCTTAGTTTGTGTTTTGCTCAGTAAATGAAAGAGAAATCACGATGAACAGATTTTATCAGTTAAAACGAAGAAAAACTGTCTCATTGTACGGTTAAATTCTATCAAACCTCTCGATAAAAGAAATGTTTTTCCTCCTCCAAAAATGATGTGTATTTCTTATCTTGATACTATTATGTTCGCACAAGAGCGAAAATATCATCCCTCAACAAAAAGAAAAGAAGAGAAAAGAAAGCAGAGATTTGTAAGGCAAATAAATAAATAAATAAATAAACAGAGGGTGTACCATGGTACAGAATCTCGCCATTCATGTGCTGTCTTCCTCCTTCCTGTCTGTAGCTACTTGCTAGACAGTCTCCTTATTCTGTAATTTACATGTCGAAAACCTAGCCATACTTTATTAACGAATCACCAATAAAATCCAAAAAACCAAAACACACTCACACGCATACATTGTCCTGTCTACTGTTACTGCTACTAGTCGTCTCTTTTTCAACTATCTTTCTTCATTTGCTTGCTTCCTCCCTTCCTTAATTCCGTGTCAAGATGCAGCCTTAACTGTCACCTCCACTTTTCGCTCGCTCGATCATTCACCAAAATACATAGGGTCTTTATCACCCCACCCCACCTCAAAAACCATATCATCATCTCCTCCTCCACCAAACTTCTCTACCACCCCCTCCATTCTTCTCACCAAATCCCTTCTTTCGTATTACTCCATTAATATTATTAATAATAATAATACCACATTTCCACACCCCTCCCCCCTTAATTATTAAGTCTTGACCTTCCCCATTGTTTTCATGAATAAAATATATTCCATCCCACACTCCTCGCAATTATATCACACTCACTAGCTCGCCATTAATTTTTCTAAATAAATAAAAAAAACACATTCAACCAAAATGACTCGGCTTTTCCGATCCAAATCTTGCGGACTCGTCGGACTCACCGAGTCCAACTCTGCCCCCCCTCCATCTCCCTTCTTTCACCGAAACGGCACTGAAGACGGAGAAGAGGACGAGGACGAGGATGATGAAGAAGAATTATATAGTGATGCTTCTGGAAACCCGATATCAACGCCGTTTATTGGGTCGAGAGAAGGAACGGGAGGGAGTGAGAGAGGTCGAAACGGAAATAGCAATAAAGAGTTCGCAATTCTGGATGTTTTGGTAACGGCGTTAAGGAAGTCGTTGGTGACATGCAGCGTGGAAAGAGAGGATGTTTCTTCCATGGATATAAGCTGGCCTACTGAAGTTAGGCACGTGTCTCACGTGACTTTTGATAGGTTTAATGGTTTCCTTGGTTTGCCTACTGAGTTTGAGCCTGAGGTTCCTTGCAAGGTCCCTAGCGCCAGGTTTAAATTTATTTATTTTTTTACTTCCTTTTCTTATGAAAAATTATTTGGAATAACTACGAGGTGACTTATGAAAGAAAATAATTAGTAGATGATGTGATTAATTAAGAAAGGATAAAAATTATTTGAATATTAATTGCAAAGAAAATATATCATTTGGTTTCTTTTTTTTTTCAAGAAAACTTTTTTTCCCGTGCCTGGTGAGTATTTCAGGAGATGTAACAGTGTAATAGCCTATAGGATATAGGCTATAAATGATCCAAATAACAATATAGCTTGTATAAGATTTTTTTTTTTTTTTGCCTGAGCATGGTTAATGAAATAAGCAACTGTTACAAAGCTTCGGCAGTAGCAAGATCGCATGAAATCCTAAAAAGTAAAGACCTGTTCTTGGACTGTTACTGTTATAAGGGAGAGCCTTTTTTTCCCCTGTTGTAATGGAGTTATTTATATTGGATGTCTTGGTTGAGATATGGGCCTGTTTTGTAAGAAAAGATTGCCGCTGATTTAAGGCTGGCTTGTGAACATGTAAATTAATCTTGATCATCATGTTTTTCAAATAAGGATCTTTTCAACAACTAGTTCAGCTCTGAAAGTGACTGAATTCATCAATATTTTCACTCAGGTAGATGACAGTAAATGGCAAGTAAAAGACTTCTTTTTCCTCCTCCCTTTGACCAAGTACACTGAATGTCAGCATATGCCTACTGATGGTCTAGTTTGTATGCACACGCAAAGACAATTTTTAGTTTGCATTGTTTTGTGGGGGTGTAGGATGAATATATGCACTGTTGGTTGTATGATCCTTGTGGATTAGATGTGATTTCGTTTTTGGTCATATGAACAATGGTTTAACGGAGCTGATTTTGATGATGGGATGGAGGAATTACTTAAGATTTTGATTAAACATGTGATATCTGCTAGTACTGGTTCTGATTCTTTGAATTTTAAATTCCCTTGCATCATTTTTTAGTCCTGCTTCTTGGATTAGTCAGCAGTGGATATCTTCTTGGCTTACACGATACATCGATCCTCTGTTTTCCAGTGCAAATGTATTTGGAGTTTCTGCCAAGTCGATGCAATGTTCTCATGATGACAAAGGGAACAGTGTGCCGACTATTCTTCTAATGATGCAAAAGCGTTTATATATAGAAGGAGGACTTAAGGTATGTTTATGTTCCTACTTTGCTTCCAAGGAAATTTATCTTCAGTCTGCTGCTTACCATTTCTATATTAAAAAAAAAAAACTAGTATCGGTACTGCTACTCGTCACTCCTGTTCAAAATTGAGGCTTTTCTTTGCTGTGTTTGCTTCCAAGGCAGAAGGGATTTTCCGAATAAATGCTGAGAATGGTCGGGAGGAGTATGTCAGAAACCAGCTAAACAAAGGTGTAGTGCCTCGTGGAATTGAAGTCCATTGCTTGGCAGGTTTAATAAAGGTATGCCATATGACATGTTGACATTGTTTGACAAAATGGTCAGTAAATCAGCTGTGGGGATATTATTCTGTGTCATCAAATTCTCTCTGTTTCTTGTATCACTTGACATATATTCTTCGCTGGTTGCCATTATATTAGACATTTCACTTTATTTCATAATTAATCATATAATATTGTCACTTTGCCCCCCCCCCCCTTTCTGAACTGTACGCTGCATATATTTTTTTTGTTATATCCAGGCATGGTTTAGAGAACTACCCTCTGGGGTGCTCGATTCTATCACACCAGAACAGGTAATGCACTGCAACACCGAAGATGACTGCACTCAACTTGTGAAGCAACTTCCTCTGACAGAAGCTGCACTACTTGATTGGGCAATCAATTTGATGGCAGATGTCGTGGAGCATGAACAGTATAACAAGATGAATGCACGCAACATTGCTATGGTTTTTGCACCCAACATGACGCAGGTTTGTTGAATTTGTATTAGTTGGTTCTAGGTGGTCGTTGTTGGAAAGTTACCCTCATGTTAAGCTGTATATTATTTTTCCATTAAATAATTTCTATGATTTTGAATGAAAAAATGGATGGGCCAACTGCTTCTTTTGAATGATCACAAAAGATGACCATATGTTCCATTAGCTCCTAGCATATGGACAACGGACTACTGACGAGAGCTAACAATCATCATTTCTAATTGATTTTATACACATTTAAATAGAACTCACAGATGTATGGGGTTTCACAAGCTGACGCTGTGGTTGTAACGAAGGAAATTCCCTTTTGTTTGCAAATACTAACATTTTTTAGTTATTATATATCTAAGATGTAATATTCTTATGATGCAGATGGCTGATCCTTTGACCGCATTGATTCATGCCGTGCAAGTAATGAACTTGCTCAAGACATTGATCTTAAAAACACTCCGGGAAAGAGAGGAATCCAGTGCAAAGCTTAGGTTGCTCTCGACATGCTCAGATTCCCCAGGCGACAAGAGTGAACCGGCCTGTCATTCAAACTTAAACAGCAAAGAATCCTGTAAAATATCACTCAACGCTGGTGCACCTGAGATACCTTCCACTGGTAAGTTCTTGATGTCTGCCCCTATGAATAGATTAGAATCCAACACTGAGGAAAAATATTGGAGATTTCAGAAGAAAGGTGATGGAGAAGAGGAATTTAAGCCTGTTTCAAGTAGCAGCCCCCCTTTCCGTGAAATGGGCACCCTAGACAGTGGATGCAAAGGTGAATATGATAGTGGAGATTGGCTAAGTTTTAGAAAAGGGGTGAGGAGGCTATGCATACACCCTGTATTTCAGTTGAGTAAACCAGTTAAGAAGACTCGTGGTATTGGAATTGTAAATACTAGGGGAAGAGGCGGAGAAGCTTGGGCGTGATTTAACAGTTGTGTCCCGGCTTGTACCATATATATGTTGAGTTCATGGTTGCTTGTCTAAAGATTGTTGTGGAATAGATGTCAGTGTTTGCTTAATTCTGTAGTCAGATAAAAAAAATCTCTAACTTGTATGAAGGCCCTAACTGCAGCTTTAGCTATATGAACAATAACTCTTGAGGGATGACCCTCACCTTTTATGATTCCTTATTTGTTTTCCCTCTTTCATAATCGTGTTGGAGGTTTTGACAGAAGTTTAAGGAAAATTATGCAGGTTTGACATCAACAGCTGTCTGAATCTAATGTGATGGGATTTCAAGGCCTAGAAGAGATGATAATGCCGCCGAATATTAGAGAGAAATCACTAGCTAGATGATTTGCCGAGGCAGAATGTCTAGTGTATTGAAAACGGACTGTTCTCCTCTATTTAGCTTCGTTTTAGGCCCGGAAGGTGGAAGACTGCTCAAAAGAATTTGGAAGGATAAGCTAATTCAATTTCCTTGTGGTTTGGATTGAATAATAAGGACGTCGTCACCCCAGATGTGATCTAGTTTTCTGTATGTGTATATACCTTAAACTGTACCGACACAAGTTATTGCAATAGTCAAAGTTTTAGGAGCAACACAAGGAGAAACTTGTTTTCCGTTCATCGTAGTTTAGTGGCAAGTAAGAAAGAGGATTTGAAGTGAGCAGGAAGCCAGGATACATGTAACGCAAGCAAGTTTGGTCCAGAAACAGTAGATGTTGGCAGAAAAGCAGGTCGGAAAATTCACATCCTGAAAACCTCCCAGTTATGAGTTACCTGGCATTGGATTTGCAACGTCATTTTCCATGGAAGTTGATCGATATCGTGTAATCAAAACCACCTCATCAGGGGGAAACCTGACTGTCTTAAGATATGATTAGGAAAGAACCTCGGTCTTCCATGCGCTCGAGCCCGGTCATGTAGTCGCAGCAGGCATTTTCTACAACGCTATAGCTATAAAACAGAAGGACATTTTCGTTAAATGCGTTTCATATATCACACAGAAATTTCAGAATGGCACAGAATTCTGAAACGATCTCGACTGATTTCGAAATGGGAATTACATTCTCCTATGTTTAGTTAACCAGACCCGATCAACTAATTCTAGACCATGACAAGATCTTATGATCAGCTAGTTCTAGAAGATCCCATAGAAATCCAGAAAGAAATGATTTATTTTTTAAAATCACAGCTTTGGTGCCAGTCGTGGACAAGGCAAAGCAGGTCATTATGGATGTTCTGTAATGATCACGGCTTCGTTGCGTGCAGAATATGAAGGAATCCAGTACCTAGAAATCTTATAAATTAGATACTATAATTGGTATTTTAAGATTGGTATTTGTATTAAGTAATTAATTTAAAACCATTGATTGCAAATACATAACATAAATTCGGGTAAAAATGACAAATCTGACACAAAAATAGAAAAATCCAATTTTTAAAATGTGTAATGGAAAAATGGTTACCAGCCTGCCACAGTAACCTCGCATTAAAAGCCCGAGGAGGTTGGATTCAACCAATCCAAGGCCACTACACGGGTTTTCTTTAAGCTCTAAATAGTTGGGCTTTTATTCTCATAAATGGATTACGCTGTAAATTCCGTATCAGCCCAATTTTTTATTGGTTTTTGGCCCAACCCTATATACCCAGATCTTCCGCTGTGTTTTTTAAGTCACCATATACTTTT
>Ga0325403_1003879_pt1 | contig 13763 bp, 6 predicted proteins | sample PopdelMetagenome_19_FD_205665 | JGI IMG/M metagenome (GOLD analysis project Ga0325403, IMG submission 205665) | Populus deltoides microbial communities from Bellville, Georgia, United States - Xylem-PdKOR-R4 | ecosystem: Host-associated > Plants > Phyllosphere > Stem > Wood/Secondary xylem...
GTTTAAATGACACATAATTAAGTCAAATATTAATTTCCAGCTATTTGCTAAAGTGATTCTACTTTTGTGTTTTATTTTTCTTTAATTTATATAAAATAAATGAAGCCACGTTTGGTGGTACTGATCTAGACCCAAAATGAAAAAAAGATGAAGAAAAAACCGACACTGATTCATGCGTGCAGTAATTAATTAACTCAAATGATGTGCAAAAGCTACAGTTTGGATTGATTGTTTTTTAATTTATTTGAAAAAGTAACGAATGAATTGCTTATTTGTTTTTAATAACACCTGTGTTTTCATATAAAAAATATTTAATACTTTTTATTTGGGAAAAACACGTACAATTATAGTCACGCGCTTGCGTTTCTAAACTGACATTAAGTTCATGATCGTGTACTCTAACTACAAACATTTTATTTTTTACGAGGTTTTAAATTCGAATTAGCCTTTTCAATTTACACGATCAAGTACATTGATAATTGGATTGAAAGATCTGAATCTTTTTGCTACAGTTGTGCATAATAATTTAGTAACCAGTACTGGCCAAGCATACGTTGTGTGATGAAGCTTTTTTCTGGGACATGGATGGGAACTGTTGTCAGTGGCGATTTAATTATACACAGCTCCTATTCCTATACAAAACAAGACAGTGCACGTGAAGCCTTAGTGAGATAATGACAGCTTTGCTTTGCATTCAAAGACGAGGGCCTAGCGATGGACGAGGCAAGCAATTTTCCCTGGCATCTGCAGATTTTAGCATACCACAGCTACATCATCGCGCAGAGTACACACACATACACCCACCAAACTAGCCATGCCTAATTTACAGATGAAGTTCATCTAGAATTAATCTATGGTAATTGCACTGATATGCTTTACTTGTCGAAATGTTTACATAAATGGAAGGCTGACAGATTCTTGTGCTTAAAGGATGCATGTGTAGCTTTTTTACTTTCTTATTTTTATATTCTTGTATTGTTTGGATTATAGGATAATCCACATTTGCAGGAGGGGTTAATGCCCAAAGTGAGATGGTACCTTTTAAGAGCTAGCTAAATGTTTATGGTTTTAGCTTGTTAATGTTAAAAACAAATAAAAAATATTAAAAAAATATTATTTTAATATATTTTTAATTAATTTTTTTTAAAAAAACATTCTATACCGCATTGCCAAACATTCATGTTCCTAGCACACAATTAATTATGTCTTCGAAAAGAAGATGCATTATAATAGAAGATTTGAAGGAATTGGGCAATAACCTACAAATTATATAGGTTGAATTTCTTCTTTTTGGTTATGGCAGGGCATTGAGTTACCTTTGTGCTTTCTATGCTTGAGTGATGGTTTAAGAATATAGAATTTATGCTGCTATTATGGCATCTGGATGCATGCAGAGCTGAAAGAACATGGGGAGAGGGGAATCTCTCCTAATGATCTCATCATGTGGATAGGTCAGATTGTTAGATGTAGGCTGCAGAAAACTAGAATTCTGAAGGAAGCTTTGTTAAATCCGAAGTTTTCTATTCTTAGTTCTACAATTATGTTCAAACAGAAATCTATTTAATTAGTTCTAAAAGTTGCAAAAACACTTTGCTCCACAGACAAGCAAGTGAGAGGTGTGCATTCATATTTTTTGTTGCATGGAAGAATGTTGAATTTGCTTTATGCTCTCTTTATGTTTGACAGGGGGCAGCTTAAGAACAGCCCATGCATTTCTTTTCTTTTTCTCTTTTAAAGAGTAGCATATGTTCTTCTTGCAGGAATTCTTTTAAACTTGTACTTAGTTTACCTACAAGCTCTTCAAATGAAAATGGCGTGTATAGTTGGTTGACAGAAGACATTTTAATTAGAGGAAATGTATTCTTCTGAGGTATAACATTTTGTTGACTTCATAAAGAAATGTCTGACTAATTGATATGTTGACGTTGTTCGTTTTTTAATTAAATTTTCACACCACTAATTTAGAGTTTACGCTTGTCCCTTGTATAGAGACCACAATTTTTCTCCATAATTGATTGAATTTTTCGCCACAGATTTCATAAGGAAATGTTTTTTGATGAGGCCCAAATCTATGAATTGCGTTGTCAAGCAACTAATATTAAACAATGAGGTAGACTGACTCCAATATACTTCGCTGAATTGAAACATCCTTGGCAGGAGCTTGATCAACGACGTCCAATTAAAACGGTGTGTGCTCAAGATATCAAAATCCGTCAAGAGGAGATCATGAGAGATCGTATCTATGATTTTCTTGCAGGTTTAGATGATGTCTTTGATAAGGTTCATAGTGATTTCCTACAGACTAAACCCCTACCAGGACTTGATGAAGCCTTTGGTTACATTCGGCGTGAAACTCAAAGTCAAATCATAATGTTGGGTGGTTCTTCTCCATCTGGCGCCCTTGTAGATCCTGCTGTTGCCATGATATCTAAGGCGTCTGTTAATGGATCAACTGAAAAGGATTGAATAATTTGCTCCTATTGTAAGAAAAGACAACGTAATGAGGATAATTGCTTAAAAAAATTAGCTTTCCTGACTAGTACTTGGACCGCCGAATCTATTCCAATGGGCAAGATCTGACAACCATGCTTAAAACTAAGTTATTGCAATACTGAAATGCACTTCAATGCCATTCATTACATGATCCTTTTCTGACTAATTGATAGCATGTTGATTACAAACCATTTTGCAGAGAAAACAAGACGTGGAAGAAACTAGCACTGATCATTTAATGAAGTACATGTATAGTATAGCAATCTCACAGGAAACACAAACAGAACACTCTTTTATTTGTAGCACACGATTGAAATGGTAGAACCTATTTCACTTGAATGACAGAACACACTGTTTGTATGACAGTGAGTATTAGAAGAGCCCCAGCTGCAACAACAGAGATGGAAACCCATGGATTATGGAAATAATTTTGTTTCAAGGTTGCTATCCATTTGTGCCTCCGCTTTCTGCAGTACTTATTCAGATCTTCAACGACATCCGTATAGTAAAATTTGTCAAGGGAGACCACATTTCCTCTGTCAAGATCATGGAGAACACTCATAACTGCATCATTATCACAGAGCCAATTATCTATAATTCCTTCCTTAGCAAGTATTTCTACATCGTTAGTACCACGAACAAGGTCTTTGAGGGTAGCGATATAGTCACTTACGTATAGATCACTGCAATGGCATTGCTCAAAGGCGTGGAGGTTTCTAAATAACTTCTCTGTATCATCCTCTAAAAATAGTGGTGGTATTTCCAGTATCCCTTTATTAAAATCAAAGTTCATGTCAAATATTTTTTCCCTGGATCCCAACTTAAACTTGACTCCAGATTGGTGGAGCTCCATTGCACTTGGTGTGGTTCGAGTTTCAAGAGGCTGTGGCTGTTTCTGCTTTGCTGGCTGCTGAAACTTTCTTAGAAAGTCAACAAAATGCTCTACTTTAGAGGAATTCATTTCCTTCAAAACGTCCTGTGGCACCCATGAATCCCCTAATGTGCTTGATAAGAAATCACGAGTAAGCTCAATCATGGAACATCCGCCCTGTCTTTTGGAAAGCTTAAGCAAGTCGTCAAGAATGAAGAATGGAATCTGATTTTCAAGCAAGCACATGTCAAAACCAATTTCTCTTATCATCCACGGTCTACCGAATATACGGTCATAGTTGCTTGGGATGAAACGGGAAAACTGTATCCGGAAGACCATAATGATGAAGGAGCTATCTAGCAACATCATTTTCACAAAGTCCTCTGTACTAATATTTTCAAAATTATCTGCATAACAGTTGCGCAATCTTGTCTCCCTCTCTGCAATAGCTGCAATACATTCCTTCACACTTACCTCACTCACTTCAAGAAACTCTTGCAGGAATATTTTTTTTTGCTCTTCCATTTCTTTCAGCTCTTCTTTTCCATGGTGAATGGGCCCAATGGAGACTATTTGAGGCGTGTAGGCATATTCCTTCGAGTCTCGTAGTCTTTTGGGAACTCTGTAGATGGAACACTCATTAGAGAAGGCATGCAAGGTTTTCAACTCCACTTGCACAGACGCTGTTAGTTTGTCGATGTCAAGCGAAACATGATCATTGCTTTTCATCTGCTCAGTTGATGTTCCGACTTTCTCCATCCTGTGACACAAATCTCAATTGATCAGATGTTTGCCGGAATCACAGAGAATCATCAGATCAATCATTGAAATGATCTCTACAGTCAAGATTACCAAATCATTTAATTAATACGGATGCTTAAACAAATTCCAACAGAAATGTAAAGAGGAAATGAAAATATCACACAAAATATTGTCAAACATTCACAAAAATATTTACTACAACATACATAGCTTCTCTAAATTACAACTTGCATACTTAGATTTGCTTCAAATCATATATAGATAAAACACTCAGCGGCCTTCTGGCAGAAACAAAAAACTCACCCAGTAGCTCTAGGTTTTTTCACAAACTATGGTCTGAAGTGTTTCTGATCACAATGTTCTTGAATGTTCTGTTCCTGCATTTCTCCATGAGTTCTTATTCTACACAAAGTCTTCGTCAATGTAGTAAAATCTTTTTATTTTTAAAAATAATTTCTTACTTCAACACATTAAAATAATTTAAAAAAATAAAAAAAATTAAAATTTAAAAAAATATACTATCAAAGTCATTCTTAAAAAAACTATGTTTAGTATTATGATGTATTAAAAATAATTTTTTTTAATGTTTTATGAATTAATGAATTAGAATGTTACCTTTATTTTAATCACGTTAAAAAGAAAATCTTAAAAATAATTTTTAATAAAATCTTAACTACAAAAGTGAATGAATTTATTTCTACACACAGTCTTCGTCAACTTTTACAATCTTCCAGCTGGACCACAAACAATAAGTGGGGTCTGTTCCGGCTGTTGTCTGTAAGGATGGAAATGGCAGCTCAAATCCTGTTTAAAATTATTAGCTGTTGACCAGCTTGTTTTGGTCAACCATTTAAAGAGCAGCAAGGTCTTTTCAGTTTTATTTAGTTCTTTAGTTAATTACTCCATATTATTAATAAAAAAACAAGAATTCTTTGTTTTTTTTTTTCTATTTTCCTGACTTAGAGATACCTAAAAGAGTGGAGAATTACCGCGACGTACTACAATGAGATAGTCTAAAATGAAAGAATGGAAGCTGATTTTCAAGCAATTTCATGTCCTTGGATACATCCCTGATCATCCAAGGTTTACTAAATACACGGATGCGTAAACAAATTCCAACAAAAATGTAAAAAGGAAATGAAAATATCACACAAAATATTGTCAAACAATCACAAAAATATTTGGAAGGAAACGAATCTGAATTATTACAACATATGTAGCTTCTCTAAATTACAACTTACATACTTAGATTTGCTTCAAAACATATATTATCTTTACACAAACTATGCTATGCTTGATGGAGTGTTTAAGAATGGTATATGATATTTCTCCGATGGACAAGAATTCCTTATTAGCAAAATATTAAAAAAAAAAAAAATGATGTGTTTACTCTACACCACCTAACAAGCAAAACATTAACCATTTTAATAATGCTTTGCATTTTATTTTTTATTAATTTTAATTTTATCCTTTAATATTTATTTTATTAAAATTAAATTTCATGATTTATTTTATTTTACTTTCTATGACCCACAAGGACGAAGCCAGGACATTAGATTTGGAGGGCTAAATTAAAAAAAATAAAATTAGGGGGCTAAAGCTAAAATTTACTACTTTTAGAGCTAAAATTTATAATTTTTCAAGGGGGAGATAAGGGGAAAAATTTGCATGGCCCCTACGAGCCACCCTATACCTCTGCACGTGATAAATCACTTATGCCTTGTTTGTTTCTAGGAATTTATTTTTCTAAAAACCATTTTCCTTAGTTTCCCATATTTGGTAACCATCTGTTTCCCATATTTGGTAACCATCTGGAAAGCTAGTAAAAAAAAAGTTAATTCCGGTCAATGAAAAAATAAATGTTTTGTGGTAGAAAAACACTTTCCTTTTCTTATTCTAAGGAAAACACTTTTCTTTACTTACCAAAAAAAACACGTGTGTTGTTCTCTTGTGACCAATCACATGACCACATGCACCTCATCCACACACCCTATCCAAATAAATCTACACTTGCCAAAACACATGCTTTATTTTATTTTTATTTTTTATTAATAGAAAAACTCTATTTTGCCCCCTTTTGTGTGTGGGAGATTCAATTTTCGTTCCTTTTTTTATTATTATAACGGCTGCTTTGTTTCTTTTATTTTTTCTATTTTTCTTTAGCCTTTTTCTTATTGGTTTTTCATTTTCCTTGTTTTTTCATTTTTTTTTATTTAGTGCTTTGGTAGTAACAAATAGAATAGTGAAAATTTAATTCATATGAAAAAAAAACATATTTTAAGCTTTTAAAATTGAAAAAAAATATTAATAGGTTTTATTTATGAAAAATTTCATAAGATTATATCTCTATAATATTATATAACATATATAGTTATATTTTATAAAATAAGCTGTATATGAATATAGGATATAATAAAAGAATTCATCATTATACTTTTTAGATTTCATTCTTTTATTGTAAGTGATTAAATATTATATTAAATATTTTATATATATTATATAAACTTGAAAAAAAATTAATTCATTAATAAATTATTTTCCAATTCATTTTCCATAACATAACCAAACACTGGAAAGTGTTTTTCAGTTTATTTTCCATAACACTACCAAATATCAAAAAATAATTCACTTTCCAGGAATTCACTTTTCCCGGAATTCACTTTCCAAAAAGAAACAACTTTCCTGCAAACAAACAGAGCCTTAGAATAAATTAAAATGAGTTCAGTAAGAAGTATGTTTGATAAAAAAAAAACTTTTAATTTTTTAAGGAAATTAATAAGTTAAAATTTATAACTTTTAATTCTAACATACTTATAACTTTTTCATGGAGTTAAGAATGAAAACATTAACTAACTTAAATCAAAATATAAAAATCATGCAAAAATAACCTAAGTTTCTCTGACCTATGCTTTAGTCAATCTTTCTTCACCATGAACAACAGAAATTATAATAGACAAATATGTATTGAAAAATGGTACACATGCAGAATATATTTTGTTGAGGTGGGTATATATGAATACTAATTTTAAACAGGATTTAATTAATTACTAGTTGGATTGCCCGCGCACTCCTGCGGGCAATCTTGCCGTAGCTTTCTTCCCAATTATAAATTCATGAAACCTAAATCTCACAGCAAGAGGTAAAATGAAGAACTTTCCTAGCATGCAAGTAGGATCTAAATTCATTAAAAGGTAATGAATGCATGGTTAAGCAATAATATCTTTAATTAAAAATATATGTCATCCAATAATTCTAGAACAAAAAAGCGCTTAATAAATTAAAAGGAGTTGGATATAGCAGTGCTAGCAAGAATCAAGTTGAATGCTGTTAAAGGAAGTGAGTTTTAGCAAAAGCTGCAAAACAATATCCTGCACATGCATGGCATGATCGTCCATAGCTACATGTAACACCCCACCTCACTAGCAAAATATTGTCCGCTTTGGGCCTCCCAGTCCACTCATGTCTAGGGCTTCCACCCAAGTCCCCCTTACGGGTTTGTTCTTGGCAGCCACGCATGGCCCCAAAGCGCGTCTTACTTGTCAAGGTGAGCATGCACTTATAAGGCCCTAGCTCTGGACGCTCGCTTTCGATGTGAGATATCACAATCCCCCCACCTGAAGACGAGCCGTCCTCGGCTTTGATACCAAATGTAACACCCCACCTCACTAGTAAGATATTGTCCGTTTTGGGCCTCCCAGTCCACCCATGTCCAGAGCTTCCACCTAGGTCCCCCTCACGGGTTTGTTCTTGGCAGCCACGCATGGCCCCAAAACACGTCTTACTAATCAAGGTGAGCATACACTTATAAGGCCCTGGCTCTGGACGCTCGCTTTCGATGTGAGATATCACATACATGTCCTGTAAATGAAAAATGAATCATCAAGCAACTAAAATAAAAAAGGTATTTGACCATACATTCTATTAATTTCTCACTATATAACAATGAAACCGCAAAACACAATTCAAATACAAATCATTTGATATTCAACCAATATCCAAAAACCTATTGCCACCAAACTAAAAGCAGAGACATTAAGAAACATAGTTAACTTAATAAATAAATTATTCTTAAATAATACCAATCCAAAGCAGCATATAGCCTGCAAAAACATACAGAATTGCCAATAAAGCAAGTCTATAGAATGTTTTCTTGTAATATTAGAAATGAGAATGCAACATGGAAACAAATATAATTGCAATCATGGTTATCAAGTAACATAAATGAAAATTTCTTAGAAAGACTTTAAATAACTTGTTAGGACTTGAAAGATTTTGAGTAAGAGAAACTGCTAGCACAGTCAAATCTCATCAAAGTGATATGGATTAAAGATAAATTATACCAGAAACTACTACCAGCAAAAGCAATGGATAAATTATACTAGAAAAAATAAATGGTGCAGCATAAACTTGAGAAGCCATAATCCATCAAAGTGATATGGATTAAAGATAAAGAATGCTAGGCAAGTTAGTTGCCAAGCCAATAGTTAAGCCTAAGGAATGGAAGTTCACTTCAACCAATTAAAGCTAGGTAGAATATGTTGTAAAAAGTCAGAAGCCTATGCAAAACTTGGTAGTTAGATAGCATATGAAATATGATCATCTTAACAGCGAAGACCGGAAAAAAGAGAGCAAGGTGCTGCAGTTGATTTAGTAGTAAATTATTGTGGACCGAAGGTATAAGAAAAATGAAAGGGTAAACAAAGATGAACCAAATATGCAATGGCAGTCAATAGAGTTGAGATCTAGATTATTACCTGTAAAGCTGCATTTGACAAAACAGGTTACAGTCAAATCTCATCGATAAAATTATCAGTTAAAAAACAAAAGCAAGGCTATTGTGTAAATCAACAAATATCTAGCAATACCCCGTTTCAATAAAAAAAAATTAATCCTTTAGAAATAATACCATAAAAGCAACTAAGATAATTTAAGTTACTGACTTATTTCTTTTTAATTGCAGATTCAAGGTGTAAAAAAAAGAGATTGAAATAACCAACAAAAAAAAAACTTAGCACGTATGAAAAGAAATAGTCAAGGCCTATGTCTTTTATTTCATTAACACACCCCCTTTCTTTTATCAAGTGTGTGTGTATCTTGTTGGATGCAAAGTGCAAATGGATCTAAAAGTGATGTCATTTTCAAAAGCTAAATTCAAAAGTATAAATTCTGTTGAATTCTGAAAACAGGAGAAAGCAAAACAACCTCGCAATATGTGGGAAAAAATGTATCAAACTTATGGAGTATGGTCCCTATAAGGAATAAATTAAACCATGTAGAAATAACAGCACACCTAGCACCTCCAACTATTAGAACAAAAAAACCAAATTGTGGAAAGGCAAAATGAGAATATAATTTTTTTTTCCTGTAATATATGAAACTTGTTCACTCGGATAAAAATACCTGAAGCAATGCACTCTTATAATATAGAGACAGTAGCACACTAAGTCAAATATTTTAACAATATGAACACTCCCACCTGAATACCATCCACTTATGGAAGAAAAAAAACTTTTAAAAAATGGTTGATTAAAAACCACTGGATAATGCAATAATTTAATCCTGGATGATTCATTGTAAAATAATTATGGGCACAATAACCAAAAGACATATCATAGACAAAAAGAAAAAAAACCAATAAATATACCAATAGTAATTAGAATAAAAGAAGATTAAACTAAGGTTATAATTGACAATCACGCTAACACTTTTGATTGACATTGCCTTCATTATTATCTCAAAAACAATCCATGAAAACGAAAAAGAAATTAAAATTGTGAACGATAAAAAAGATCACTCCCCCGAAAGATCCACAATCATATTTCAAAGTCTATTTAAATTGTAGTCATAGATGTGTTTAAACCCTAACTTATTCGTCAAATTAAACTTCAATCTAAAATAATTTGTGAAACATTTCTACTTTGAAATGTTTAACGTGAACATTTAGATCCAAATTGGAAATAAGCATATAATGAAAAAGAAATCCAATAAAATTGTTAGGAAAGCTTAACAAAATCACATACCTAGCCTCAACAAAGCATCTTTAATTTCCTAAGCTTCTTTATAGCATATTTATGATCTGTCAACTTTTATCTACAGACTTTAACCTGCATTTTATAAAGAGAAAGTTTTAAAAAATTACTAAATAAATTATAAATTGGTTAAAAAAGCATCACCGCTACAAAGACCCAAATGTAAATTTCAAGAAATAGATCTTGCCTAATGTTCACTTCACTCCAAAACAAAACCAAGAAACAATATATCTGATATTAATAGATTCAAAGATTCTATTTTCTATCAATTAAAAGAGAACCAAAAGATGAAAAATCAAGATCAGTAGTTTTTCTCACCTGACATGGCCTTCCTTGCTTCTCTCTTTTCTGTCTTCAACTCCTAAAAAGAAAGATGCAAAAACAAATCAACCATAATTACTGTAAAAAAATTTCAAAAAACGATCTTTGAAAAGTCCCTTAACTTCAAATAAAAGGATGTTGATGCATTAAAAAAAGAAGTCAACTCTTAATTAGAAACAAAACAACCCCAAAATTAATCGATTCAAATGAAAAGGCTAAGATGAAAAGAGAGAGCCAATGTTGCTTGTGTGAAAAGGGAAGAAAGAAAAGAAAAATTGATTTGCCTTTGTTGGCTGGTGAGAGAGGAGAAAAAGAAAAAAAAATATGGTGCCAATTAATCCTCGTCTTCCAGGCATAAAAAAATAGTTTTGTTTGTAGTTTTAGGTAACAACTCGTGAGAATTTTGGAGAAATTGAAATACTATGTGAGTCCATGGTAAAAATAGAAAAGGATATGCCTCTAATATAACTCGTGAGCATGAAGGAAAAAAAAACTCAAGGTACTGTTACAATCCATAGTACAATGAGTCTGAATGAACAGTATTTTTACCACGCGTTTTAGAGTATTGTTAATTGTAGCCGCCTAGAAAACTCACTTTAATCAAAATGAAAATCACAGTCAAAATCAAAAGACTTGACAACAAAATCCATGTCCAAACTCTGAGAGGTGACCTCTGTACATGAGAACAAATGTATAGAATCCACTACCCCATAATCAAAACTCGATTTGTTTTTTACGAGGTTATCTAAACTTTAAGATCTAAATCATAAATTTGACAGGTTAATTCGATTGATTTTTATATTTTTTTAATTAACTTTTCTTTAATTTCATCTTTCAATATTTTATTTATTAAGAATTCGGCTTCCTATTTTTTTTTATTTGTTTTCTATGAAGTTATCTTGATTTCATGATATAAGTGACGAGTTTGATAAGTTAACCCATGTTGAAGTGGATCATTTTTTTTAAATTGATTTATTTTTAAAATTTTATCCTTCAATATTGGATTGATTGCAAATTAGATTTCATAATTTGTTTTTTATTTTTTTCTATAAAGTTATCACGGTCTTATAACCTAGATTTTTAGTTTGACAATTAAATCCACGTTGACTTAAAATGTTTTTTATATTTTTTTTAATTGCATCCTTGAATATTGAGTTGATTAGGGACTTGGCTTAAAATGTTTTTTATATTTTTTTTAATTGCATCCTTGAATATTGAGTTGATTAGGGACTTGGCTTCATAGTTTGTTTCAAATTATTTTTTACGCGGTAATCATGATCTCATAACCAAGGTTGTGGATTTTACAGGTTAAACACGAGTCAATCCAATATGTTATCATTTTGATATTTTTTTAAAAAAAAGGTTGTCTTGATTTTTTGCAGTCAAATTATATTTTTGCTGATTGTTCAAATTATTTTTGGACCCATTAAATCCATCAGATCAACCCCTAAATTTATTTTTTTATATTAAAAAAATATTAACAACATCTTAATATTTATATTCTTACATTCAAAATAAATTATTCCACAAGTAATGAAACGCGCTCAAATGATGTAGTACTCGGTATGCTTGAAGGAGGGTTTAAGAATGGTATGTGATCTTCTCTCCAACAAACAAGAATTTTTTATGTCCATTATTCTAATATGTTGCATCTTTTTATTCGATAAGAAGCATAATGACTCTTTTAATTTGATTTGATGAATTACCTCTCATCTTTCCTTTTTTTTCCTTGTAATTCTCAGGATGCATTAATTAATTGACTCTCATATTTTCCTTCTTTTATTATCCACCTTACTAGAGGGAAAGAGAGTAACCTTCTTGGACTTGGACCCGTTCATCCTCCCCAAATATATATTTTTGTTAGACTGTTATTAATTAACGTGACTCGAATATAATAAATCTATATCCAATTAATTTAATCAGAGCCTCCTGTATAATAATGCATAGAGTCCATTGGGCCCGTGGCTTAAATTATTGGTAAGTCTGACTCTTGCCTTCAACGAATCTTAGATGGACTGACATTGGGTCTCAATAATTTTAATTAAACTCAAGATTTTCAAGTCATGTCCAACAGTCCAAGTATCAAGAAGAGTAATATGCATATACACTCTTGATATCCCACCCCTCTCTAGCTGAATCTACATCCAAAAAGTCACCATCCTCTCTCGCATACTGGCTGAATCTGTTCTTCCTTTCCTACACTCTTGATCCATTATCAATGGTTTGGAATTTGTTTCAGATTCATCTAATTCCGGTGATGGGTTTTCACTTCTTTCTCGATTGAATTCCGTGAAGAAATCATCCCTCTCTCTATGAATTCTCTGTACTGTTGATCAAAACGAGAGGCAATCATTCTCTTACAATACGTGTTCACAGGTGCTTTCCAAGTTCCTTGGTAAAAAGGACAAGGACCCAGTTCATTGATCTGGTCTAAGATTCCTTCTGTAATTCTTTTTCTTCACTACGTTAGTATTTTTGCTTCCTGCTCCAAATGGCCATATGGTGTTTGATAAAATGCCAATACGAACATAACCGACTGATGTTGTTTTCCTTGTTGATTAGTGCTTTAGAAGACCAAAATCTGATCAGTGAAGTGCATTGAAAATATGCAATGGGACCATCAACAGGAGGAAGAACAAGACTCTCTGGAATGCAGAAGCAAGTGCTTACTCTGTACCGGGGCTTCTTACGAGCTGCTCGTTCAAAGTCCCCTGAAGATCGCCGGCAGATTGAATCCTTTGTTTCAGCTGAGTTCCGCCGCAACTCCAAACAAGTAGATCGCAAGAATTTCATCTACGTTGAGTATTTGCTTCGCCGTGGTAAGAAGCAGCTTGAGCAGCTCAACAGTCCTGATACTGTTGGATTGTCATCTATGAACGCCACTTTCTCTGAAACTGAAAATCCCAAAAACTAAGTTGAGATGAATTATTCTGACATCTGCGTAATATTGTGACATCTTTTTTTCTTGTGCAATTTATTTCTTGTTCAAACAATTCTGTTCATAAAACGCCTGCAGTCATTTTTTTCAGTAGTCTTAAGCAGGTTTGCATGCCATTGCTCTATAGGGGTCATGCTTGATGTTTAAGATAGCATCCTGTTTAAACCAATGTTAGTTTCTTTTATGTGTTGTTGTTTTTTCTCTGCAACGTAGTTAGTACATAATCGAAGTAAAATCACGCGGAAGGGACACGAAGGATTGAACCGAAACTAACTAATTGTATTTCCTGCTTCTTGGAAAGTCCTATCAGAAAGCATTACTTACCTGTACAGTTGCATACCCTTACTGA
>Ga0325403_1003881_pt1 | contig 13761 bp, 5 predicted proteins | sample PopdelMetagenome_19_FD_205665 | JGI IMG/M metagenome (GOLD analysis project Ga0325403, IMG submission 205665) | Populus deltoides microbial communities from Bellville, Georgia, United States - Xylem-PdKOR-R4 | ecosystem: Host-associated > Plants > Phyllosphere > Stem > Wood/Secondary xylem...
GTAAGAGGAGAAAGGAATTTGCACATGCTTTATAAAGGCACTGTACACTAACCTAGCCCGGTCTTGCCTTGGTTGGGCCGTGATGTGCTTTTAGTTTGCAAACGTCGGCCCAAAATGAATTGGTTGGGCCGTGGAGTGCTTTTTGTTTTATAATTTTTTTGGTATAGTCATGTTAGTTTGAGCATTTAAAATAATAAAAAAATATCTTGAGGGAGCTAATAGATTAAAACAAATCAAAATTACAATATTGGGTTGATTTAGGTATATTTTTTTTAATTCTGTTTTTTGGATTAAATAGAAACTAACCTTTAATATTTATTTTAATTTTTTTAATTAAAATATCATTTTATATATCATCACATCAATATTTAAAAAGCATGTTGAAAAATATGAGTAATATTTTGAGTTTATGATTTTATTTATTTTATTAGAAAAGATATTGGCAAACATTTTTCATACATTAGAATAATTGATATGATACAATTCAGAAGACCTAAAGTAATTATTTAACACGCTGGTCAATCCTAGGTATCCCTCGTTATAATTCAGATACTCCAAGATTATGATGTTCATCGAGTAACTTGTTGTTTTTCTTTTCTTTTTACAGGCCCACTGTCTAAGCAATCCAGTACTCTCCAGTCCCACCTCAAAGCAATTGATCGTTATCAGAAGGTGACAATGTGCATGGGAAAAAGGTTCTCCCTAGCTATATGTTGTTGTTTCATGGCTTAGAGTAGCTGTGGCCTAGGCTGCGTACACAGTACGTACACCCAACACAATCCAAACTAATTAAGTTTTTCTGCTCGATTCCAAGTTGAAGATAGAGAATAAGATGGCCATTAATGTAAGGTCTTCGTCTTTCTCGCTACTCCCACATGAGTTTTGGCAAAACAACATGTGAAAACGTTACAATGTCTTAATTTGAATTGGAGGTTGCAGACGAGGGAGCAAGATATTGAAGCATTTAGTCAAGGAAGGTGGGCACTGAGAGGTCTCTCTCTCTCGCTAGCTCGCTCGCTGGTATCTACATTTCTACACTGTTGTCAGCAAGAGAAGGGCTGCTACAAAAGCAACATGCCTCTGAGATCAGGTGGGCCCAATTGAATCAAGAAGCCAAGGGAATGAATTCTTTGGGGACCTTTCTCTGATATCATCATCATCATCTCATCACTACCACAGATTTAAAATGTAAAACAAAATCAACAGTAAATGACAGAAAATAAGGAATAGTTTTGTCCTCTGCCAAATGGTATAGTGTTCATAAATTTTTCACTAGTAATATTGCATGGAGCAATATGGCATGCATGCACAACAATCAGATGTTTGATTAGTACATTTGCATGCCATGTCATGCCAACCTATACTTGCATAGATACGCCCCCCTGGCTACTGCATGCCATCAACCCTAAGATAGTCTCAAGAATCCAGACACCTTCCATCCATGAAACGTTCCGCTCACGCTCCCAAGCTCCCTCCACAGAATAGATCCAGGTAATGTATTGATATTGTAATGAAAAGCTCCTTGCAATATCAACTGTGGTGCTTAGTGCCATTCCCCCCACTGTTTGTCGTGGAAAAATTCTACTCGTTATCTTGGAAAGCACAAAGATTTTGAAAGTTAAGTTAGACTAAACTCTAAGAAACAACTCCACATTTATATTGGGATTTGATTTTTTTTTCTTGCCTTCATCTTGTCCTGCTACAATATCCTTTCCCTGTATATCTTTTTTGGTGTCTAATTTTCTATGCTCAACAAAGGCATGCTTATCGGATAAGGGACACAATAAATGGCAGAGAGGGGAGAGAGATCTAGAGACTAGAGAGTGTTAATGACTTAATGCTGTCTTTTAAAATATTTTTAACTTAAAAATATATTAAAATAAAATTAAATAATTTAAAAACACTAAAAAAAACCATGGAATCCGTCTGTCTCCCTCATACAGCAGTCCTTTCCATTCTGCCAACAAGATTTTTGGTGGATGATCGGTACTGATCAGTAGGAAGCAAAAGAAATGACGCAAGATTCTCATTACTTGTGAAAACGCGTGCTTGGAAGCGTGTGATGTGGATTTCGAATTCAATGCAGAAGCTCCTTCTTCCCAACTTGGACTTTTCCTTCCTCCATTGTCTTATGGCGGCAGAGAGAGATAGAGATAGGGGCCGAGGCTTGCATCAGCAGCAGCAGCAGTACAGAGAGAGAGAGAGAAAGGGTTTAATTTCTTTGGTTCTGGTAGAGAGTAACAGAGAGGAGATCTATCAATCCGTTTCTGAAAGCTTCGTACAAATAGTCTATGAAAGGAGGGTCAGAGCCCCATCATTGTCTCAATTATCAGCCTAAAAATTACAGAGATAGTACTAGCTATCGAGTATACTGTATAACACTCAGCACCACCACCCCTCCCGAACGTACCTTGGCTGAATATATTCACATCAACACCTGTGGGAGCTGCCTCGGCAAGATTGCAAAGGCACCGCTGTCCATATATTCTTGTTATACTTTCGGGTAGTCTTACGGATTCTTCGTCGTGGTCTGGAATAGCTTCATCGTATAGATTCGGTAACCAATATCGAATCATCTATGGAACCAATGCGAAAAATACTATCCCTTTCATTGCTCTTTTAGGGATATTTTTCAAAATTTGCACAATTTTTTATTTAAAAATTTAGACAGAATAACAACTTTTAGGGTGAAAACACATATTTTTATATTTTCATGTCTTTGAAGCGCGCGAGAAGGTAAAATTCAAATTATCTGACTTAATCGATCGATCAATTAATCTAGTTGTATGAACCGGTGGACCGTTTTACATAAAAACTATAATTTTATGAAATTTTTTTTTCAAATGTGTTTTATGAGTCAAAACATATATTTTTGTCTAACTTGCAGACTAAAAAAGGGATATAACTTTTGGTTAGATTTAGGTCCAAGAGGAGGATAGCCTAAACTAGTTTGATAGGTTTAGGTCCAATAAGAGGTTTGGTCATGCTAGATCAGAATAACAATTCAAAAGAACCATAATTTTTAATTCAACCGTTAGATCGCACTTAAATCTTTACAAGAGTTTCCAGAGGTTGTTTTCCTTTTGAGTAGTCATAGCGTCGCTACACAGACCGTGAAATATTTAGATATAAAAAATCTCGTTGAGGCCCTCTAATTTTGGCAGTTTTGAGACTTTTCTTATTATTTTGGGAACCGATCGACCGATTTCACTGATCATTACGAATCAGTCAACCCGTTAGCCCTGAATTTAATTTATGCCGTGGTTGTGAAGCACAACATCAATTAAATTCTTGTCGAGGTTTCCAATCGTGACATTTAATTGATGTCATGGTTAAGAAATATAATATTTAATTAAATATCGCGGTTCAGAAGAACTGTTACATCTAAAAATATACTATTTCGTCAAAAAAATCTTGCTCCTATATTAGTTGGCCAATTGTTTTGATTTTGTGTGCTAATTGCCCGGACCAAAATTTGTGATCCAACATAACCAATAAAATAACACACACACACACACACACACAACACAGAGAGGCAAAATTAAGTTTCTTTTGAATTCCCCCCAGGCTTTGAAGAATTCTTTTTAAGCTGGTATGTACTTTTAGAACTTAGAAGCAAACTAAAGGAGGAGTGTGATCATACTGCTTGCTTTAGCGGATTAATTAGAGCTGGCAAAGGTGTTGCTGCGTACGTACGTATAAGACACAAGTTACTATCCCGAAAAAAAAATAGAAATCCAAGAGACAATAATGCTTCTGGTTATAGAGATGAATATGAAAATGAGTTTTTATTTTTGTTTTAAAAACGGTTTTTAATCAAATTTTATTATTCTAAAAAAAGATAAAAGAGAAAAATAAACACAGAAACAAGTTACTTTTTTTACAAATCCTTTTTAAACATTTTTAATTTTTATCTTTACATTCATATCTAGATAGTTGATTATAATTAATTTATTTTTCAATTTCAAAACTAGAAAATATAAAAAAAAATAATGAAAAATACAATAGATTTTAACCAACAATGATGAGCAGATGGAGGTTGAATGATCATAAAAAAAAATACGTATTGCTGATAAAATTATTATCCTACATTTCTATCTATGTTAGATCTCTACTTTGTGTCTGTAAAAATATTTTATTTGAGACATGATTGATTTAATTATTTATTTTATTGTTAAATATATTTGAAGAAATGAATTAATAACCGTTAAATCATAATTTAATTATATTATTTTATTATTATATTTTAAGTTAGCTAAAAAAAGACTTTTTCGAAACTAAAGTGAAAAAAATTAACAAAAATTTTAAACCGTGTGGGGTTTTCACTGTAGCAATAAATATAATTTGCTGTAGATTGCTAAAGTGAAATTACTCTTTTGCTTCTGAGTTGAAAAAAAAAATTGTAATGATATTGAGGGTGTTTTGATATTTATAATTGATCTATTAGTCATTAAAAAGTTGTTTAGGGGTATGCTAGTATTTTCTATTTTTTTTGCACATTAAAAATACGATTTTGTCCCTAAATTTAACAATTTTTTGAGTTGTTGCCCAAGGGTTTTTTAGTCTTTCAAAAACATTAAAATAGTAAAAATACTTATTTACCCCTAAAGTAAAAAAAATCGAGTTGTTGACCGAGGGCTTTTTTGGTTTTTTGCACTTTGAAATATAGTAGAAATACTATTATACCCTTAGAAAAGACAAATATCAAGGCATGAGTCTATGGTCATTTATGTACTTTTACTATTTTGTTTTTGTGATTCTCGAGGTTCATGAAGGGCATTCTAGTATTTCTTTGTTGGAAAACAATTATTTTATTTTAAAAAGGTATCGGCATGTCACGCTCATACGCCAGTGAGTATGTGTCGTCCGCGGTGTTTCAATGGCGCGTGTGGATCCTTCCGATGACTAAATCTACCCTTACGTTGTATTATTAGATGCGCTATTCTTTTGAGGTGTTATGTGTCGGTGTATTATGGTCGATTTCTTGCTTGCGATTGTTTTTTTTCCTTCTTTCTTTTCTCTTTCTTACAGAGAAAGTGTATATTTATATCCTCTTTTCTTTAGATTTGTCAATATATATATATAAAGGAACACAATAAGTCACATGATTGTACTACCTTCGCAGACAATGGAAAGGAACCTTACCATAGGACTTGTTTTTCATCAAGAAGATGTGGTACGTATATTAAGCTAGTCGATGTGCGAATCAATTCATATAAATTGAAAACGGGCGAAAGGCGGGGTCTATAATGACCAACTTTGATGAATTAATCCCATATAATCAAACACTAAATAAGAAAGTTCTGAACCATATTGAGGCCATTGTCATTGTCATTGTCATTTGCCTTTTTTTTCACGTGAAATGTCCATACATCTGATGTAAACCAGGAGCTTTTATATACATAAAGTTGAAATTTCCATGTTAAATTGGAAGGAAGCAAGCAAGCAAGCAACCTATAAGAGATTCAAGATTCAAAAGGAAAAAGATGAATCATAAACAGGGCTTAGAGCTGAGGAGATAGCTAGCATTATATTACCATCGCTCTTGCAGGTTATTGATCATTAACTTTGTTCCATCCTGCTGCATTTTTGGCTTAAATTTTATAATGAGATGGATCTTTGTTTTCGGTAGGTTGCATGAAATGGTAATAAGGTTTGCTGCGTAGTATCAATTTTTGAGTATTCAGTCCATTTTGGTGAAGGAATGAGGCTTTCCCGTTTCATTCTTTAGGCAATTGAGAATGGGATTCGGACTTGTATAAAAACAAGCACTAGCAACTTCAAAAGCTTGCGGCAACCATGAAGAGAGATATTTAAGGTTGTGAACTGTTTAGATTTTTGGAGAGTTCTATAACAATGAGATATAGCTTTCTAATGGAGAGATCGATTTGTTTATTTAAGAGCTTTATTATATATATATATAGACACACACACATATGGTGAGACCAATTACCTACTCTATAAATATTAAAATCCTAAAACATATATAATTCCATCTAAATATTTTTGTGTGTGTGTTATATTCTTCCTTATATTTTCTCAATATTTTTAACGTTGTATTTCATGAGAATTCTGTTTAAAATCTTAGATAAATTTGTAATATGATGATTACTAATGATATCCTAAAAATCCAAATAGCTTAAGAACAAAGCGTATGAGTTGAATAATCAGTTAATCTCTTGGTTCAAATAATTTGATCCATTCTCTCTAACCAAGATGGTTGGTGCTTGATAAACCATGATGACCGGTGACTGGTACCTACAAAAGATCCTCTTTGATTGGTTTGGGGACTCTCCGTTACTCAAGTAAGTGTATGTTTTAGAGAAAGTGGGAATGAATCCCCATCAACGCTCATGCTTAGAAAATCCCTAAGGGGCGGAGTAGAACATAAGGAGGGTGAGTCTTTATACTTAGAAAATTTTCTAATAGGCTAAAAGGAACCTGATGAGGGTGAACTTTATACTTACATTTTTTTTATAAGAATTTAGGGGAAAACCCAAAGAGAGTGAGCCTATACTTGAAAAATATTCTAAGAGGTTAAGGGGAATGAATCCTTATCGACGCCTATACTTAGAAAATTCTCTAAGAAGCGGAGGGAAGCCTAAAGAGGGTGAGCCTTTATACTTATAAGATTTTCTAAGAACCCGAGGGGAACCTGAGAAGAAAATTCTCTAAGAAGCGGAGGTAAACCCAAGGAGGGTGAGCCTTTATACTTAGAAGATTTTCTAAGAACCCGAGGGGAACCTGAGAAAGGTAAGCCTTATACTTAGAAAGTTTTCTATGAGGCTGGGGGGAATCCAATAAGGATGAGCCTATATTTAGAAAATATTATAAGAGGCTAAAGGGAACGAATCTCTATCGATGCCCAATACTTAGAAAATTTTCAAGGGGCAGAGGGGACGGACCCATGTTGATATCCATATTTCAAAAATTTTCTAAGGGGCAGAGGGGAACCCAAGGAGGGTGAGTTTATACTTTGAAAATATTCTATAAGGCTAAAAGAAATGAATTCATATTAACACCCATACTTTGAGAATTTCCAAGAGGTGGAATGGAACCCAAAAAAGGTGAGCCTGTATTTAGAAAATATTCTAAGAGGATAAGGGGAACGAATCCTTATTGACACCCATACTTAAAAAATTTCCAAAGGGCAGAGTGGAACCCAAGTAGAGTGAGCCTACAATTAGAAAATATTCTAAAAGGCTAAGGGAAATGAATCCATCTCAACGCCCATACCTAGAAAATTTTCAAGAGGTGGAGGGGATAAACCCATGTTGATGCCCATACTTAGAAAGTTTGCTAAGAGGCGGAATGGAACCCAAGAAGGGTTAGGTTATACTTAGAAAATATTTTAAGAGGTTGGGGGAATGGATCCCAATCGAAGCCCATATTTAGAAAACTTTCAAGGGGCGAAGAGGACAAGCCCAATTAGACTTAGTGGTATATATTTGTCTATAAAACGGGAGTGTTGTTACTTTGTCGTGGTTTACTATCTCTAGTTGTCATAGAGGGTAGAGCTACCGCACTAGGGAGAACCCCTTACAAGAAGATTATGCAATTGCACTAGAAAGAACCTTTTCCAAGGAGATTGTGCAGGAGTCTAGAAGCCCCTACTAAAGATTTATAGATAGGAAATGTATGTTAGAGAGATAATTATTTTAATTTAAAAATAAACTTACTTCCTATTAAGGATAATATATCATGATGTGATTTGTTGACCTCTAGGGAGCCTTTTGATTCATGACTTGGAGAGTAGTGCTATTGCACTTGGAAGACCCTTGATCAATCCCTTTCAAAGATAGGGTTGTCATGAGTGTCAAGACTTGTCGAGGTGGTAAAGCATGATTTTGCCCCTGAGCGGACAACACAACTTGGGTGAGGGGTTGCACTTGGTTAATGAGCTCTTGAAAGTCCGAATAGGAAGATGTGTTCGTGATAATAGGTAGATTCATAAAGTGTTTTAGCCCATATGTATCATGGTTGCGTGCCATGAAATGACTTTGAAATGTTATTAGAAAAAACTGATGACTTTTTGATAATCAATTAATCTCTAGGTCCTAGCAATTTGATTCATTCTTCCTAACTAAGGTGGCTAGTGCTTGGTGCCTAGGAGGCCAATGTGGTCGGTGGATGGTACCTATAAAAGGTTTTTTTTTGGTGGATTTGAAGACTCTTCGTTGTTTAAATATCTTTTTGAGAGAAAGTGTAATGATATTTTAGAGAGATGCTCTGAAAATATGTATGCAATAGAGAATGAAGATTGTGAACCTGTTGTATGAATGATTCATAATATGTTTACAACTCATGAGTCATGTCTCTTTATAGAAAGTGGGGCTAAAATGTAATTTTACCCTAATAGTTTTAATGAGAGAAAATATCCCTGACATATGCCTTATTGAGGGATAAATATACCTTACATAAATATTAATGTTTATGAAAATATGGTGGACCCTTAGAGGACTTTTATACAATATCCCTTACAAACATTAATGTTGATGAAAATACGGTAGGACCTTAGAGGACTTTTATACACCTAAAGGTATAAGGAGAGTAGGATTCAAAATATAGTTGAGCCCATGAGACTGGGCTCTTCCCAAGGTTAAGCCCATGGGGGCCGGGATTTTTCCAAGGCTGGGCCCGGGCCCGGGCCCGGGCACGTTGCTTGAGACCATGTGTTTTTAGGCATTTGAGGGTTTTTTTAAGCCCGTTAAATATATGTTTATCAATCACCTAATATTAATGCGTGAAACTTGGTCACATGTTCGTTATATAATAGCCCATAACATTTTATGTAACTAAATCTAAAGAACATCATAACACAAAATGCTTTTTTTTTTTGTCATAATTATAAATATTCTTGAACTAGCTTATACATGAATTAAATTATTAAAAACAAACAATTCAAGTTAATATATTATCAAATTAAAGGATAAGGGATTGGATAACTGCAAGAAAATAGATGCCAAGAGTCGAGAGAAGTGTGTTTGGTATTGTGGTAACTTTTGTGGTAGTGGTTTGAAAAAAAGTTATTTTATAAAAAGTACTTTTAGTTGAGGTTAGTTTGATATTTATATATGTTTGGTTAAAACTGTGGTTGAAATTGAGGTTGAACAAAAAGTAGTTTAATGTATTTAGTTAAAAAAAATGATTTTCAAATTGAGATTATAAAATAATTAAAATGTGTGCTTGTGTGTGCGTGTGTGTGTATGCTTTTAATTTAAATATTGTAGATTTAACTACTACTATTACATCATGAAATAAATAATACTTATATCAAATATTTTTTATTGTTCCACTAAACTATCTACAATTTCATCATGTACGAAATCCATCCGACAAGGACTACAGTTTCCTTGGTTCCTTAAGCGCGCAACAACATCAGGAACAAAATTGGGACTGCGATCAAATTCTGCAAATGCTACGTCATCAAGTGATTTTCTTCTAATTTTTTGAATAAAACACAGTTAAAAATAAAAATTAAAATTAAAATTTTTTTAGTTAGGTCAGACCTGGTCATGCCGGAACAGTGGAGAGTGACTCCACTATTCATGTGAACAGTGGAGTTCACTCTCCACTGTGTCCGCAGGTTTGCGGAAAGCAGCTGAGATTTGCTTTCCGCAAACCCGTGGTTTTAACAAAATTTGAATGGGTCCCACATGAATTGTAAATTGTGTTTTAATTATCATTACCATACATTTAACAATTGCGGTTTGGTTTAAAAGCTGCCGTAGCCGCGTAAACAAATGGATTCTAAGGTACTGTTTGTTTCTGTGGCAGGGTCGTGCTTTTTAAAAAATCTAAATTTTTATTGCTTTAAATTAATTTTATTTTGGTGTTTTTGAATTGTTTTGATTGCTGATATCAAAACAAATTTAAAAATAAAAAATATATTATTTTAATGTATTTTCTAGCAAAAGATACATTGAAAAGCAACCGTTGCCATATTGTCACACATTACCTAAAAAAATCTTCATAATACAACTACATATGCGACACACTTCAAAAAAAAAATGCATTCGTTTTGCTTGATAATATGTGAACATCAATTAGGTGTGATCATTTTCGATTTGGTTTGGTTTTTGATAAAAAAATACTAATCAAACCAATTATATATATATATATATATATATATATATATATATATATATAGAGAGAGAGAGAGAGAGAGAGAGAGAGAGAGAGAGAACATGACCTAGACATAAACTAGTTCAAACTGACCGATTTTGGTTTGGTTCAGTTTGATTTTTTTTTTTAAAAAGGGCAAAACCTAGTGGTTTTTAATGGGCTTTTTTTAGGTCTTTTATGGGTTGAGGTTTTTACGGCCAAATCTAGTTAATTTTATAGAATAAGATAAAAAAATCAAAATTCATAAAATAGATCAGATAATTACAACTTTTCAATTACATATATAAATGTAATAAAAAAAAGATACAAATTTATCCAAACAACATATATAAATTTAATCATAAAATTTTGTTGCAAGTAAAACCTATCCAAAACCCTAGACCTATTCTATTTTATACACTAGGAACAATACGAACTTCATGTTTTAACAAATGGATGCAAATCTTAAGAGTTTGGTTTGGGATAGAAAAAGAAGAAGAGTATATTGTTATTATGAAAAACAAGCTTTTTAAAACATAGGACATCTTTTTTATTCATTATTATGAAACCATATTATAAGTAATATTTTTTCTATTTATCCTTAAAGATCCGGTTCAGTTTAGTTCGATCGATTTCAGAAGCTTTAAACGAAAACTAAACCAAACCTATTTTTTTAGTTTTCTAATCGGCTTTTTCAAGATTTTTTTTTCGTTTGGTATTCCTAGTTATTTTTTTTTCTTTGTTTAATCTATTTTTTTCTCTCAACCCTAACATAAAGCTTCACTTATCACTTTCCATCCTAGTATAAATTAAGCTTCTTCTTCTTTTTTTTTCTTTTTTTTTATCAATTCAGGTCCTAATCCAACATTTGCCAATTGAACCTCTTGTTCATATCCAATATCCATTAGTATTTATCGTCAAATTTTCTAAAAAAAGATGATTTTTTTTATTTCATAAATGAGATTCTTTTGGAATGTTGGGCACCACCACTAAAAAATAAAAAAATATCAACAAAATATTCCATCAGCACATTATAAAGATTTTGTCATTATTTCATAATTATTACTTTTTTTTTTTTTGTGAGAAGCTTGCTTGTTGGAGTTTTTTATTCCATCAACATTTTCATCAGCACTTTCACTGGAAAGAATAAACTCAATTAATGGCTTAAGCAAGCCATAATAAGTACGTCTCGACACATAACTTTCTAAACTAGCACCGGCAAAGCTAAATTAGGTTGAAAAGTTCAGTTGAAACACCAACACAATTACTATATATAGCAGTCGCAGCTCATATGAATTAGCATACAATATTAGCATTCAACTCAGAAAAATATAGGGCAAGTTTTTCTTCAAGTAAATTACCATCTCATAATTACACAACTGCAGGGAGACATTTGCAATTATAAACTATTTTCCAAAGTGGGAGAGATGCAACAGCTTTATACAAGTACACATGTTTTTCATTTAAAATCCCATTGGGTAGGTTAAGAGGGTGTTTGTTTACGCGACAGTTTTTGTTTTTAAAGCAAACCGCACAAACAACATGTTTGGTTAATATTGAAACTTAATTTATTATTTGTAGAACCTAGTATAATTTATGTTAAAAACACAAATTTGCCGAAAGCAGCTTCAAGCTGCTTCTTCTTTTCTCCTATGGTCTTGACAGTTGAGAGTGAATTAAACGACTGTTCACGTTTAATTCACTCTCCACTGTTCACTTGAACAGTGGAGAATAACTCCACTGTTCATGGCCGGACTGGGTCCAGCCCAAACCTAAATGTATTGGACCAGGTTTGACCCAGTAAAAAAGATCTAATTTTTATTTTTATTTTTAATTGTGTTTTATTCAAAAAACTAGTGTTTAACATTATTGAATGACACTATATAAATTAGAAGAAGATCGCATGATGACGTAACATTTGCAGAATTTGATCGCAATCTCAATTTTATTCCTGATGATATTTTACTTGATGTTGTTGCATGCTCAGGAAACTATGAAAACTGCAGTCCTTGTCGGATGGATTTTGTACGTGATGAAATTGTAGATAGTTTAATGGAACAATAACAAATATTTTATATAAAGTATTTTTTATTTTATGATATAATAGTAATAGTTAAATTTACAATATTTAAATTAAAAACCATCAATATTAATATATATGTTTCTAGTTATTTTATAACTTCAATTTGAAAAAGCAATCTTAACCAAACACATTAAACTACTTTTTATTCAACTTTAATTTTAATCACAGTTTTAACAAAACATATATAAATATCAAACCAACCTCACTCAAAAATATTTTTATAAAATAATTTTTTTTTAAAACCACAATCACAAAAACTACACGATGCAAGACATGCTATTAGTAAAAATATTGAATCAAGGTTCTTCAGCTAATCATATGGTGACAAGTGTCCTGTATAAATTGTATTAACGACGCACCTTGCAGTTTACATAAGGAGGGGGGCAAACAACCTCTAGCAGGGCAAAGGACCAAAAGTTGACGCATGAAAGGTCTGAAACAAAGCTAATTTTAGGCAAAAAGACAAAGATGTGGCAATGCAAAGTTCAAAGCTTACACTAACGTCCAAAGGACAATATGGAAGAACTTGCCGAGAACAAAAAAAACCTAAAACTTAAAGGAGTTGTATCACTCTTTCCAAAAGACGTTCTTAATATAGAAATTCAGGGTGAGAGTGAACATAAATCTTCTATTTCCCATACATTTTGACCACACTTTACATGCGATCGTTGGAATTACAAAGAAATTAGGTATTTTGCGTTTTCAAGTTTGGTCTCTAACTCTTTGGTGCATTAACGAAAAAAATCACAACATATATTCAGTTTCGAGAGCAATAAGAATGCTTTTCGAGAGATGAGGTTTTCTTAAATAAAAAAAAACAAGAATGCTTCACAAAAATCCCCACATTGTGGATTTATGATCATATATAGAAGGTTTCAACTTAACAAGTAATCTTTCCTAAATGAACTTTTCACAAGAATCTAAAGGATCGAATCTTTTTCATTAGAATAATGTTTGGTCATGGTCTCGTAAAGGAAGAGTCATATTTCTTGTACTTCTTATTATAAAATTATAGAAATTCATTTTGAAATTATCAAATCTCTATTTTTTTTTAACATAAGCGTGTTTGAGAGTGTAATTAAGGTTATTTTTTAAAGTAATTTTTATTTTAAAATATATTAAAATAACATAAGCGAGTTCGAGAATGTAGTTGTATTTTTTATTTTAAAATTATAAAAATTCACTTTGAAATTCACCTTTTTTTTTTGTAAGACATTAACAAGACACGACCTAGTTGAGTTTGGCGAAGATTTATACGCAGTATTTGATTTTTGAGGTATACGACACAAAGAGGACTGTCATGCTATCGACAGACATTGGATTTATGTGAAGTGTCTTGCATGCTTCTCGGACAGGAATGCATTCAACACATTAATGAACATAGGGCGAAAACACTAGATTTTAGAATTGATTGTTCCTTTCTACTAATTTTTTTGGCTTTTGCCGATAGGAATCTCGTTTGGAGGACCTCAATTGATGCTGCTTTTATGGAAAGCTGCTGGCACTGTGAGCAAGAAGGTAGGTAAATTTAACCAAGAATTAATGAACACTTTGATGCTGCAGGCCGTAGTTTT
>Ga0325403_1003884_pt1 | contig 13760 bp, 9 predicted proteins | sample PopdelMetagenome_19_FD_205665 | JGI IMG/M metagenome (GOLD analysis project Ga0325403, IMG submission 205665) | Populus deltoides microbial communities from Bellville, Georgia, United States - Xylem-PdKOR-R4 | ecosystem: Host-associated > Plants > Phyllosphere > Stem > Wood/Secondary xylem...
AAATATTTTTAGAATGCAAAAATAAACCGGCTTTCCGGAAAAGAAAAATATCATGGCATTCTAAAAAAAATGGGGAGAAAGATAAAAATAGGAAGAACAAGTGTGAAAGTAGCTTGGAAGTCAAGTGTGTTTGATCCAAGTGAAGTGACGGAGATCCCATTGCGTGCAAAAAGTCAAAGACGGCCGTGCACAGCGGCGTTTTTAGAGATCCAACACCACAAAACTAAAAATAAACAAATAGAAAGTGGAAGAACTGGTGAAGAATGAAGGGGCAGTGATTAGATTCAAGGCCATGCTTTGCTGTTGATGATGGATGGCTTCCCAAACTCTTCTGTTCTTTTCTTTTTCTTCTTCAAAATATCAATAATTTAACATCCTCTACACGTGCACTCACTCTCTTCTCGCTTTTTTAGGTTGGCTGTTTGTGAGTGGGGGTAAAATATTGTTGATTTAAAATTTAAAAAGTTTAAAATTATTTTTTAATATTTCTAATGTGTTTGTATTAAATATAAATTTTAAAAAATAAAAAATACTATTATAATATATTTTTAAATAAAACAAACTCTTCAACATTTTATTCATTACCAGTCACTTTCTTACTTAATAATTCTTAACTACTATGTCGTGAGATAAGATAACCACCGTGTTATTTTATTAACCACCGTGTTATTTTATTAGTTTTTTAATATTGAAATTCAATTTATTTATTTATATTTTTGTAATTAAATTATTAAACTCATACTTGAGTTATAAATTAAATAAATTAACCGTGATTAATCCGAAATAATGTAATGTTACTTTAGAAGACTTCTTGGAGCTTAAATATAACACTTGTCTTATATTTTAGATTTTGCTTGGCTAGTAATCCGGTTTATACATACATGCATACATATACATACATACATACATACATACATATATATATATATATATATTTCATGTTTGAATTAAAGAAAAGACCATGAAGAAATAAATCGTGAATGTATAAATTTGAGTATAAATAATTTATTAAGACTCGCGCGATGGAAAAGATTCTCTTATCATGTAGAAAAGTTCAAAAACTTCCTATTATTTTTCTTAGGGAAAAATGAATGTCCTTGTCCTAGAAAAGTAATATATGGTGGCTAGACAACTGACATGATGCTATCACAACTGGTTGAGATTAAAAAAATATATTTGTACTAACATTTCTTATCATTTTGATACAGGTTTATAGAAAATCACACATGCTTGTCTGATACCAAGAAATGAGCAGGCTATAAAGAGAACAGAAAGAGAAGGGATTTTGCATGTAATATGATCTGTGCGTGCATACTGCAGAGAGTAGCATAACATTTGTTTAGCTAAAACAAGAAGGCATATTGCATAGTGAGTGAGAAAGAAAGGGAGATGGAGAAATATGAGTTGGTGAAAGATTTAGGAGCTGGGAATTTTGGGGTGGCGAGGCTTTTGAGGCACAAAGAAACCAAAGAACTTGTTGCCATGAAATACATAGAAAGAGGTCACAAGGTAATTTGTCTTTTTGTCCTTTCTGTTTGGTTTCTGAGAAAATTAGTTTTTCCAGAGAAAGTTCTTTGTTTTGTCACATGGGGCATCCTTAAAATGTTTGCTAATGTTCATAATATACCTAGCTTGTTGGTTCTTTGATTCTCTTGTGAAATACCAAGAAGGAAGATTGAGGATTTTTTGGGTTTTTGTTTTTGGTTCTTGATGTTACAGATAGACGAGAATGTTGCAAGGGAGATTATAAATCACAGATCATTAAGGCACCCTAATATAATTCGATTCAAGGAGGCAAGTACTAGAAATAGGGTTTAATTTTACAACTTCAATAAACACAGTTGTTAATTATGTTTAATTATTAAGTGAATTGAAATTTTTTCAGGTGGTTTTGACCCCAACTCATTTGGTAATTGTGATGGAGTATGCAGCTGGTGGAGAACTCTTTGAAAGAATCTGCAATGCTGGTAGATTCAGTGAAGATGAGGTTAAATTCCTCTCTGATTTATTTTGATTTAATTGATTGATTGATTGCAGTTATTTAGTAGTAATCAAGTGTGGTTTTTGTCATTTTTTTTTTAATTTTCAGGCTAGATATTTCTTTCAGCAGCTGATATCTGGGGTTAATTTTTGTCACAACAAGGTATAATCAAAACTCAGAGTTATCTATAATTATCATAAATCTCACCTTCTCTGTCTGTTTACTAGAAATTGCTACAATTTCTGAATGTGTTTGTTTCTATGTCTTTGTAGCAAATCTGCCATAGAGATTTGAAACTGGAAAATACTCTGTTAGATGGAAGTCCTGCGCCTCGATTGAAAATCTGTGATTTTGGTTACTCTAAGGTTTGTAACTTCCTAAATCACACTTGATTTGTTAATTTGGTAACAAGTTTTATCTTTTTTGCGTAATATTCTTAACCTTTTTGGTTTCATACTGGTTTAGTCCTCTTTGCTGCATTCAAGGCCGAAATCAACTGTAGGAACTCCGGCATACATAGCACCTGAAGTTCTCTCTCGGAGAGAGTATGACGGAAAGGTAAGTTTCTTTTTCTTGTCCAATCTTTTAGTCTGTCAAACTGAATATCTACTCACCTTAGAACATAAGTTTCAAGAGGAACTGGTCTTATTCTAGCTTTAACAAAACCCACTATCTAGTCCACATCTGCACTTTTGTTGGACATCACTAGTGAGGCCAGCACTATCTTGAATGATCTAATCTTGTTTCCAACATACAACCATAAAAAAAGAGGCGGGTGCTAACTGGGACCAGTGGGAATCCATTTCTTTTATCTGCAAGAGAGTGGACTTTTGTCCCAGTGTTAGGGCTTTTGTCATTTTCAAGCATGAAGCACATGGTTTTCTAATTTGGGTTAGGAGATGGATGCATTTTGGTTTATTTCCTAGTGGACATTTTTTATTTTCCTGAATACATTATGAAAGGATAAGCTTAATTGCACATGCAAGGCAGATAACAGATTTTATCATATCCCATTGATTGTTCTATATGACTTTGTTATCTTTTTGCATAGACAAGCTTCCAATTGGCTTCATAGACACTTCAGATCCATGTGTCATGTGGTTTTTAATTTTGGTTCTGGCAGATCTCGAAGGGTTGCTTAGTGTTTGGATTTGTTCAAGTGTTGACAATATGGCACTAATTAGTATGATTGATACTAGCTGATGCACAGCTGAGTGATTTGTCACTTCAGCTTGCATTACCAATTTTTTTCACCAGACTGAAATCCAAAAACCATGATCTGTAAATTAATAAAGCTCAGATTTGAGACAAAATATATGAATAAATGATATCAGAAAATGATGGACCTTGAATTACATTAACCAGTTGCTATATCAGTTTCAGATTTCGGCAATTTATTTTATCTGTAAAGATCTTGAATAACAGAAATGATTTGGTTGGTTAATATTTATGAGTAGTTGTCTTTGTGTGTGTGTAACCAAGAAGGTGTAGGATGCAGAAGTGCAGTGGGCTTTGCAAGTGAATTTGGGTTTGGATGTAAGAAGGTCAATTCCCTGAATTAGTTTATGTATACCATAGACATTGTGTTAAAGACTTATTCTAGAGATAACCTAATAATAATTAAATGATTAGACTATGAACTAGTGGTAGCTAATGATCCACAATCTTATCAGTCTTCAACATTGACAAAAACTCTCCATGTTTTGGAGGTGAAGCGCAAAATGCTGCACATTCATTTCTTTCACAATTCATTCAAGACAACATTGATTTTATTCACTGGTTTTTCTTTTCTGCATTACATTTCTTTAATCTCTGGTTCTTGGGGCCATCTTCAATTTTGTTAATCAAGCCTTAAAAATTCCTTTGTTTTTTCCTTTTTCTGGTTCAGATGGCAGATGTTTGGTCATGTGGAGTTACTCTTTATGTGATGCTGGTGGGGGCATACCCATTTGAAGATCAAGATGACCCCAAAAATTTTAGGAAAACAATTCAGGTGAAACATCTCTATCATCCTTGATCTTGGAAGAATCCATGAGTTATCATTACTCATTTTTTCCTTGTGTTTCTTCTGCAGAAAATTATGGCTGTCCAATACAAAATTCCTGACTATGTTCATGTATCTCAAGCTTGCAGACACCTGCTATCTCGCATATTCGTTGCAAACCCTTCCAGGGTATAATTCTCTAAATGGCTTGATTTTGCAGTGCTAAGTTACCATAAACCTGTATATGAACATCGACTGATTTTGTTGCAGAGAATTTCACTCTCAGAAATCAAAAGCCACTCATGGTTCTTAAAGAACTTGCCAAAGGAACTGAGTGAATCATCACAAGCCATTTATTACCAGAGAGATAATCCAAGCTTTTCTGTTCAAAGTGTGGAGGAGATCATGAAAATTGTGGCCGAGGCAAGACAGCCACCTCCATCATCCAAGCCTGTCAGAAGTTTTGGTTGGGAAGTAGAAGAAGATGAAGATGATGAAGACATCGATGCAGAGGTAGAAGAGGACGACGGAGAAGATGAGTATGATAAGAGGGTCAAGGAGGTTCATGCAAGTGGAGAGTTTCATATCAGTTAAGCAGTATGGTCTTTGTTAAATTATTACATGAATTCAGTAGTAATGTGAACCTTGGTGGATTGCTATTCATGTATATTATAACAGGTAATAACTGCTGCATAAACCTATAAATTTGTGAACTTGAAACTCGGTATGTTCTAACTTGTATCACTGTTCATGTAATGCATCATTGACTTCTCCTTAAGAAATGATGGATGGCTTGTTTAATTGTATAGATCATAACATAGAATATATCATAAGCTTGTTTAATTTTCATGAACAATGCAATTATCTTGTATGGGAGTTCAAATGGAGAAGACAATTGTTTCGAGCATAATTTTGAAACCTGGCCCGGCGGGTTGAACCGGGACTTAGCCGACCCGGGGCTGCAACCAAACCGGATTGAAGAAAAAATAAGAAAAAGAAAAACCCGGTGTGACTCGGTCAAAAATCTGGTTGCAACCTATTGATTTTTTTTTACTAAAACGATGTCGTTTTAATTTTTTTAAAAACAGAATTGACCCGGACGACTCGGTGACCCGGTCAAAACCCGGAACCCGGGCTTTGAACCAGGCCGAGTCTAAAAACTATGGTTTCAAGCACCAGCAAAACCAGAAGTTGACCGTGGGAACTTAGATTCAATATGCTGACAGCATACAAGCTGTCTTCGCACTTAACAGAAGTATAGTGAGCCAGGGGCTTTAAGAGTTTACTTAAAGAGGATATACAGTGCAAAACTTTATAACTATAAATCGAAGAACATTCTGTAAGTAAACAAATAATAGAGCATCTAGCATACAATTACTTTCACCCATTGAAGGGCTGCACAGCCTGTACGACGTCATTAACCCAAATCCAACCAAGTATGGCCATATACAATAATGCCATAGTGTTCAAATTAGCATGTATATATATATATATGATACATAAGGAATTAAGCATGTCGATTTCAGTAACAAAATTTATACTTGGCATAGTTCGTTTGATAGAGGTGGGGAAGGTTTTGTTCGCTGTTGTTCATTGAAAAAATGGCAATATACCCCATTGGTGCAAAAAACCCTGCCCGGTGGTGACTTCTAGAACCAATAGAACAAGAACTGCCAGCATAGCTGCTCGTCCGTTCCAGGTTTCTGCACTTCTTGTCCAACCCCATTCCCATACCATCACAGGCGATTGTAGCTCCCTTCGTTTTGAATCATACACTGCCAGTAGCTCCTCTACACTGCCGAGTGGAACTAAAGACTGCGAAGATCCCAAACTAATAATCAGACAAAAGTCAGTTGAGAATATATATGCAGCTCATCAGCACAGAGACTGAGTAGAAGATAACAACCATCCTAGCATGCTTTCATTTAGATATTGAAGGAGAAAAATTACACTTTGAGATGCCCATGTTCTTCTCAGAGCTGGTTTCCAAATTCAATGAGAAAAGGAGTGACATGTAAATGTTCAACGGTGATTATATGCCATTCTGCTTAATTTAATGGGTCAGTAAAGGAGAAAAGATTTGGAATTCAGAAAAGGCCCCACCCTGTCACAACTCAGCTAATTTGGAAATGCAGGAACAAAATGGGCAAAGTTTAAAGGGTAAGGACCGGGAAGGGAAGACCAAACTGTTGCAGTCTATGTTACATAGCAACAAGAACAATTTTAGTGAAACATATTTAGAAAACAAAACTGAATACCACAGGTTCATGTTTAACTTGGGATAGGCAACTATGTTACTATGATGGAGGATCTCTGAAATTCATTTCATCTAAATAACACAAATGTGTACACACATACACGGATGAGAGAGAGGGAGCGACAGACAGGAGAGCACATGCACACAGACAAGATAACATGGCACTAACACACAAACAGGCAGAAGTACAGCAAAACAACCTTGTCGATAAAAAGTTCCATTGGGATTGAGAAGTTTCATGCTGGCATCTACAAACAGCAAACTTCATGCATCTTATTTTGCTTCTAAGTTGTTGAGAAAATAAGGGTACCTGTCGAGCTTCAATATTTGAGACTGCCATAGCTCCTACATATGGAAGACTCTCAATCACTGCATCTGCCAAATCTGTAATGAACGTTGGTTCACATCCTAGTGCAGGAACACGTCCCCATTTTTCTATACCAGACTTAAGAGCCAACTCTTTGTACTCAACATCAATTTCTTCCAAAGTTTCAATATGCTCACTGACAAAACTGCGAAACAGAGTTCAAAATTTTGAGAACTTCAATGCATAAATTAAAACAAGTAGTCAGCAATGAACCAACAACTTGGAGTAAAAAATCCAGTTAAATCAGTGTCTTAGCCTGATGATGGCAAAATTAAATTACCTAATTGGAACAGCTAAAAGACATTTCACCCCTCTCTTGCCAAGCTCAATGATTGTCTCATCAGTATAAGGTTTCAACCATTCGACAGGTCCAACTCTGCTCTGTTAGAATATCCAGATCATCAAGTGAATTGCTGTGAAAGTTTCATGCAAACAGAAGTAACGTAAAACATGGACAAAATATAAGGAAAAAAACACACACCAAGTGCTATGTATTTGCATACTTGCATCAAAACTCATCATGCCATTAGAGACCTTTCTAAAAAAATAAAAATAAAAATAAAACATTGTTTAGCAGTTATAGCATATCTTATTTCGAACAAAACTATCAATCTCACTAGTGGACATAGAAATCATAAGCAAACCAAACATGACCACACAATAATTACTTATGCTTCTTCCACTTTTTTTTCTTTTCCTTTTCATTAGATAATTCTTCCCACATTTCTTTTTTACCTAATCTGACATTAAGTTAATGCCCTTAATAGTATTTTTTTAGAGTTAAAGAGAAGGAAGATACTCGGATAATAATTATTAAAATTTCTTTGAGTTTAGTCCTTTTCAAACACGGATACCAAAACCCTACAACAGATACCTTAAGGCCATCCAAATCTCTTCTTTAGTAAACAAACCCAATTAAACTTAAGGAACCCTGCTATTTTTTCCTTTATTTTCAATCCTTAACAAGCCCTGGCTTCGTGCATTAAAACTTCCGGTAACAGGAACTCATTAGATAACCATCTTGTTTTCTTTCTTTCTTCTAATCTCATCAAAACTTCATTTCTCTTTTTTGTGGATTTCTTAGCCATCTGCTTTGATAACCCACACAAGACTATAACATGAAAGGGCTAAAAGGGTTGGGGACAAGGATAATCTTTCTAATGATATGATCGCTGACATACTTTTAAGACTTCCCTCAAAGTCACTCTGCAGATTCAGGTGCATATCAAAACAATGGAGCAATTTGATGCTTGACACTAAGATTGTGAAACCGTATCATGACAAGTACTGGAAAGAGAACCTTAATCTTTTGATATACCATGATCTATCTCCTCGAGAAAGTCCAAGTATTTGCATGAACCTTGACGAGGAATGGTTTCCCGAGAGAAGGTCTATTGTGAAAGGAACTCATTGTTTAATTATGATGGATGCTAACAGTAGGGTTCGTGACAAGTTTGAGTTGCGTTTGGAAGGTTATGGTGATGTCATTGTAATTCCTCCTGGTCACGAATTGGTTTGTCTTAAAAGAGGGAAGGGGGGGTATTTTTTTGTGTAACCTTAACACCCATGAACTAGTCGAGTTGCCTAAGCCGTGTGATAATAGTATCAGGACCGAATACTTTGCTCTAATGTATATACCTTCTACCAGTAAGTCCAAGTTACTTCACTTGATCCATATTCACTGTGAAGAAAATGATTTGGTTTTGCGTACTTCATGCTGGGTATATGATATTAGGAATGATGGCAAATCTGGTTCCCATTCCTGGAGGTTGGTCCCTGAACAGTTTCCTCATTCATATCCATGGTTAATGCATGTTGTAGAAAATGTTGATGGAACAGTTTATTGGTGGATGAAACCTGACCACTATGGCCAGGAAAGGAAGAAGGAAAAGATAATCTCAATAGATATTATGAAAGAAGATTTCTTGATAATTGATGAACCATTAGAATGTTCATATCCTTCTGGTAATTATGTTTCTCTGGTAGGTTTCAAGGGTTAATTGAGTCTAACATGTACAGGGTGGTACGACTTTCATTATTGATATTTGGATGTTGAAGGTCCTTGAGAATTCTCAGTGGGAAAAGGAATACAGCATCAATCTTCCATTCTGGAATGCATTGCCTTTACATGCTGAAAGAGAGATGTTTGAAAGGTCAATGAAGTCTTCAGTGTTAAACTATTGTAATATGCAAGAAAACATCACAAAATGCTACAGAAGTTTGTGTAGACACACAAAAAGGGCCCTTATATCTACTATGGCGGCTTACTTCCACTTGGGAGGTCACATCTATGTGAATATCACCACTGATATCTCCCTACAGATTATTACCATATTTTAGTTGCTTTTGTGTGTGTTTAATGCATTATTTTGATTTCTACTCTGTATTTTTTATTTCTATTCATCCCACCCAGAATTACAAATCAGATGCTACCATAAGATGATGCCTCAGCGAAATATTTTTTTTTATTCTATATGCTGTTCAATAGAAAAATTCATCAACTTCCATACTCAAACACTAGGCCAGAACTTGACTCAGTCAAAAACTTCATTTGACACCTTTCTCGTTCTTATTTCCAATTGTGCCAACCATATCTTTATTAAAAGCTGGTATGCTATATGCTTTCTCCCGCACCGCACCTTGGGTCTAAGTTTCAAAAAAGGAACAACTATGTCGCTATTTATAGATTTTAATGCATATCAGCAAATATGAACTTCCTTTTAGAAAGTCAGCTTGTTCATCAAATCAGAACAATTTTAGTGTTACTGCCAGATATTCAGTTTTCTCAACATAGGATTCTTTTTTGGGCCAACAATCTTTGGAAGCTTTCACAAACAAAGTAAAGTTAACTAGGCAACACATTGTTACTGATAATTTGTGAATCTAAATACACTAATTACGACCCAGATGACATCAAGAAGAAACACAGAAGTACCTGATAAGCAAGAGTGTATGCATTCATAATCTTTCTCTTTTCTAATTCCTCCATTATCAAATATATGCATTCCTCCATTTCTGCTTTATACGGATCACCAGCCTCTTCCACATATGCAAGTGGCACACCATGTGCACTAAAAAATATCACAACCTATAATGCACATTTTCAAATTGAGCTTACATTTTAAATGCAAAGGTACAGCAAAAAGCATTTAAAGCAACATGAGGGATTAAAATGTTGTGATGTACACCAACATAAACATGCACACAACCACATGTACTTGGCTAGCTCCAAGCTTTACTTTACGCTAAGAGAGATCAATGCAGGAACCATGAAATTAAATTTGAAGAACACAATACTGCAAAAGCATTCAACAAGGTATTACCTGCTCAGGATGGTCAAATGTTTCTAATTCCTTTCCAATTAAATTTGCCATAGCTTTGATGTATCCTTCACGCTGGTACCAAGAAGGTATCACTGTATGCTGCATGCTTACTAGATATTCATCTTCCCTGGTTGACCATCAGAAAGTATAAAAATTAGATTATGTTACTATTTTTTTAGCATCACAAAGGGACAGAGTATGCAATTTTTAATCACCGGAATATACTCTCCAAGAGTCGAAGGCTTGAACCACTAGTTGATATTGAAAACTGTGGATAAAGTGGAAGGACAACAAGCTTTGTGATTCCATCTCTTTTTATCTACAAAGCAAATAAAAAGAAAGAATTAGAACCACAATATCTTCATCATTCATGACCCATATATCAGATAATGAAGCTTACAGGAAGCAATTATTAAAAGCTTTTATTGTCAAGATACAAACACAAACTAGTATAATATCATCATGTAAAGCCATAATTTTCAGTGGTCCAAAGCAGGCAAAGAGATTGACTGACTGGAGAAATTACTTCAATTATAAAAAGACTCCGAGCCTTTTAACAGTTCAATTTTAGAAGCTTACATACTAGCATAGTGTGTTAATATTTCATTGAACATAACCAAGAAAGAAATTAGTAACTGAACTGATAAGAGTACCTGTTCAATGGCTTCTTCAGTGAACGGGTGCCAGTAGCGCATACCAACATACACCTTTGCTGGGACTTGCTTTTCCCACAGACATTTCCTCAGTTCTTCAGCCTGAAAGAAGACAATAGACAAGAAATAACAATTAAAACAAAAGACACTTGCCTGGCAAAATAAAGAGACCAATTCCAAGCAAAATGCTCGCAGGGTGTGTATGTGCCTCATAGCATAGGATTTGCTTCCCATCAGCAACTGTATTCTGATTCTATTCAATTATTTTAATGCTCCAGATATTGAAGGAACAAATATAAGCTACTAAGAAAACACAAACTTATTTGAAAAGGAAAAACAACATCATGCCTGGGCATCAGTTATATGCCGCAAAGGAGAGCCACCACCAATTGAAGCATAGCCTTCTTTGCTCTTTGGTGCCCTCGCAACAGATATAAATTGGGCCAAGGGCTTTTGAAGAAACCGAAACAACCTTGGCAATCGTATAATGTCCTGTTATATTACAAGGTAAGGTGGCTAGAATAACATCTGGTAGATAATCATTGATGAAAATGACAACATGACAAAATTTCATTGTTCGGCACTCGTACAACATGCACTCTGTATCAATATAATGAAGAGAGCTAGCAGCTTCTCTTACTTAACATGCATAGCATAACCAGCAGTCCAAAGTTCAAGTGCCTTATATCCATTTGTCCTAAAAAGCAATTAAATCCATTCCAGTCCTTTAATCAAAATATTTATGTACAGTCGTGCTCTAAGATCAAATGCAAAGGCAAGAATCTCTTACCGGGTCAGCAAAAAGATTAAAAAGGAAAGGCTGCACGTCTTCAAGAGTCTCAGGACCACCAAGATTAAGCAACAAAACTCCTACCTTTTCTCGACCAATAAGAGATGCAATGGGAACATCTTGAGATGTAGAAGTCACTAATGCTCTCAAAGGCAACAAAAATTTGTTGATTGGCTGCTTAGAATATAAAGATGGTGATGTTCCAGACCAACCCATTGAGTCTTTAGCTTTTATTGAGACATTAGTACTAACAGAAGCATCCACGTGAACACCAGAGCCACAACACATTCTTTGTGTGCTACAAATTGCCCTAGGCAACAACCTATGAGAACAACAAACAATAAAAACATATCAAACCATCAACTTTCACATCAAATACTTCTACCCCACTTGATAAAATCCAGAATTCTACACAACCCACAATTCAAAATTCTCACTGAAACTCTGAGCCGGAGAAGAAGAGAGGTAGCGAATTGTCCTTACATGGGAATTTTGGAGCTGTGAGAAGCAGACCAAGAAGTAGTAGCATTCATCGCTCCACAATTCATCATCATTTCATTACCTTCAATACAAAAACACAAAAAAGAACCAAACTTGTTTCTGTTTTATCCAATTCAAAGATGTCTAACGCCTAAACCAAATTTAGGGTCCTCTTTCTTTAGCCATATAAGAACAGCCCAGAAGCACAAAATGTAAAACTTTTCAAGCACAAAGAAGCTTTCAGAGTTTGATAATTGTGTGCATGAAAGTTAAAGAGTACGTCTACGTGGTTGGAGGGTGGTTGTAGTTGAAGTTTTTTTTATTTATAAATATATTAAAATAATATTTTTTTTATTTTTGAAAAAATATTTTTAATATTAATACATGAAAATGATATAAAACATAAAAAAAAATATTAATTTAAAATAAAAAACAAATTTTTGATTAATTTATCTTATTATTATTGTTTCACTCTCACAAGGAGAGGGTAGAGAGTTACAATCATAAATGACACGGACCTTCGATTGAAGATGGAACAAAAACAAATTTTTGGTCACTATCTGATGAAAAGTAATCTTGTGGAGTTGGCTTGAAGAATTTATTATTGCAATTTTGGATAGGCACTCTTTTGATGCTAGAACAGAATAATTAATTCATGCACTAACGTTTATCTCCATCCAAATTGATATTTTAACATGTATGGATGCAATTTTTTTGGCATTAAAAAAAAAAAAAACCAATCCATATCCTAAAATTTATAGGATAACAACTCCAGGTCAGTGTTTGTCATTTTATCTTATTTTAGACAAATTATTTTACATTCAAGCCTGATTTTTTCAAGATGAGTTATAGCTAGAATTAGATTGTGTTGATTTAGTATTTTAAAATAAAAAATTATGTATATAGAAAAAGATAGAAATATATTTAGATAAAGGATAAAAGATATACACATAAAATTTATTTCTACAATAATTTTAGAATAAATTTTTATCATTTTAAAATAAAAAAAGATAATATCATATGTTTCCACTATCTTTATTTTTTCTATCTTAAAAAAATAATTAAACACTACCTTACTGTATATCTTTCCTTTGGCAAATAGTTTCTTTATTATTATATAATATACTTAAAAAAATCAGTGTTGTACTGTTTATTTTTTTATTGTTCATCTAGAATAAATTTTTATTTTTATTTTTATTTTTTTAAAATATAACATGTCTACAGTATCTTTATTTTTTTTTTTATCTATTTCAAAACATAAGTAAAAAGTTTCAATTACTATAAAAAACATGATTTTTCTAAGAATGTCTCAAGGAAATGTACAGACAGAGGCTAATCAATCTTAGAAAAGCATGAGAAGATGTATTATGATCGTTTTTTTCTTGCAAGAAGCCATAGCCATCCTTTTCATCTCCAAACTCCTTTCTCTGAATCCTTTCCCTTCCAATCTCTTCAACTCTCTTACCTTTCTCTCCACCTCCTTTGAGCGCACCACTCCTTCCTTTTCCTTCTTCTGTTCAAATAGGCATTGATGCCAGCTTTATTTCCTCTGCCTAAACCACACCATTTAACTTCTGCTCTGCATACAATGGCCAAGGCAACATTGGCACACCATAAGTCACTGCTTCAAGCACTGAGTTCCACCGGGCCAATCCAATGTTGTCTTTAGACCCATCAAGTTGTTTGAATTATATAAGAACAATTCTTATATGATTTAATTTTAAACTCGGACTAGACAAGAGTCATCTCAAATGATTTTATATGGCTTAGATATTTTTTTCACATCGAAAAAAAAAATCTAACTACAACGTACCATATACCTTAAACTAGCAAACGATCAATAAGGTCATAAACCATTTTTGGGGTTCCTAAATTTTTTTTTACCCTTTTTCTTTTAATAATAATAATAATAATAATAATAATAA
>Ga0325403_1003886_pt1 | contig 13759 bp, 10 predicted proteins | sample PopdelMetagenome_19_FD_205665 | JGI IMG/M metagenome (GOLD analysis project Ga0325403, IMG submission 205665) | Populus deltoides microbial communities from Bellville, Georgia, United States - Xylem-PdKOR-R4 | ecosystem: Host-associated > Plants > Phyllosphere > Stem > Wood/Secondary xylem...
ATTATTATAAAATAATTTTTGTTTGTAAAATAAATAAAAAATAAGTTTTTATAAATAAAAAAATTATATAAACTTTATAACATCAAGATTTAAAATGTAATGTGATCAGATGCAAAACATAAAACTATTTAACTAATCAAATAATTAATTCTAAGTGATTGAAAAAAAATAGAAATCACAAAACGAAACAGTGTTTTAGCGAAATCAAACTCTCGCTCCAGTCTAATAAAGTTACATTTCTACAATGATTATTTTGCATCATTTTGTTAATTAGATATTAAAACTGATGAACCTAAAAAAAAAAAAAACTCCTTCCCTTAATTTTATAGATTTAAATCTTGAGGTTAAAAGTAATAAAAAAGACTTTTTAAAAAAAAAAAAACCCCTTCGTCTCTTGGACTAAAACCCCAGTAGCCAAAACCATCCTCATTCCCGCTTCCCTTTCTCCATCATGTACCCATCACTCCTCCGCCGCTCCAAATTCTTATCGGAACAGCTCCGGACCCGGGTCTTCATTCGACTAATGGGTGGTGGACCCCGAAGCTTCCCTGGAGGTGTAAACAAATGGCAATGGAAACGTCTCCACGAGAAAAAAGCCGAAGAAAAAGAGAAACGGCTCCTTGATCAAGAAAAACAACTCTTCGAGGACCGGATGCGTTCCCAAATTCGCTCCAACCTCGCTGGCCAATCCCACCCTAACCTGAATCCGGACCCAAATAAGTACAACCCCATGAGCCCCAACGAGCACCTCAAAGCCCTCGCTGACCGTTTCATGAAAGATGGAGCTGAAGATTTGTGGAACGAAAATGATGGGTCATTGAAACCCCCATCGGATGAACAGACTGAATTCGTGGGGACTTATCAACAGCCAGGATCAATTCATTCGCCGGTGGATTTGAGAAAATTAATATCAGAAGGGCGTCATGTGTCGCAGAATCGCGAAAATGGGTTTAATTTTGTGAAAAGTAGAGATTATTCGATGCTTAGAGATTTGGGTTTTGAGTCTGGAGGTGATTCTACTAAGCCTTTAGCGCGGAGACAGAGAAAGTTTAGGATAAATGAGAGTTCTTCGAGTGATGATGATGAAGATCATGGGTTTGTTAATGACAAAGTGAAGAATTTCGTAGGAGATTCATGGAATGAGCGAGGAGGAGTGAGTGATTTGAGGAATGTGAGTGATTTCATGAAGAATAGGGGTTCTGAGACAGTAAAACAGAGGAGGTTTCAGAGAAATGAGAGTGATGATGAGGATGAGGATTTGGAGGGTGGGGGAGATAGGAGAGGGAGGAGCGCGACTGATATTGGGAGTAGAGCTGCTTTAGGAAAGTATGATATGAAGAAGACAAGAAGGGTTCCATTAAAGGAGCTTGATAAGAATGATTTTGCGAACGAAGTGGAGTTGATTAGATACGAGCTGGGGAGGAAGAAAAAGTTTGCCGGAAATGAAGGAGATAAGGAGGAGGAGGATTCAATTCTTAGCGAAAAAAGGTAAGTTTTGTTTATTGGTTTTAAATGGTGTCTTAGTCTTACTAGTAAGGTAGTTTCGGCATTCACGGGAAAATGTGCATTATTTTTTGTTTGGTTCCAATTCCCTCATTAATCTCTGGATATGATAACAATAAGGAGATCATGATTGCCGAATATGAGGGAAATTTCACCATAACCTGCAATAGAAGAAATTTCACCAGGTCCTGCATGGATGAAAAACGCAGTTTCATGGAATTGTGGGTCTTAGAAAGTTATAATAGAAGAGAATGACACCGAAAGTGTACGGTGAACATAAGTACAGCAATGAGAAGGGGACCCCGTATAAGCTCTCTTGCGTTTCACAATATCGACACTGTAGTAATGGGAGGATACTTTTCTGATGTAATTGCTTTGCGAGAAAAGTAAATCAAAGAACTTTGCCTTTTTTGGAGTCTAGGGTAGAATAAAGGAAGAGGCTGTGGAATTATGTGTAATGTAAAGATCTAGTGTTTTACTTTTTAAGTGGTGATTTTGTGCTGTATGTATTTTTTGCAGATTTGATGAATGTGGTCTGTCTCCGTTGACTGTCAAAGCACTTATAGCTGCTGGTTATGTACAAATGACCAGGGTACAGGAGGCTACTCTATCTGTTTGCCTTGAGGGTATGCAAATTGTGTTCTATGTTTCATCTCCAGTTATGAGAGTTTTGGTAATTATATAGTTAGTTCAAAAATCAGGGTAGACCAATATTGTTAGTGCGCGCGTATGTCAACGTTTTCCTTTTTTGGCATGTGTGAGGCCATAAGCGTGTTTGGATACTTTAGCATCTCTTTTATTGTATTGTTATACTAAAGAAATACTCTCTCTGCTTCATTTTGATAATGCACGATTTTTTTTTTCTAACTAGTCAACCTGTGCATGCCAAAAAATGATCTTTCTTGCACATTGTGAAGTTTGAATGATGGTTTTTACTTCAATTTGAAGCAGGCAAGGATGCTATGGTCAAAGCCAAAACTGGCACAGGAAAAAGCGCAGCTTTTTTGGTAAACTACAAGTCTCTTTGGCATTCCTGAAAATTAATTAATGGTATTTTAGCTTCTTTCTTTCGGTGCCATTGTTAAATGCAAACAGCTTCCTGCAATTGAAGCAGTTCTGAAGGCAACAAGTAGCAATGACAAGCCACAAGTGTCCCCTATATATGCTCTTATTCTCTGCCCCACAAGAGAACTAGCAAGTCAGATAGCTGCAGAAGCAAATGCTATGCTGAAATACCATGATGGAATTGGTGTGCTAACACTAGTTGGAGGAACACGTTTCAAAGATGATCAGAGACGCCTTGAATCAGATCCTTATCAGGTTTGCTCATGTGCTTGGTGTTTTTTCCTGGTTTAACTTCAACTCATGTCATGGCATGTACTTGAAAAAAAGAAAAAAGAAAAGAAATAAATATGCAGTTGATATTCCTGTGTTTTTCATTATTAATGCATGCATATCATTTTCTGTTGTTTTGAACTTTTTCCAGATAATTGTTGCAACTCCTGGTCGGCTGCTGGATCACATTGAGAATAAAGGTGGTTTATCTGTGCATTTGATGGGATTGAAGGTTCTTATACTTGACGAGGCTGATCACCTTCTTGATCTTGGGTTTCGGAAGGATGTGGAGAAAATTTTAGACTGCTTGCCCCGTCAGAGACAGTCGTTGCTATTTTCTGCAACAATTCCAAAAGAGGTTAGGTTTTTCCTCATTTTTCTGTTGATGGGTCAAACAAGCAGTTAAATTGTGTCACATGACTTCATTATGATTTTAGTTATGCATATACAGGTTCGTCGAATTTCTCAGCTTGTATTGAAAAGGGAACATGCTTTCATTAATACTGTGGGTGTTGGTTGTGTGGAAACTCCTGCTAAGGTATACATTAAATTAAGAAACTGTTGTGGTTAATTACCAATCAGGGAATTGCAGATGGCAATGACCTGATGTTGTTAAAAATGATCATGTTACCTGTAAAACGGTCCAGAGTTTGTCTTAGGCTGAACATTCTGGCACTGGTTTAATGACTAATTGATGTATTAAATATCTAATCACTATAAGTGAAATCATCTGGACTGTTTGATATTTGATTTTGATTGTTTCTAAATTGGGAAGCAAAAAGCATTAATGCTCGTTTCTGCTCCTTTAGATCAAGCAGTCTTTTCTTGTCTCTCCACACAGATTGCATTTTCAAGTAGTGCACCATCTTCTGAAGGAGCATATTCTGCAGGCACCTGATTACAAGGTAAGATTCTGTAGATTCTGGATTTCATTTATTTGCACATCGAAATGTGTGTGGCTGAGTCCTAGACATTTAACATGCCCCAGGTTATTGTTTTCTGTACAACTGGAATGGTAACATCACTCATGTATCTACTTCTTCGGGAAATGAATATGAATGTAAGGGAGATGCATTCTAGAAAACCTCAACTTTATCGAACTCGTGTCTCTAATGAATTCCGGGAATCGAAACGATTGATTCTCGTTACATCTGATGTTTCTGCTCGTGGAATGAATTATCCTGATGTTACTTTGGTCATTCAGGTACTAACAACCATTGAAAAGTTATAAATTCATATTCTGCTTGTATAAATTGCTAAGCATCAAATCAACCGTGCCCAGTAGACAGTATCTCTCAAACACCCAGTATTTGTATATTTCTTCTCAGTACTTGATTTGAATGCATTATTTTGTGTTACTGTAAAATAATGCACCAATTTTAATCATAATCAGGTGGGAATTCCTTATGATCGTGAACATTATATCCATCGGCTTGGAAGAACAGGACGCGAAGGGAAAGATGGAGAAGGGATCTTATTGCTCGCTCCCTGGGAAGAATATTTCCTGAATGAGTTAAAAGACCTGCCACTCGAGAAATTCCCTTTACCACAAATTGATTCTGAAACAAATTTTAAGGTAATGCTCTAACTGATCACTTGCTTTAATTGCTTCTTGTTTTTATTCAGCATTATAAGAGATTGTAATTATGGTTTGATATTAAAAAGAAAAAAAGAGAAAGAAAATGAACTCAGAGCAGAAGTATGCAAAGGGCACATGTGGTCTTCTTAATTAACATGCTGAAGTTCTAGAAGGCCATCCGCATGTTTTTCCCACTTCGTTAAAGAAGATTTTTCAAGGGTGGATTCCTTATGTTGCATACTATGGAATTAACATCACTTGATGATCCATATTTGTATCTGAACAAGGTGCATGGTTGAGGTCCTGATACGAACAGTAACTAAAACATTTAGTCTACCTCGATTTAAACTGCAACTTATAATGTTTTCCTTCTGAAACATCAAAATGCATGGCTTTCTGGGTTTTAGTCCCTCCTATCCGTTTGTTATTAGGGCATGCAATTGTGCAGGTTTCATATGGATAACCTTTAGATACTTGCTCTGTTTTGCAGATGGAGGAGTCAATGTCAAAGATTGATAGTAGTGTCAAAGAAGGAGCATATCATGCTTGGCTAGGGTATTATAACTCCATCAGAGAGATTGGAAGGGATAAAACGACGCTTGTTGAGCTGGCCAACCAATTTTCCGAGTCAATAGGCTTACATAAACCTCCTTCCCTCTTTAGAAAAACAGCTCTAAAGATGGGTTTGAAAGACATCCCTGGTATCCGGATCCGGAGGTAGTACTTATTGGGAGCATTGATGCATGCAAGCTGCTGGTTAGTGTTGCTGAGATTTAACTTGTGCTGAAAGACCAGCTTCAATTTTTATTCCACTTGAAAGCTGGTAATATGTGATAGGTCTAGCTCCTGCTTTCAATCACCATACTATTGTGTCTTCTAAACTTTGTAATTGCGATTTTGGTGGGTCATTCTATTGCATTATCCAATGCAGCGTGTTCATGATCAGGGTTTTTGGGTTCTTTAGTTTGATAGCGGACTGAGAATGGCAATGCTTTCATACACATGCACTCCTGTTACCCTGTATATGGTTGTTTGGAAATATAATTGTTGTTATTAGTTTTCGTTGAGGCCCTTTAAGCTGCGGACCTTTTCATTTAACAGCTGGGGTGTCCTTTGGTTTTGTTTTGAAACCCAAATGCACATGGAGAGAAGAGTTGAAAATTACCAACGAGAAGTAACTAAAACCTATGACCTTCGTACTTGTGAATCGATCTCTTTCAGACTTTGGAACTTCAAATACTTATTGATTGTATAAGAATCTAATATTCTAAGCAGATTAGAAATTAATAAAAAAAAAATCAATTTCATAAAACAAAAAAAAATCAATTTCATAAAACAACTGGGAAATCTTTTTAAAACAATTATAGTTAACTTGATTAATTTATTAACGAGATATGAGATTGTGATAACTCAATAAAAAAAAAAACATAAAAAAACAATGAAGCTCACAACTTCATAATCAAATCTCAAGGTCTTGAGCCTGCGATATTGTTCGCTTCTGCATAAAGATGCTTTGAAGATCACATTGATGCTCTTCGACTTCGAGGTACTCAACATATCTCATTCTGTCATCGTAGACACTCGTCAAACAAAAAACCCATTTCGTTACACAGGGAACGTGACTCGGTGACTGAAGTAAGAACCTCACAGCTTAAGAACTTCTTCGCCTGTCAGAATGACGCTTGCATAATGTGCATGTGTGCGTGCGTACAAAGACTTGGGACGGTTTAAATGGCATGAATATGAGGAAGGGCTTTGGCGAGATGACGAGGTGAGTTCCCTTGCTATTTAACCTGAGCATGAAGAATGTGTTTGGGACATATGAGCAAGTTGGTCAAAGTATTGAGCCTCGTAAGCTAATCATGCCAGCTTATAATAAATCAACTTCTATGGTAATATATGTTTTTATCATATTATATTTCTCTATGATAAAGTTGGGAAAAAACTTCTATGAAGACTAGATTATATTTGTTAGAATATATTGAGAAACCTAAAGAGTATAGTGTCCTGGTCTTAGGGATCGCCCAGAGAGAATAGAAGAACTAGAAATAAAAACCCAAAGAGAAGATGTGTTTAGTCCAGGAAATGGCTAAAAAAGATTTAACTCGTCTCAAAAGATATTGTTTCTGTGATTAATCTGTTATGGGAAAACCTATGTAACACTCCATGCTTCACAAGAGTGAAGGGGACAACTGCGATTCGGACAGTATCTTCTTTTTTACTCTTGCCTTTCGAAATGTTCTGGATTTTCCTACAAAGTTCAACAGAGCACATAAAAATTTGAGGTGAAAGTTGAGACAGAAATCACTTTAAAAATAAAAAGAAATTAAATCATAAAAGAATGGGAAAAAAAGAGGAAAAACCTTCTTTTCATTTATAAATGAAATAGAGCCCGCTTCCAGTATTATTTCCAGAATTTAACCTACTCCATGCATGGCAGCATGATTATTATACATCCTTATTATTTCCAGATCAGAAGTAAGAGACAAAAGCATACAAAAAATTAATGTAACATTTTATTAATTTCATTGTAAATAGGAACATGATGTTTACTTGTGATGAACACAAGTTACATATAACTTCTGATCAATAATAATCTGTCACCATATTTTCACAACATGTAATGGGATTCACATCCACTATTCAGCATTGCTCAAAGTCATCATCCTACTTTGTTTACTTTGGATTATAGTTTAGCAGTTGCAGATTCAACAATGTTCCTCTTCGATCCCTATATAAAACCTTCTCGTTGTTAATCCTACAACTTCTTTCTTAAGTCTAGAATAATTAAGATAGGCAATGAAATGTTCGTTTGTTTTTGCATTTAAAAAGCAGTTTTTAAAAAATTTAAATTTTTTTATTTTTTTCTTTAAATTAATATATTTTTGGTGTTTTTAAATCATTTTAATGCTCTGATATCAAAAATAATTTTTAAAAAATAAAAAAATATTATTTCAATATATTTTTAAATGAAAAACATTTTAAAAAACAATTACAATAACATTTCCAAACAAACTCTAAAAATAATAATACATGAAAAACCTTATAAAAAAAATTTATATTCGTTCATGCAGGCCAGATGAGCTGACCTAAATTTATTTTATTTTTTTTCCTCCCTCGACCCAATATTTTTATCCAGGCATACACCTCGAAGTATTTTTTAAATTCTGACAAGTCAAAACAAACCTTGCACACCACCACCTCGTACATACTCACACTCCTTCAAATTATCAATTGGTGTTTGTGAACACAACAAATTCTATATGCAGAGAAACATCAACCTCTCAATCAATAACACAATAAAATACCATAATTAATGACGGGAATATTTAACCTTTCCATTAGTTTTCGCTTATCTCGATAATCCACCGAGAAACACTTGAAATTCCAAAATTAATTAGATTTTAATAAATTCGACCATCGTTAGTTATTTAACAGAGAAAGGAGATGTTGGGACCATGGCAGCTATGAGATCGACACTGAAAAATACTATACTATAGAGTCCAAATTAAGCAAAACATTAATGTGAAATCTACATGGGTTAAAATCTTAAAGTATAGTTTACCAAACAATTATTTTCCCATCTACTACAATAATTATGTTTCTGACTATTTATGTAATCAAACGAACAGCTTGCATATATTCTGGGATGTTGACATTGGAAAGCTCTCTCACAGATTTTGACATCGTCAATTATTTGACTCGGGCTTTGGTGGACTCTTCAATATTCTCCTCCAAACTCCAAAATCCAAAATATATAATACAGTGAAATAGTTAATTAGCTCCAAATAAATAAAATAAAATAACCCTATCTCCATCTGACATCCTTTACAGTAACCAAAGAAAAGATGAATGTGACTTCTTCTAGATAATCCAATAATGAAAGTTTAGAATTAAAAGATTTTTTTTTATAGTCTCAAGTTTAAACTTTGTAATTATTAATATGATAATTTTTTTACAGGAAACTTAAATGGTTATTAATTTTAAAATCAATAAAATTATTCGAGATACATACATATTAACTTGAATAACCACATTAATAATAATAAAGATATAAATTCTTGAATGATGCGTCAAATCAAGATGGTTTGCTAAACAAGCAAGCCAAAGTCAAATTTTTTTGCTCCATATTTTTATTTATTTCAAACTGTAATAGTAATTATTTAAAATAATATTATTTATTTTTAAAAATTATTTTTAATGTTAACATATCAAAACATCTGAAAATATATAAAAAATTAATTTAAAATAAAAAAATCATTTTCTTAAAAATAAAAAAACGAAGGGTGTCTTCCGCCGTGAATGAAGGTAAAAAAAGCTGCCGCATTCATCACACGCAAAGCACAAGATAACAGGATGAACTCAAGCTTAACAAGTTACGAAAGCGTGCTTCTTTTTTCTCTATGCGATGAGAATGAGATGTGTCTTTTATCATTCACAAACCAAACTTACCTAACAACGTACGGTGAGCCATAGAATATAATATCCTTTCAATATCACAATCAGATTTTGTTTGGGATCCCATTTCTAATATGTAATTAAATTCAGGCCTCATTAATTAGCACCTAATTACGAGGCATATGTTGCATTAATAGATGGCATGCATGTTGTTGAGCAAAGCCTGGGGATATTGAATCCTGAGGAACATAACCAGAAATAATTAAAGATAACAAAACATAAGGATATTTTTATTTAATTTTTCCCTTCGAGATCCATCCGAGAAATATCACAGCCTGCTAATTAATCAAGTTCGAACATAAAGTGCATTTCTACCGCAAAAATCCTGGTATTTTCAGTGATCAGAATATTTTCGAACCCACCCGTTTTCTGATCATATCTTCTCAAAATCCATCTGCACTTGTTCAGACGGATACACTGCGACAAGGAGCAGTGCTTTGATGGTAACTATAGGTTGAATTAAATGCTTCTAAGATCAGGACTCTTGTGGGGGCTGCAACAGAGTCTTTCTGCAGAACTTCCAAATGTTAAAATAAACGAATACTTTCCAAATTATTGTTGGGTCCCCGTAAAATATTCAACGGGAACATCTTCATCTATACGATGGGTTCACTTTGACAACGATGACAAAATAAAAAAGAAAAATCCGATGGGTCTGTGTGGACCGACGGCCGACCACCCTGCTTGGAATTCCAGGAAAATGACCTTGGATTCACCATAGACGTACGCCATCCTCAACAATTTCAAACCGCATTTTCACGGTCACTTTTTTTAATTGTTTCTCTGCCCGATTTCTAAAGCCTTTTTGAATCATGCACAGGAAAATCCTTTGTCCCTCGTGATTCATCAGCAAATGAAATTATAGCGAGGAAATTCTGTCAGCTGATGTGGCATTTGACCTTTGGGTATCAAATATTTTTTATTCCCCATGCAAATGCTCTAGTACATAAGGGGTTAAGATTATCGTGAGATCCCTTTATTTTGTCCATTTGTCAAATCAAGTCCCCTTTCCTTAAGTCAGATTAATCAACCCCTTCATTTCTAATTGAAGACAAATTTGAGATCCTCTAAACTACTATACCATAACATTGGCATCCATCTGGCCAGCTAGTCAGTGTCAGAGTTTGGTGAAATGGGTTAAGACTCCATATAATTGGTATTAGGGGAACTGATTTGGGCCAGTTTAAAGTAGAAAACTTTTTTTGATTAAATGTTAAAAGTGAAAGGATTAAGTGTGATTCATTACCTAATCATGTTTCCCATGATTCAACGCCAAAGATGTCATGCTCTCCCTCATCGTTGTCGACTAGCTAATCGCAATCATCATCTCGCCACAAACAGCACCAGAGAGCTTCGTTCCTCTGCACATTTCCTCAATTTATTTTGTCACCATGAGTCTTCCACCATCGGCTTATCATCATGATTACTTGAATTTATTCTATCGATAATTTGGCCTGTCAAAAGGCTAATATGAAATGAATATTTAGTTGGAGAAAAATCGGTGTCGCAAAACTTAGCTGGAAAAATCAACGAATGACAAAGGGAAGCGAAAACGCATGGGGGGGAGGGGGCGCCACGGGATCCCAGCATATATTTAATAGGTTGCGATATCCGGCCAGCCGGAAAATCCAATTTAAGCGGTGGACATCTTTTAGGATTTGTACCAATAACTTGGAATTAAGCAAGAACATGTGGTGAAGCTAAGCATCAGAGTACAGAGAACGTGTGAGCCACTTGTCACGGTGGCCATGTGGCACGAGTATCTCCAGAGCCTCGAGTCTTCGCCAATAATGAATTACAAACACGGCCTAACTATGATCAGAACACAATAACATGAGAGATCCAACTCATGCAATGTCAACGCTCCTCGCCAAAACTATGTTTCAAAGTAGCACTCAAGTGGGTTTCAATGGACCAAACTAACCTCTATGATCTCCTACTCCATCTAACCTATGGCTACAGAGGAGTCAAGGACAAAACATGTTTCTACATATGTAGAATTTGAATGACTTTAAAGAGCGCACTGATCCCTTCTTGAGGTATGACAATAACTCGTACATGGATTTTCTCTTCACGTGTTATTTTATTACGTGTGTGTGTGTGCAAAAAAAAACAAAGAAAAAAGAAAACTAAAAGAGAATGACTTTTTATTGTTTCTTTGTTGTGGACACCAACTCAATTGGTTGTTCCCAAAAGAAAAGGGCATTTCCGGAATTTGAAGGTGGGTGAGTAGATATAGATTTGGCTGTATCTTCACCACAGGTTGCTTGTTCCCAAAATAAAAGACTTCACAAATCCCCTTTCTCTATCTTTTTTGTACATAATCTCCAAATATTTCAACTAGCTGCTGCTTATTCTCTGATATATATATATATATACACACACACATCGCCTCTTCTGTTACATTCTCTTCATCAAAACCATGAGGATTAATCCAAATCCAAGACTCTCATTTATTTTCTTGATCATCATCATCCTTGCTATTAGCCAGCTCTCAAGTTGCCGCCACCTCCATATAAAAATAGGTGATCAAAATAAGCAAAGAGCTGAGGCGGATGTGTTTACTCAGCTTTCATGGCATTTCCCTGCAAAAGCTTCTGAAGGATCAAGCAAAGATGAGATCGACGACCCAGTTTATGGAGTTTCTTATAGAGCAGTTCCAGGGGGGCCAAACCCACTTCACAACTGATTATAGTTTTGGTTATTTATCCTTATATGTGTGTTCAGTTGTATACATATCTTTTTGCAGCTTGTAGACCTTTATTATCTTTGCCCTTTTTTTTACTTTCTCTCTTTTTGTTTCAAGGATGTATAATTTATTAAGACTGAGAATTTTGACAGGAGTGTTTTTCTATGTAGAAATTATAATAAAGTATTTCGCAAACGAAGGAATTTTCCGAGAGAGAGAGTCCATGTTTCTCCGATTTTTTCCAATATAGAGTAGAGAGTTGCAATATTATATATTGTAAAAATCAAAAACTAAAAGAAAAGAAAAAAATAATAACAGTAGCTATTTTTGTTCATGTTTCTCCATCTCCACAAAAATCTTAAGAGATGAGAAAGGTCAAAAACTTGTGAGATGGGGAGTTAATGCCTCTAAATTAACAATAGGTTAAGGGTACAAGAAACGATCTAATTATAAATTGGCTATAGCCACCGACTATATCTGTTGCATATTTGTAAGATCCTTTGCTGGTTTACAGAAGAAGTCAGAGCATAAATATCTAATATAAAACAACAAGTGGCCTACTGATTTTGGATTTACTATTACTTGATTGCTTGTATAGCCTCGAGGGCGGGGCAAATTTCACTCCACATGAATGAATGAATGAATGAGAACATGAAGGATTGTGCGTACTGCATATGCAGACTACCATCAGTGGAATTTATCTCTCTTCTTTATATAGCAAACGCTGCATTGGCAAGTAGTCAAGCAAGGCTCGTATAGAACTGTACTGGTACGAGTCATTAGTGTTGAAATTAATGAGCGAAACCTGCATGGAGACAGATCAGAATGATCACTTGCAGTATGGGATGGGTCCCTGAAAATAAAATAAAAGAATATACCATACTACCGTATGGTACGCCACTTCTCCCAATCATTAATGTATCATCGAGGAAAGTTGTTTTCGCTTTTCTTAAAAGGATTTTTTTGTACAAGAGCTTCTTCTTCTCTTTTTTACCAGGGTATCCTCCGGCGCCCTCTTCTGAACCAGGAGACTAATTAATCCCTTGTAGTAGGTTCTACTGCCGGTAAAGATTCAAACTCTGTTCATCTCACGGAAAAGAGACTAGCCTCTTGCCGCTAGATCCAACCCTTCGATGGTGCTCATTCTCTTGCTTAAAAAAGGAAGAATTCATGAACATATTTTTTTTGTGCTTAAACAGGGACGTAAATATGTTTGTGCTTGTACTCGTGTGTAACACCTTCATGGGCAAATGAAGAATCAAACAAAACTTGATTACAACTCAAGTCAACTCCAACGAGATGCAATAAGCTCCAACTTCAATAAATTTCCAATTTTGTTATTAATAAATAGCAGAATAATACGGGAAAATATAGGTCCACGATATGCTGTCAATAAATTGAGTTGACAACACTACGTGGCCGACTGGGAGAAGAATTCCGCGTGAGCAAATTTGCCCTCCACGCTTTGACTCAGAAAAATTCCGCGTGAGCAGGTACGTATAAGCGTACCTGGCTGTGTTAAGAATCAATAACCAAAGTTCAAATATACCCGTCAACTATTAGGGAGGTATCAGCTTCGTTCTCACTATTTTTCTTTTATCAATTTTGTCCTTCAAGCAATTTGAATTTCTTAATTTGCCAATCAGACAACGCGTCAACGAGTTAAAGACATGCTCATTAATGAGATAGCATACGGTCCATTATTATATGTTTTTTAATTTCATATGCCTGATGCTAAGTCCATGTCCATACAATCCCTTGACTTAATTTTAGCTTTTTTTTATTCTTATTTGTCAATTTCTTTCTTTCTTTTTTAATTTTTGTGAAATAATATATTTTTACTTTGCCTTACAAATCTTGCTTCGTCATTCTCTCCTGTAATATTGAAAAATTCAGCCGGTGGCAAGAAATTGTTATTTATTTTCATATAATTTTTGGTAACTTGTATCACTTGAAAACTTCTTGCAAAAATATATTATAAAAGTCAAAAAATTAACTTTAAATTCAATAAAACCCAAAGTTGTTTGCTATAAATTCAAATTATGTTACTGTGCATTTTTTGTATTTTGTACTAATTGTTTCATATCCAGTTTGAAGTCAAATAATAATATTCATTGCTTGCATATGTGACTATCAAAGCAATAAATTTGATTCACGTATATGTATTGATGGGAAGGAAATTCAATAATTGGCCA
>Ga0325403_1003887_pt1 | contig 13758 bp, 5 predicted proteins | sample PopdelMetagenome_19_FD_205665 | JGI IMG/M metagenome (GOLD analysis project Ga0325403, IMG submission 205665) | Populus deltoides microbial communities from Bellville, Georgia, United States - Xylem-PdKOR-R4 | ecosystem: Host-associated > Plants > Phyllosphere > Stem > Wood/Secondary xylem...
GGGTCTTATGGGCCATTGAAACGAGCCCATATTTTTGGTCGTTCGGGTTTTAATAGGCTGGTGCTCTGGTCCATGGAGTCTTGCAGATTTGGGCTTAATATTTGCCATGATGACCAGGTTAAAAAAAATGCAAGTGAATCATTAGACAAGTGATTATTATAAAACAAAATTTCAAGAAATGTAAAAGATGTTTAATATGTTTGTAAATTGAAAGGTTTGTTGAGCGTTTGTTTTTGGCGTTACAAATTTTTTTTAAAATTTATTTTACATTATTTTTTACTGGAAAAAACATTAAATTAATATATTGTTATTAATAATTAAAAAACTAAAAAATATTATTTTTTATATTTTTAATTAAAAAATATTTTAAAAAACATAATGTACTCACTTAATATTAGTCATGTTTGTTACTTCCTGTTACCAACATGACAATCCTCCTGGAGATTATTTATTTTATACTCCTAAAATACACACACACACACCCACACACTTACATGCAACAATAAAACCATCAGAATTCAAAGGAAGAGCTGCCATTATGACAAGTGCATATAGTCATATACACGATGGATTCAATTACCTGCAAAGTATATGATATCACATGCACAAAAGCTATATAATTAGTGGATACTACGGTAGAAAACGCAGTTTGATTTGTTACTAAATACCTTGTTGTATTTGTTGCACCTCAAACGTAAAAGCAGTTGCAAAACAAACACAACCTAAGAGTGTGGAGATTTTTTGGTGATGTTTTTAAACCCAAACAAATAGATAAATCTTGAAACTTCTCTACATGACTCCTAGTTTGGTGAGAGTTTCTAATTAAACTGAATAAAAGCTAATCCGATAAAAGCATGACTTAACTTATAAAAAAAATCAACATGGAAACTTTTTTTTAAGTATCGAGACAACAATATATTGAATGACCCTAGTTACCCCTTGACTCGGTTTATGGACCCAACCGGGTCTAATAACATTTTTTTTCAAAAATAATTTTTACTTAATAATATGATAAAAAATAGATGCTGATAATTTCAAATATCAATTCTAAAATAAACGTTTGTTCGAGACTATAATAACCCTATTCAGAAAAAAATCAAAGGATAAAATTGAAAAATAAAATAAAATAGTTTTTTCAATTAATGTTAATTAAAAGACCAAATTACCTCTAAGATTACAATTAAAAGACCAAATTATTTGCAATCTGGTCTTGCGTTGAAATATACTTGACTTAGATATCATGATTAACCACCTTCTCTTGATTAAATGATAGTCAATTTTAATGTGTTTTGTGCATGAATGAAAGACAGGATTAAAAGTTAATGCAATGGCACTAATGTTGTCGCACCATAAGTGCGGGGCAATAGACAACGTGATGTGTAAATACTGAAGAAGCATACGAAGCCAATACAATTCAGCAGTTTTATGGGCATGCTTTTGTGTTTATTTTTTTGTGCTAGAGTGAGAGACAACTCACTACTTTTTACTACTCCAGAAAATAAGATTAGGGTCAAGAAACACACCATAACTAGTAGTATTGCGTCTGTCATCAAGATTGTCTGCCTAGTCGAAGTCACAACAAGCATTCAGTGTGATTTCTCTTAGAGCATAAAAAAATGCCAAACTCGACAGTGCCTTTTAGATAGCGTAAGACACACTTCACAACCATTTATTATATATCACGAGAAGAGTGCATAAACTGGCTTAACTGGTTTATCAAATACGAAATATTTGGTCTTGTGATTATGAAATATTGAAAAGCACTTATTACAAGTTTTTATTTTTTTTCGATTTTGTAATTCAACATTGGATTGTTTTATAGTTGAACTTCATAGTTTTATTTTTTTTATTTACATTTTATTGGCATGAATAATTGTATAATTGAATAAAACATTAAATATGGGAAATAAAGTTGTTAAACACGACTGGTTACATAACTCGTGTTGCAAAGTCAAATATCTTAATTTTAGTTATCTTTATATTAAATATCGATTTAATTAATAGATGCACATATAAGCACATTGATTTATGATTGAGAATTTTTTTATCAAAAAATACGTTGGAAAAACTTGTGTATTCATTTGTTTTACTGGAAAAAAAGTATATAACCCATGATGAAGCGTGGATCAAATATCTAATCAAACCAAAAAGGATTCAAAACTAGGAGAAAAAAAATAGAACAACCAGCACTAAAAGATTATAGAAAACTCTAAAGTGTGTCGTGTTTTCCCTGTAGATAAAAACACTTTGTTGTACTATTCACACATTCACGTATTACCGTGGATATATTGTGCATTTTACTCTTCTTAATGTAATCATTTAACTTTTATTTTTTGTGATTTAACTCTAAATTAAATTCCAATTGCTCATGATTTATTAGGAAAAGACAATGTTGAAAGAAGAAGGACCTCTATGGAAAAGGCACCCGAAAATGGGTGATGTGTTTAGATTTTGCATAAAAAACACTCTTTGGTCCTTCATCTTTACAAATAATATAATTTAGGTCTCTTTAAAGGTTTCGATACAATTTTGATCCAAAACTTCATTTCCCTTATATCACAGTCCCTAGTTAGAGAAATGAGAGAGAGGGACTCGTCGGATTTAGATGTTAAAGAGAGAAAATCGTCGTTGACAATGATTCCAACCACTAAAATTATCTATCTTGGTACGAATGGGTTTCATTTGGTCACAGGGCCTCTATTTAGGTATTTTTAAACCTTAAAATTGCCTAAAAACTAGACCTAAGCTCAGGGATATTTTAAGTTTAGGGTTTTTATGTTGTTTTGTATGCCTATTCATAGGTTGATCAAGGAGTTTATGGTCTATTCCAAGTGTTTTGGGTTAAAAATAAATTAAAAAAGAGCTTACAGGCCAGAAAACCAAGAACCCTGATTTTCCAGCAACCTTAGCGGTTGAAATCTGGAGCATTCCATACATGGTTGTTAAAAATGTGTTTTAACTCGTAAAAACGTTCGATTTTACGAGTTAAAATACAAAAAACGTGTAGAATCGGGGTTAAAACTCGAAAACCAGTAAAATCGGGTTGACTCGGTCAAACTCGCATAAAAACGGGTTGACTCGTAAAAAACATAATGTTTTAACGAGTTAATCAAAACTTTTACTTTCACTACCATTTCACGGTTTCACCAAATGACAAATGCAGAGTAACCAGAGTTGCAGACAATTAGAAATGCAAAATTGCAAATGCTCTTTTGACTCGGCATCACTGCACCGCAGCACCAGTGAGGCAGTGACCACTCTCTTTCCAAATTCCAAGTCCCCATCTCCCACTCTCCCAGTCTCCCCGACTCCTTTTCCCTTTCCCCTTTCCTCTTTTCCCTTTCCCCAGCAATTTAAAAAATCATATTCCCCCGATCCGAAACGTTCTTGGCGAGACGAAGGTAAGAATTGATTCTCAATCCTAAGCTTTGTTTTTTCTGTCTAATGGTGGTGATTATAGACAAAAATTATCTAGGTATTCTGTGAATCTGTGTTTATCTTATGGGTATTCTACTATTACTTGGTTTGCTACTGGAGTGCTAGGTATTTTTTCGGAGGGGGAGTTGTGCTGCACTGCTCTGAATCTGTGTTTGATCTTGCTTGCTTTGGTGTTGCAGATTCTGCAATTTTGCATAGACAACGAAGCATTCCAGCCAGGATTGCACTCTTGGACTGCCTTACTTTATTTTCAGTACTGGGACACAAGAAAAGCCTGCTGCATTATTGTATAAACGTGGAAACTCCTCGTAAGTTCACTGCCAAGGCACTTCCATGGATCTGGTTTTCTTTTTCCACCACTAGCTTTTTTCCTGTTTATGTTTTTATCCAGTCAAGTTCATTGTTTTACTAGCTAGTAGGGCCTTGAAATATTATATTCTCGTTGAAATTTGAGAGTCCAAGACGTGTTGATGAAATGCATGTATCTGTTGATAAGCATGAAAAATTTCAAATGTGAATGAAAGAAAAGAGTGTGTGTGTGTGGCAATTCATGTCAAATTTCTTATACGAGATGGCTCTGTTTAATTTCTTGCTTGTTGTTTTTGTGTGTTGTAATTTCTTGTAACTAAGATTGCTGGTTTTCAATGTGTTAAGGTTTTTTATATTTTGCATTTAATTCTCAATGTGTATTATTGGATAGGTCAGTCTTGGATTGGAATGCCTTTTGCAGTGCTTCTGTTGCCTTTTATGAATTGTAAATCATTAGATTACATGTTGTCACCTGCCATACTTCTGTAGTTTAATTACTGGGAAACAAACATTTCAATTCCTTTGGAAATTGGCATTGTATTTGGTGGCAGCAGGGCAATTGATGCTAAGAGCCTTGCCTGACGTCTTTGTCTGGCTTCTTTGTCTTTGCTGAGACTTTGGCTTGTACAATTTTTACCTTGTTGAATACAGGTTGAATCTGGAATTGGTAAGTTCATGTTCTTGTCTTTTATGGCTAGAACAAAGTCAATGATTGACAACTTCTATTCTATGAGTTGGGCATTAATACTATTTATCGGGCTTGCATGTGCAATTACATATTGTATTCTTGTCCGATTATTTTAAGATGTTTTGATGTTTATTTTGCGATTTTATGATTTCAGTTAAAATATTTTACTTGGGATTTTACGATTTTTAGTTAAAAAATTTTACTTCCGATTTTACGATTCGAGTTTACGAGTCGAGTTTATATTGTATGTTTCGTGTCGTGTCAAAAAAGCGTTTTTGACAACCTTGATTCTATAAGATGAGTCATTTGTTTTATTTATTTATTCAAGAAAATTAGGGCAAATAACATGTCGTCCACCCCATTAGCTTAAAAAAAATAACATCCCCCATTAGGCATTTGGCTTGGCTTACCGGGCCTAATAACACCCAATTTTTTTTTTTTAGTTTTAATATTTTTGTTTTAAATCAATACCTTTTTCAAAAATGATTTTTTAATTTATATTTCAATTGACACCCCTTCTTTGTAATTTCTTTATGTGTGCTTATTTACCTTTTTTTTTTAAATGTGATTATTTTTTAATTATTTTATATGTATTTAATTTTTGAAGAGGTTATTATGATTCATCTATATTTTTTTTCATTTTATATATATGAACTTTATTTTTAAAAATAAAAAATACTTATTTTTGGATAGTATTTCTAATATGTGCAAATATACATAATATTTGTTTTTCTTTTATCTTATTTAATCAATTTTACGTGAGTGTTGGTTTCTATTATTATTTGATTTAGTAAAACATATTACATTTAACAAACTAATTAAACACAATAATCGTAAATGTCTTGTGTTGTGAAATTAAATATCTTAATTTATATTTGTCTCTTAATTTTTCCATATTTATTTTTAGTCATTATTAATGACTTTTTTCCTCCATTTATTTACACAAATGACTCTCGATTTATTTAATTAGACGTGTGTAGAAATGTTTTGATTTATATTTTTATTTTTTTATGTAAAAAAATGCATCGAAGAAGTCTACATGGTTAATTTTTTATTGATAAATAAAATATCTGACCAATGGCAGAGCACGACTCAAATAGTTAGTTAAAATACGTTTGATGTTTGATTACTAAGTGTTTGTCATTGTTGATTTTTTTAAACAAAATCTTTCAACAATAATAAAATAATTTAAAACAAATCAAATAAAAAAACAATAAGAATTATAGTCTTACCCATGGTTTTGAAACCCAACCCGGTGATCGACCTGGTCTAGTGATCGTGTCATGGGTTAGATGGGTTGACCCGGGTCAACCCAAAAAAAATAGCTTGACAAAACCCCCTTAGTTACCAATCAAATCGAAATTATCCATCTTCTTCTCTTCAATTTTGAAGATAACATATCGGTTCAAACAACAACAAATTTCTTCTTCTTTACCCCAAAAGATCAAATCTTTCACTAACAAAATTAAAAAAAGAGGATAAATTTTGCCAGACAACATCATTTGTTAACAAGAAAAGCAAAACCATGCATGCATCAACACAGACACTCAAAACAATCTCATTTTAACAAAAGAAAACAAACATTTGTAGAAATAAACAAAGACGAAGATAGAGCCCCATCCATTTGAGTCAGTTCATCAGTCTCCACGCTCTTCCTTAAAAAACTGTCTCTTTGAGTCTCCTTTAATCTCCTTTAAATTTCTAACCTCAACGGTCGATTTTATAGCACAGAAATCTCCACACATCAATGCCAGGAATTCAAAAAAGGGCCAAGAATAAAGAAAAGAGAGAGTGAAAGAAGGAGATTCAAACCTTTTTCGCAGAGAAACAACAGTAATCAAGAGTCAAGATGTCTTTTGCTCCTCTGCTCCTCAGCTTTTGTTTCGTTAATTAAAATTGATTTCATCTTTCGTTAATTAGATTTTGATTTGTCTCTAAGTTTGCTTCGTTTTTCTTCAACGTTTTGGCCTTTTAAAAAGGTCAAAACGACGTCGTTTAATGTTTGCTAATATATATAAAAAAAAGAGAGACCGGGTTTGACCGGTGGACCGGGTCCCGGGTCGACCGGTTTTAACCAGGCCAACTCCCAAGCAGGTTTTTACCTCCACCCGAACCGGTCCTAAGCCTGAGTCGACCCGTCGGGCTGGTCCGGGTTTTAAAACTGTGGTTTTACCCGAACTGGATGGATGTCGACCTAAACTGATTTGAATGGATATAAAATTTTTAGACTCAATTAGATTTGGGTAGAGTACAAACCAAGAACCCTGATTTTCCAACCGCCTTAGTGGCTGAAATATGAGGAATTCTAGAAGATGCAATGGTTGTTTTATTTATTTATTTATTCAAAATAATTAGGGCAGAAAACATGTCGCCCACCCTATCAGCTTAAAAAAACGATTATTTATCACAAGCCTGTTTTTTGTGTGTGCTTATTTAACTTTTTTTTAAGTTATTATTTTTTAATTATTTTATATGTATTAATTTTTAAAGTATTTATGTTCATCTAATTTTTTTTTTTCATTTATGCTCTAGGGAAAATCACACTGAATACCTGCTGTGACTCCGATTGGACAGACAATCTTGATGATAAAATACTACTAGTTGTGGTGTGTTTCTTGACCCGAGTAATAAGTAATAAAAAGTAGCTCACTCCAGCACAAAAGATGAATACAAAAGCATGGCTCATATAACTATTGAATTGTATTGGCTTCCTATGTTTCTTCAGGATTTTACACAAATCGTTGTATATTGCCCCGCACTTCTATGAAAAAATATGAAAAAAACAAGAAAGAAATCTCCTAATTTTACGGTTTGCCCACTCTTCCAGTGCTTACACTTGCTTTAACCTGGTGCCCCTTGCTCTGCATGTTGCCCTCCACGTTCTCGATTTCCGTTGCCCTTTTGCACAACTGGGGCACGTGGCTATTCTTTCATTGCTATATTGTCTGAATAAACTACCCGTGGCATAATGACAAGAATTCTGTCCTTTTCAGTTGCTGGCAATCTATGAACACGCAGTTGCCGTCCAAGGCTTCATATGGGGAATCAATTCTTCTGACCAGTGGGGAGTTGAGTTAGGATAGGTATGAATCACCTCAGGAACTGGTTGTTTGATCCTTACCAGAGAAACATATCCAATAATTATATTGTCGACTAATCTCTACTATATTGGTAAAGAGTAATATAAATTATATATATCTAAAAATTTTATATAAAAATTTAAGCTATTAGATCGAGATAGTTCCTTGACATTGTATCAGAACCTTGATAACCAAGCGGTCACAAGTTCAAATCTCACAATTTCCAATTATTTGATAAAAATTAAGCTCAAGGTAATGTGGGCATATACAAGTTTCAAGTTTAAAAGACTTTCACTTGAGGGAATGTGTTCAAGAATAATATAAATTATAGCTGGGAACCTCATCTAATAGCTTAATTAGTTATTGGATTGAGATTGTTATATAACACATATATTTTTATCCGTACTTCATAACGGGTCAATAAAAATTTTTATTTTAAAGATAAAAAAATATAAAGCGTGACTTTAAGTGTTTTTAGTCTAGCGACTGAGTTAGATCTAATAGTCTTGGGTTTGAGCAGTCTAGCTCTTTGGGTTTGTTGTCATATTAAAATAATACAAAAACATAAAAAAATATTTATGTGAAGTGAAGAAAAAAAATAAAATAAAAATTTAAATTTTTTGAAAAGCAAAAACAACATGCTTTAATAAGAAAATTCAACCCAACCTCAAATGAAAAAATATCATTATCCAACTTTTGTACGATATAAAAAAAGTCGCATCAATTTATTTTCTCTTTATAGCATGGAAAAAAATTAAACGAGAGAAAAGAAAAAAAATAAAATTGAAAATATCTTAATAGGAAAAAAAAATTAAAGGTAAAGAAATTAGTTGTCAGTGTATTGGGCGTTGCTCTGCTATGCCCTTTCATGGTGCTATTGTTAAAAATACTTTATTTGAAAATGATGATGGTACAAATACATTCCGTATATTTAATCCAACTCAAGCATTTTTACATTTCAATTTTTTTTTGGTTATTGACCCATTGTGGAGCGTGGGCCAATATAATAATTATTATATTATTATGTAATGGTTATTTTTAAAAAATAATTTTAAAAACAAATATATTGAGATAATATTTTTAATTTTTTAAATTTGATTTTTTATATCATCATATCAAAATAATACAAAAATATCAAGAAAAATATTAATTTGAAGTAAAAAAATATTTTTTAAATGCAAAAACAAACATGCTTTAATAAAGAAATTCAACCCAACCTGAAATGAAAAACAATTATTATCACCCAACTTTTGTATAATATAAAAAAGTCACATCAATTTATTTTCTCTTTACACCATGAAAAAAAAAACTCAATAAGAGAAAAGAAAAAAAATTAAAGAGGAAAAAAAATCAAATTAGAAATATCTTAAAAGAAAAAAAATAAAGGAAAATAAATTAGTTACTAGAGTATTGGATGCTGCTCTGCTATACCCTTTTCATGGTGTTACTGTTGAAAATACTTTATTTGAAGATGCTAATAATGCAAATATATTTTGTGCATTTAACTAACTCAAATATTTTTATATTTGAAAAAAACAATTGTTATTGTCCCGCTGCAAAGCGCGGGCCAATACGGTAGTTATTATATTATTACATAAAGGTTATTTTTAAAAATTTTAAAATTAAATATATTGAGATAATATTTTTTATTTTTAAATTTGAATTTTTATTTCATCACATCAAAATAATATAAAAATATTAATTTAAAGTAAAGAAAAAAATTAAAAAAAATAATTTTTTTAAAGCATTTTTGAAATGCAAAAACAAACATGCTTTAATAAGGAAATTCAACCTAACTTGAAACGAAAAACAATTATCATCACCCAACTTTTCTATAATATAAAAAAATCACATCAATTTATTTCATCTTTACAATATGAAAAGAAACCCAATAATACAAAAGAAAAAAAACTAAAGAGGAAAAAATCAAATTGGAAATATCTTAAAAGGAAAAAAAATAAAGGGTAAGAAATTAGTTGTTGGTGTATTGGGTGTTGCTCTGCTATACCCTTTTCATGGTGCTACTATTGAAAATACTTTATTTGAAGATGGTGATAATGCAAATATATTTTGTGCATTTAACCCACCTCAAACATTTTTACAATTGAAAAAACAAATTGTTATTGACTTGTTGCGGAGCGCAGGCCAATATGCTAGTTATTATATTATTACGAAATTGTTATTTTTCAAAATATTTTTTTTTAAAAAAATATATTGAAATAATATTTTTTATTTTTTTAAATTGATTTTTTATATCATCACATCAAAATAATAAAAAAAAATAAAAAAAATATTAATTTGAAGTAAAAAAATAGAAATAATTTTTTTAAAGCATTTTTTAAATGCAAAAATAAACATGTTTTAATAAGATAATTCAACCCAACCTGATATAAAAAACAATTATCATCACTCAACTTTTGTACAATATAAAAAAAGTCACACCAATTTATTTATCTTTACAGTATGAAAAAAAAATCAATAAGAGAAAAAAAATCAAAGAGGAAAAAAAATCAAATTAAAAACATCTTAAAAGGAAAAGAAATTAAAGGAAAAGAAATTAGTTGTCGGTGTATTGGGTGCTGCTCTTCTATGCATTATTCATGGTTCTATTATAGAAAATACTTTATTTGAAGATAGTGATGATGTAAATACATTTAGTGCTTTTAACCCAATTCAAACATTTTTGCATTTGAAAAAAAATGTTATTGACCTGTTGCGGAGCGCGAGTCAATATGCTAGTTATTATATTATTATGTAATGATTATTTGTCAATATATATTTTTAAAAAAATATATTGAGATAATATTTTTTTTATTTTTTAACATTATTTTTTATATCATCACATCAAAATAATACGCAAACATCGTTTTCCTCGCTTTGTTTGTTATTAGAAATCTTTTTTTCTTAGGTAGTCGGATCCTGATAATTAGAATGAGTAAAGTTGGCAGCAGGGCCCAACTCTCTTGGTTCCTGCTGAGCAACAGAGCCTAACACTAAGAGAAAAAAAAAAATTCAATCAATCAAACCTCAAATGAAAAAAAATTATTTCACCCAACTTTTATACAATGCAATATAACCAAGTCCAATTATTTGTTTTTTCTTCACCGTATGAAAAAAAATAATAAGAGAAAAAGAAAAAAATCGACGAAGGCAAAGAACTAAAATTTGATATATTAGGGTCGGGCTCAAAGCCACACCCAATAACATTAGGTGTTGCTACCAAGCCAAACTCAACATCTGTTGGAAGCGATTTGGGTGTGACTACAAGCCAAATCCAATAACTTTTGGCACAGAATACACAAAAAAATAATACATCATAGGAACATTTTTTTATTAAAAAATAGAAAAGACAGCGCCCTCTTACGTTACAGTATGGTTCATGATGCAAATATTCTATATTTATACTGTGGTTCATGGTACAAATATTTTATATCTATAATTATATAGTGTGGTTCACAGTATATTAAGAGTAAATATACAATGTTTTCCAGCGCATTTTAAAATATAGTATAATGTTTCCTTTCCTGTTCTTACTTTTGCAATTTACCTTTCAGTGTTTCTTAGTCATAATATGTCTTTTATTTTGTTGATGTAATCTCAAGTTATAAAGCAAATTCACGCATCTTGTTTTTTTTTGTTTTATATAGATGATTTTTATGTTTTTAAATAAAAAATATTTATTTTTAAATAATAATCCTAATATGTATGGTTTTATATATATATTTTTTTATAACGTGAGTTTATTCAATCAATTTTATTTATATTTTTATTTATATTATCTATTGTTAATTTAAATATACAAGTTCATTTAATACAATCAGATAAATATTTTATTTTATATAATTAAAATATTATTGGTTAAAATCATGCTAAAAAATAATTGTAAATTTCAGATAAATGGTTTAACAATTTATCATTAAATGAACAACTTTTGTTTATTAATTTAAAAGTGTATAAATTTATTTATTTTAATCTAAGGATTTTATACTTTTTTGTGATAAGTTTCAGGAATTTTAAATAAGGTCCATATAACCATTGAGATGGAGGCCAACTAATTTTAAAATTAAAAAATTATTGATTGTTTCTTTAATTCTTAGATCTGAAGTTATTATTAAGTTTTTTCATTTGTAATGATTTGTGTTCCTATTTATGAGATTATTTTGTTTCTTTAGATTCTTTTTTTTATGCTTTTTTAAATTAATTTATATTACTCTTGATTTAATATATCTCCTCAATTAAAAGTTTTTTGGACTGGAAAGAAATCTACACTACCTTGTGTTATTAATTAAAAATGAGGATGGTAATGGTGAGATTTGAATTCGTAATTGTTTGATAATCAAAATTCTGATATCATATAAAGAACCTTATAAATCTAAAAGTTTAAACTATTAAGTGATTTCTCAAAATATAATTTATATTGTTTTTTAATACACTATTACAAAGTAAAAGTCATTTGAGTTTAAAACTTGTATTGATTCACACTATCTTATGCTTAATTTATATTAATTAGATTGAAAGTAGTGAGATTTAAACTTGTAATTATTTAATTTTTTTAGACTTTAAATGTTCACATGTTAACATTATATTTTAATTAAAAAAAATAAAAATAACAAAATTCAAATCTTATAATCATTTAATTATAAAATTTTAATATTATATCAAAAAAAAATTTTACCTTTTGAAAAAAATTAAAGTTACAAACGGTACAAAGGATGGATAACCGTTTAAGGGCTTTAATTTTAGCACGGCAACAATTCTAACAAAATAATACGTGGGAATATTATTAGTATTTAACTGAGACCGTAGAAATATATTACTTTAGGAATAACCTGCTGACAAAAAAATTCATCGCAGCCAAATAGCAACTCTGTGAACAATTATAGGAAAGTCGCAGTAATTTAAATATTATTTATTTATTGGAAAGTAGTTTTTTTAAAAAGTAAATTTTAAGAAAGTATTTTTTGATGTTTGATAGTGTAACGAAAAATAAATTGGAAAACACTTTATAGTGTTTGGTTATGTCATGGAAAATGATCTGAAAAATAACTTATTAATGTTTTATTTTTTTCAAGTTTATTAAAATAATGAGTAACAAATCTTACAAATTAAAAAGTTGAATGAAAATGAAATTGAAAAAAATATAATTTCATAAATTATCTCAAATAAAATAAATAAATAATAAAAATAATAGAGATCAAAGCTAAAAAATTAAAAAAAATAAAAGATGAAGAAATTAAAATAATAATAATAAACATTTCATAAATTATTTCAAATAATTTAAGTAACAATCAAAAGAATGAGCACCAAATTTGATAAATAAAAAATTTTAATAAAAAAATGATAAGGAAAAAGCAAATAACAATTATAAAAATAAAAACCAAAATTACTATAAAAATTAAATTTTAAGAGATGAAATTGAAAAATAAATATTCAAAACAAATTATATATAACAATCAAAAGTTTGAGGATCAAATTTGATATAATCAGTAAATAATGACATTTCTAAAATTTTCACAATTTCCGATAAGTCTTTTCCACCCAAATTTCCCAGGAAAACACTTTCCTGAAAACCAAGCCAAATTTTCCTTTGACTGGAAAGTGTTTTCTGTTGACTAATTTTTATAATGACAAACAAATACATGAACGTTTGGAAAATGATTTTCCGAAAACCATTTTCCAGAAAACAAACACAACAACAAAAAAAAGAAAATATTTTCTTAGAAACTAAACTAAATTTTTCTTTGACTGGAAATTATTTTCTGCTGACTGGGAAGTATTTTTTGTTAACCAAAAAGTTTTTTATTAATCAACTTTTCTAATAACAAACAAGCACGAAAAATTTAAAAATAATTTTTTAAAAACTAATTTTCAAAAAAAACAAACATATCCTTAAACTTAGCCCCATGCAATGCCACTGAAGTTAGTTTTACTTTGTAGGGAAGTTCCGATGTTCCAGCAAATCCTCCAACTCATATAGCTCGGATATAACTTTGTACACTTTGCAGCTTTGTAAGACAACTTCCTGGAATCTTAAGAGATGGCATATTTTCTGAAATTTTCCTTAAGTTAATCTCCTCCTTTCCAACACAACAAGGCTATAACGAATACCTGCAGTCAGACTTGCAGGTTCTCGCATGACTGTCGAGGCTATCATTCTATCGAACCAAAGGCCCCTTCTGGTATTGCTTCTCAACGTCCTTTTTATTTAGAAAAGCAATGCCAAAGAGGCTCTACGCTGTAGAA
>Ga0325403_1003890_pt1 | contig 13748 bp, 8 predicted proteins | sample PopdelMetagenome_19_FD_205665 | JGI IMG/M metagenome (GOLD analysis project Ga0325403, IMG submission 205665) | Populus deltoides microbial communities from Bellville, Georgia, United States - Xylem-PdKOR-R4 | ecosystem: Host-associated > Plants > Phyllosphere > Stem > Wood/Secondary xylem...
TTTTAGGGTCTGGCCCCTTAATAATAACAATAAAAATAATAATATTTATAATAAAAATAAAATGATATATTTATAAAATAAAAAGATGGTGAAGCCCCTCAACACCATCATATATTTTCCCTTCCTCCAGGATATTGATATATCTTCACAATTTATTTTTCTTGAAATACAAAAGAAATCTCCAACTCAAAGACTAAATTTTTGTGCCTTGTAGGGCTAATTAATATCTACATTGTAGTTCAAAAAGCTCAAACGAATTATTTTGTTCTTAATCATTATTTCAATGTCATATATATCCTATAAAAAAGATCACCTCACTCCAAATTGCATGACAAACATGTTTTTTTTTTTTTTAATAAGAATAACCATGTCATGTCACTACACTATTTCAATTTATGATAACTTGTATTTTAATGAATAGTAAAAAAGACAAAACACTAATGTTCTTTGGCATATTGTATAATGGATGTGAGAGGAGATAGAGAGGAAGAAAAGGGGGTGGGCATGGAGAATCAAAGGTAAAAGAGTCTTCTTTTACATGTTTCTCTACATTTTCTTATTTCCTGAATTCAACATGCTTACAGATTTCCCTTTTTTTTTTTTTTTTATCTCAAGTGTTTATAGAAGGTTATGATAAAGGAGCGAAATAGTTTTTTTTTTATTATTTCTCTTGTCTCGAGTTGGATGAGAGTTGTGCATGCAATAGTTTTTGCTTTCTTGCTTCTTTTTGCTTGCCCACTGAGAATCAGTGAATCTGAAGTTCCAAGAAAAAATCCCAAAAAACTCTATATTCTTGAAAAGGCAGCGACAGATCTTCTTTATCCAAGGTCAAAATCTAATGATGTACATAAAAATCAAAATCAAGGTATAACAAGATAAAAAAATTTCAACTTGGGGAAAACAAAAGCATATGTTACTGCAATTCTGATATTTTATAGTGAATAACAATCACGAGGCAAGATTAGTCCACCCGAACATGAACCCGGCAAGACATAAAAACTATCTTAGCTATCAACAATCCCCAGGCATGCAAACTATCTTAGCTATCAAATATCAATACTAAAAGACCAAGAAACAGTTACTTTGAACAGTTAGAATTGAACTGAAAGTACTACTCAAAAGTCACATGGAGTTAGCTCTCTATCCTTGCAGACAAAACACTAGTTTTCAGTCTCTTTCTTTTAACAATCTCTAGCTTTTTTATCTTATTTTTCCTTTTTTACTGTACACAATGGTAAAGCAGTACTTTCGGTATGTGAGCTGGAAAAGCCACATGAATTTGTTGAAATCGAAGTGGTATGCACGGGTTTTTCTTTGCGCCTTTCCATCTCTCAAGCTGAGGGGTAACTTTTTTTTGCCTCCAGTAATATTGTTTGGGGCCTTTCGGCTGGGATTTCTTCATGCCTTTCCATCTCCCAAGCTGCAAGCTGATGGGTCATTTTGTTTTAGCTCCAGTAATATGGTTTGGGTTTGGGGGCTTTCAGCTGGGGATGCCATTGCCTTCTCTTGGCTTCGACTGCTCTACCAGCTGTTGCTGCGCTTGGGTCAAGCTGGTTTGCACTCTTTCTTTTGCTTTTCTTTTGGGTTTTGGGGGTGGTGGGTTTTCTTTTGCTCTGGTTTGGTTTGCTGTGTTTTGCCTCTGGCTGGCTTTCATCTGGTTCAGGTTGATTTTGGTTTTGGGCAGTTGTCAAAGTTGGGTCAGAAAATTGTGGTTGCATTCTCGGCTTTTCCTCTGGCTTAGCTCTTGGCGTTTGGGAGAATGGGTTTTCTATGCAATGGCTCCTGTTGCAGCGGCTTTGAATCCAGATAAGCCTTTGTTTACCAGATCGGGCCTCGTTTGTTTTAGCTCAGTTTGCGTTTGATTTTCGTAGATTGTGGATGTTGGATTAGAAAAAATTGTCATGCAATGATTATTTCGCATTAAATGCGATGCCCCTTTGGCCGAGATTTACAATTCTCGTGTTGAGAGAAAATATACTGCTATAAGCTTATAGCCTGAGTCCTGGCTCCTCATCGAGAAAAACTAAATCATCCACATTGTTGAGGCTCGAATCTCTATAAGGTTCGAGTCAATATTTTAGATCGAAATTGCAAAGAACCAGCTGAAACTCTGCAAGGTTTGAGAAACTAATTTAGATTGTTCACATTGCAAAGAACCACTTCAAACTCTACCATTACATCGCTATTCTTTGCTTTGCAAGTTCTTTGATTGATGCCTCGACAGCTCATCCATTTCATAGCTTTGTTCTACCATAATTTTATTCATACTTCACATCAACATCGCTATTTTTTAACCACTGCTTCTTCATTTTTCTTTTTTTCTTTTTCCTTTTTTATAAAAAAGATTCAGTCCACATTTTCAAACTCTTCCTCACACAAACACTTCATTGATGTGCCCCCCCTATAATCAATGTACATTGATAACTTGAATATTCTTGCAGATGCAGTGGAGCTCCCAGAAAACAACGATGTGCGCCAGGAACACTTTGCTACTTACCATCTTACCTTGCTGCAACTTTTTGACTGCTGTTGGATTACATCTGTTTATAGAAACTGCTTTTGAAATTAGATGTCCTTTGTTACTCTACATTCCATTCAGCCTTTTTGTCTTTATCAATTCTCAGTTTAAACTATGTTTTATGATATTGTTGCAGTAAGCTACTGGAATTACATTACCTTGCATGTTTAATTTAAGTTGACTCTTTGCATATTTACTTTTTATTAAAAGGCTCTATATAGCAACCAAAAAAATCAGCGCTGGCGAGCTATCTATTATAGTCTGTAATCATGCATTGAAATGTTCAAATTCTTTCCTTTCACATCTGAAGAATTTGGTTGCCACAATTAATTCTTGATGTTTCGCCACAATTAATTACCTGCCATAACATTAAATAAAAACATGATAGTTTTTTGTCTTAAAAACCAAGTGTTTAAACTCTTTATATTCATAAATAAACTGAATATATATATATATATATATATATATATATATATATTAGATAATTAGATTCAAAAACCCAAGTCATGAATTAGATAATTCAACTAATTTACCTAGTTGAATTCAAAACATTATAAGTTTTCCAGAACAACTAGAAAAATAATTACAGTAATTAAAAATTTGTTTCTAAAATTCAAGAACGATCTTTTAGCCTCTACATTGCCCTTACACTAATTTATTTTTTTTAATTTTTTTTAAGGTGTATCCTTTAAAATGTATCTAATATATTTAAAGAAATTTATTAACTTTTCTTTAAATGATGGCTCCAAAATTTGAATTAAAAAGGTCAAGGGAAACAATTTTTTTTAATCACAAACCCATCTCTCATAGCTAAAAATTAATTGAATCTAGTTGATTTACAGCTGTTATTCCCTAAAAGTAAAAGCTTATATATGATAAGTGGTTATATTTCAAAGTATTTTTTATTTAGAAATATATTAAAATAATATTATTTTATTTTTAAATAAAACATCAAAACAATAAAAAAAACTTAATTTAAAAGAAAAACGAGATTTTAAATTTATTGAAAAGTTCTTTTCCACCGAAAAAACACGATAAGTCCGAGATTAACTAGCTGCTAATTGCACTGTTCGAATACACATGTCTTTTGTAATTACCAGTTATTTAACAAGCTATCTTGACTTACAAATAGGCTATGGAAACCATATGGAACACGTCCAGGAAGTTTAACTTTTGCAACAATGTCAAGATTTGGAGACTTGGCATCCATAACAGTAAAATTTGATTGACCGGAGTTCTCATCATGCACGTAACTCACCACAAATCCATATGAAGAAATATTTCTCAACTAAAATTTATTAATAATTTTTTTTAATTTTAAAAACTTAAAATATTTTTTTTTTCATTTGAAGAAAGCCAACTTCAATTTATATATTTGATTAAATGACAGGCTGCAATATTTATTTGTGTGTACGTATCTTAATTCCAATTTGATGAAGATGAAATTAATGCTTTTATCTTGACAAGGCTCTTGATTTTCTACGAGTGTTAAATTCAGTGAATGAATGTTATGTTTTTGTTTTGGTTAAGAAAGCAAAGTGTTCTAACACTTTCATGCTATGAAAGTTAATTTTTTTTTTTACTAGAATTCACTTTTCTTTGATTAATTTTTTTTATGCTTACCAAATATAAAAAAAATAAAAAAAAAATAGTTTCCAGAAATTTGTTTTTATGAAAACAAACAAGGCTAATGGAAGACGTATATCTCTTCTCTTCTACGAAGCCCCACACTTGATTTTTTCCATAAACCAGGAATAGAGCACAGCGTTCAACAATAGTTAATTAATTAATAGCCTTATTAGTTCTCTAATTATTTCTCTAAAAATAACATCCCCTTGAAAATAAAATAATTCTCTAAAAAATATGAATTCAAGATGTGTTCGATCCCTCCTCTCTCTTGTGGTTTTAGGGCCGAGTACTGCCGAACAAGATATATGTCGATCCATTTGCCATGAAGTACTTGAGAAATGATAGATCATCTACAAGGATCTTACCGTGCCCGCAATTTTAATTTTTTTAAAAATATTTTTTGTGAATTATCTTGCTGCCGATTTTAGAATCTTTTTGGGATTGCTTTTTTTGGAAAAGTTCGATTTGCTATAGTAGAAAAAAAAAAAAGAAAAGCCGTGAGAGGAGGAGAAAAGAGGAGGGGGTGGGTGACCGGTCTTTTCTACTGTAATAAAAGCATACAAAACACCACTCTCTACCAACTGTATATTGATTATCTAAGCTCTATAATACAACCAAACCAATCTCTGTTATAGAATCCTGTCGTTTATACTGGCTTGGATTGAAAAAAAAAAAAAAAAGAGGAAAGAAAAAGCTTAACCTAATTAAAAACCCGGGTTAATCAGCATATATTTAGTTAAAATCCAATAAAAAAACTCATTAATTATTTTTTAGTAAAAGGTACTTTTTTTTAATTGACTAGGGTTAATATTTTCGAGCTGTGATCTCAAGCAGTCAAGCTCGAATGAGTTTTAAAAGTATCCAATCAATTGCATTGCATAGTTGAATTCGGATCAAACCCTAGCTGATAGTGTTTACATTTTGGATCGGCTACCATTCAATTTCAACTACCATAATTTATTTTAGATATTTTTAACATTATAAATACAATATTTTTAAATTAAAGAGTGAATTTTTAGTTGAAAGATTATGAATTCATAATTCATATATTTTTAAATAAAAAATACTTTAAATCCGTAAATAAATTTATACTTTAAAGTTTAAACAACGAATTCACCTGGTGTACCAGTCAATAAATCGAAGAAAGAAAAAACCGTGTGGTGATAACGTGAAATAATGTTCTAGGCCTGTTACAGTAGCAAGTGAATTACAATGCAAAGGAGAGGAAGGAAATGAAGAACTTACATACCTGGAGACGAAGCCGACTGCACTGGTGCACTGTCTGATGGGGCGCTCTCTCCTCTGTGTCTTGCTTTCCTCCTCGTCTTCTCTTGTTCTTTCTTTCTGGCTTTGTTTTTCTTGTTATCTCTGTCTCTCTTTGTTTCTGTTTTTCATCCTTTCTGGTTTTTCACCTGATTTCTGCTTGTTCGTCCCTCTGAGTTTTTTTCTGTTCGTCCCTCTGGTTTTTCTCTGGTTTTTTTTCCTCCTTTTTTTTTGTTTTTCTATTTTGGTTTCTACTGTGATCTTCTCCTGGAATGCTTTGTACTTTCTGGTGTAGTTGCTGCTGAAGATGGAGCTTTGGAGCTGCTACTGAAGACAAAGTTGATGGCGTGTTGCAGGAATACACAAGTCTCCCGTTATGTTTTTTCACTTACCTTCCTCTTCGTCATGGCCTTTCTCTGGCTTTTATAAAGCCAGAGAATGCCATGCGGTCGCCCAGCAAATGAAACGGACTCGCAGGATCGTTACTATAATAATGAAGACGCATCATGGGGCAGGCGAGACGTCTATTTTCCATTCTGGTCTGATGAAGCGAAGAAGATGAACAGTGTTATTTGAAACGGCGCTGTTTGTAGGATGGGAATGGTCATTTGCAGTTTGGTCATAGAAGTCGTGAAATTATGTAATCCGGCCCCCTTATTCAGGAAAATCCCCTTTCAATTTCGCCCCTGGCTAAATTGCAATTGGACCCCTAGAGTTTAGTATAATTCACAAAACAGTCCTTGGTTTCTGAATTATTCAATTAAGTCTTTAATTGACTCTTCAACTTTTAATTGTTTCAAAATTACCTCCGACAAAATCAATTAAGCGCCCTACAATATTTTTTATTTTTCACTTTGACCCTTGAACTTTAATTTCTTGCAATTATGACCCAAATCAGCCCCAAACTTTGATATTCTTGAAGTAAGACCTTGATGACATTAGTTAATTAAATCAAAGTTTAATTAAGTCCCCCAAACTTGTTAATTCTTCCAATCTTCAATCAAATTGACCTCTAAATTTAATTTTTTCCAATTAAAGCCTTAAAAATCAATTTTTCTTGCAATCAAACCCTTCATAAACTCAATTAATCTTTCAATAAAATCTAATTGAGTCCTTAAAACCTCTGATTTTGCACTTTCTTTTTTTAAATTGAATTTTCTTTATCAAATAAAGCTTTCATTAGTTAAAAATATGTTGTCAAATTTTAATTTTTATATTTTCTTAATTAATTTTTAACTATTTTTTGAGCACTCTTATATCTTCTTTTCACTTCTATATATTTAAATAAATAACAACTTTGTGCATGCAGAATTTATGATTTGTTTGTTGTTATGATGTCTTCTGTTTTTTTTTTTAGGGGGGTTTAATGGTTGTGTATGTTGGTTCTGTTCTCTGTGTGGGCGGTGCTTGCTTACTTCTTCTAGGTGAGAGGGTAAGCTTAGCTTTTGGGGGCATTGATGGCCTCTCTAAATTACATATGTTACTGTTTCTGGCTTTCCGCGTCCAATTAGAGAATCTGAAGTTCCAAGAAAAATCTCAAAAAACTCTATATTCTTGAAAAGGCAACTTCAGATCTTCTTTGTCCAAGGTCAAAATCTAATGATGTACATAAAAATCAAAATCAAGGTATAACAAGATAAAAAAATTTCAACCTGGGGAAAACAAAAGCTTATGTTACTGCAATTCTGATATTTTGTAGTGAATAACAATCGCGAGGCAAGATTAGTCCACCCGAACATGAACCCGTCAAGACATAAAAACTATCTTAGCTATCAACAATCTCCAGGCGTGCAAACTATCTCAACTATCAATACTTAAAGACCAAGAAAACAGTTACTTTGAACAGTTAGAATTGAACTGAAAGTACTACTCCAAAGGCCAGAGAGCGTAAATGAAGTCGTTAACAGTGCTGCTAATGCATGCAGGCCTGTTAATTGATCTAGAAATGAAATCGTGGGTAGCAGACGTGGTCTGGGTTTGGTGTCATTTCTTTTTGTAAATGAAGTCGTTGACAGTCCTCCTCGTACAAGACTGTTGATCGATCCGGAAACAAGATCGTGGGTAGGAGACGTGGTCCGATTTTTGTGCCATTTCTTCTTGTTGAATCGGTCTTCTGAAGAAGGCGATGAGCAGTAGAAATGACACCGGGTTCTATTATTAAAATTATTATCTTCAATTTATCCCTTGAATTTCTGATAGTTAACAACTGGATCTCCAATTTCATTAATTAAACAATTTTAAGTTTAATTAAGTCCTCAAACTTTCAATTACTACTGTATTAGCATTGAAATATTAGTATCTAATATATAACAGATTGCTGGATTAAATTGACCCCCAAATTATAATTCAATCCTCAAACTTTTAATTTTTTTTTTGTCTTAACCCAACTTTCAAATAATTTTTATTCTCTCATCTTTTATCTTATTATTTATTATTAATTTTTGAAAATTTAAAAATTAGTTTACGATAAGTTGTGTTGCCTTCAGGGCTAGGTTACTGCTAATGTTTCACAAAGGTTATCCTCCCATCTTTATTAATGGCAGTCCGCAGTACATGATGAATAATTATCAAGTTGCCATGGCTGTTCGTCGATATTATGGCAATCCAGCACTTATTTATTGATTGGCTTACCCTAAAATTGAAGTGTCATTCATCTGAAGACGTTGATTCGATTGTTTCTACTGAGAATCCTGACAGGAATCAAGATCCAATTTGTTATGGAATTATTACAAGATTCATGCTGAATGGCCCTTGTGGGCTGTGAACCCAAAAGCTTAATTATACATAAAATTCAACCACAAACACTAGTTTTTCTTGTTTTTTTTAGTTTTTTTTATGATTCACGCACAAAACTCAACCAGCAACTCAAACACAAACACTCGAGAATCTATTTCATCAAGAGACAGGTGTTCAAAGTGTTTTGCAAAAAAAAAATACAAAAGAATCAGCAGTTTCGATGAAAACGGTTTTGTCCACTACAAGCAAGCGGTGGGAGCAACCTAATTCCTTAATTCTTAGAAATCAAGCAGCATATACGCTCGCACACAACCCATCATAAAATAACGAAAACTTGTCAAGATTTTCTTGCCAACCCCTTTTTAGTTGCTCTCGTGCCTGCCTTCTCCCAGGCAGGAAATAATACTTGGGTGCCAAACCCTTACAAGTTATGAGATAAGTTGTAAAGAAGAATAGAGAGACAAAGTAAAAAATTGACCAAATTAGAATTAAGAGATCAGGTAATTTCTCATTTTTAAAATTATTTTGAAAATAACTTATATATTATTTAAATAGGTGGTAAATCGAACTAACTAATTAAAATCAAATTAGGATCCTGAAGTCTAAATAAAAATAACTATGAAATAAAAAAAAAATATTCTTAACATAAACTTTTAGGCCCGAGTTATACATAAAACATGACTTGTAAAACGTGCTTGCTAAATTTTCTATGTAATTATTAATTTGGGTTTTATTATTTTTATAGGCATTTTGTATGGTGGGACTCAAGCCAAAAAAAAAATATATATATTCGAATGGGATTGACTTTTACAATATGGTCAAAACTCGAAGTATTCCTTCACTATATATATACAATGACTCTCAATCTAGCCTCTAAGACTATCTTTTAAATTAAATTAGGTCTCCACACCTTCCATCCAAATTCATCACCATAAATTTTGTCCAAAAAAGTTAAACTCGTTTCAAATAATATGATTTTTATTTCTTAAGAAACTAAAATTAGATGAAATCTATTGATTAATATGCATATTTTTATTAAACCTAGCTTAACTCAACAAGTCAATTGAGGAATTTATCGAGATTTTAAAAAAATTATTTGAAAATTAATTTGATATAATTGGTTAAAAATACAGGTTAATTTGAGACTCGATTGACTAGGTCAAGAACCATTGACCTTTAAAATTTTATTTTAAAATGATATTATTTTAATTTTTTATTTTTTTTTCATGTTAACTTATCTAATCCATGATCCATGATACATTTAATAACAATAAACACGCATGAAGGGTTAAGAAAATTTTCCTTCTAAAGATTTGATTTAATATAAATGTGCTTTATGTACTTGAACTGATTTGGCTGTTGATTTAATACAAATATTCCTTCCTAAGAAATATTCATGAGATTATTTTTATTTTTATTTTTATTTTTATTATATTACCATCTGTATGGGCTTAATTCAGGCCTTAATATCAGCCCAGCCCAAAAACACAAGCCCTAAACTACACTCGTTAGGCTGCCATGTGCTCCTATCAAGAAGCTTTCGCTCTCCATCGCCTGAGACACTCAAAGAAGGAATCCATCTCTGCCCTAGTCTCTATTTTACAGCGCCATAAACAGCTACCGTCACTGGTATCTCTCTCTCCCTTTTCTAATTATGCTTTCAAGAACACAGTCATATAGAGAAATAACTAGAACAACAACATCAAGAAAATCCAGGGTTTCTCCGATCCTCCATAGAAAAGAACCTAACAGACATAAAAAATCTCTTCTTGTTATGCACCCCTTTTGCCTTATGTAGTGGGCCTATACTTTCTCTTACACAAATTCCTAACTTGGGTTTTTCTTGTTTTGTCTAATTCAGTGGTTCTTGTTTGTTTTTGTTTTTGTTTTTGTTGTTGTTGTTGTTGTTAAATTGTTGTTGAAGTTTGTTTTAGGGTTTTAAGATGGGTGATTTTGATGATACCCGAAATATACGAAACATGTGCATACTAGCACATGTTGATCATGGCAAGACAACTCTTGCTGACCATTTAATTGCTGCAACGGGTGGGGGTTTGCTTCACCCTAAATTAGCTGGGAAACTTAGGTTTATGGATTTTCTTGATGAGGAACAAAGGCGTGCGATAACGATGAAGAGCTCGTCGATTTCTCTTCATTATAAGGATTATTCAGTCAACCTTATAGATTCACCTGGTCATATGGATTTTTGTAGTGAGGTTTCAACTGCTGCGAGGTTGAGTGACGGGGGATTGGTTTTGGTTGATGCTGTTGAGGGGGTACATATACAGACACATGCTGTTTTGCGTCAAGCTTGGATTGAGAAGCTTACGCCTTGTTTAGTGCTTAATAAGATTGATAGGTTGATATGTGAGTTGAAAATGAGTCCGATGGAAGCCTATAATCGGTTGGTGAAGATTGTTCATGAGGTGAATGGGATAATGAGTGCTTATAAGTCGGAGAAGTATTTGTCTGATGTTGATTCAATACGTGCTGGGCCCTCTGGTGAGGGTGAAGATGAGAATCTTGAGTTTATAGAGGATGATGAGGAGGACACTTTTCAACCACAGAAAGGGAATGTGGCATTTGCTTGTGCACTGGATGGGTGGGGTTTTACTATTCATGAGTTTGCTGAGTTTTATGCCACAAAGCTTGGAGCAAGTTCAGCTGCATTGCAGAAGGCTCTCTGGGGTCCTAGGTATTTCCATCCAAAGACAAAGATGATTACGGTGAAGAAGTTTGTGGATGCAGGCAGCAGGGAGCGTCCTATGTTTGTGCAGTTTGTGCTGGAACCACTGTGGCAAGTTTACCAATCTGCTTTAGAGCCTGATGGGAATAAAGGCTTACTCGAGAAAGTCATAAAATCATTTAATTTGAATGTACCACCCCGTGAGCTTCTGAATAAGGATCCAAAGGCTGTGCTGCAATCTGTTATGAGTCGCTGGCTTCCTTTGTCAGATGCAATTTTGTCTATGGTTGTGAAGTGCATGCCGGATCCAATTGCAGCTCAATCCTTCCGGATATCACGTTTGATTCCCAAGAGAGAAGTTTTGCTTGATGGGGTCGACTCTAGTGCTCTTGCAGAGGCGGATCTTGTTAGAATGTCTATTGAGGTTTGTGATTCCAGTCCTGAAGCACCTTGTGTTGCTTTTGTATCCAAAATGTTTGCTGTCCCAACAAAATTGTTACCTCAAAGGGGTTTGAATGGGGAGATTCTGAGCAATTTTAGTGATGAAAATGGAAACAGTGAATCAGATGAGTGTTTCCTTGCATTTGCTAGAATTTTTAGCGGGGTTCTCTGTTCTGGACAAAGAGTCTTTGTGCTTTCAGCATTGTATGACCCATTGAAGGGGGAGTCAATGCAGAAGCACATACAGGTGGCTGATCTGCACTCCTTGTATCTAATGATGGGTCAAGGCTTGAAACCAGTGGCTTCTGCAAAGGCTGGGAATGTTGTGGCGATCCGAGGCCTTGGCCAGCATATATTGAAAAGTGCAACTCTATCATCCACCAAAAACTGCTGGCCTTTCTCAAGCATGGCATTCCAGGTGGCCCCAACTCTGAGAGTTGCTATCGAGCCTTCTGATCCAGCTGATTCTGCTGCTCTGATGAAAGGTTTAAAGCTTCTGAACCGGGCCGATCCATTTGTGGAGGTTACTGTTTCCTCTAGAGGGGAACATGTTCTGGCTGCTGCTGGAGAAGTTCATCTGGAAAGGTGCATTAAGGATTTGAAAGAGAGGTTTGCAAAAGTGAGCCTGGAAGTCTCTCCACCTCTTGTGTCCTATAGGGAGACTATTGAGGGAGAAGCGTCCAATATGTTGGATAACCTGAAATCATCAACTAGAAGCTCAGATTATGTTGAGAAGATGACACCGAATGGAAGATGTGTTGTTCGTGTGCAAGTCATGAAACTTCCATCTGCACTAACCATGGTGCTTGATAAAAGCACTGATCTACTAGGAGATATTATCGGTGGTAAGCTGGGGCGGTCAGCTAGCAACTTGGAAACAGAGAGATCAAGCATTGTGCAAGATGAGAGTCCAGTTGAAGTTCTAAAAAAGCGCATAATGGGTGCTGTGGAGAGTGACATTTTGTCATTGAGTAAGAAGGACAAGGATCGGGCTGAAAAGTACAAACTTAAGTGGCAAAAGTTTCTAAAGAGGATCTGGGCACTTGGACCGAGACAAGTTGGCCCTAACATCCTCTTCACTCCTGATTCCAAAAGCTTGAGCAATGATTCCTCTGCTCTTGTACGGGGTTCCCCTCACGTTTCTGAAAGGTTGGGGCTGGTGGAATGTTCTGGTAATGGTGAAATGCCTGCTGACACATCCTCAGAAGAGCTCAGTGCATTATACAGGGAAGCAGAGAGTCTTCAGAACAGTGTAGTGTCTGGATTTCAACTAGCAACAGCAGCTGGCCCCTTATGTGATGAACCAATGTGGGGATTGGCTTTTGTTGTTGAGGCCTGCATAAATCCTTTGGCTGAGAAATTTGATGATTCCGAGTCTAATCAACAATCTGAGCAGTATGCGATCTTCACTGGACAGGTAATGACAGCTGTTAAAGATGCATGTAGAGCAGCTGTGCTTCAGAAGAAACCTCGGCTTGTTGAAGCAATGTATTTTTGTGAGTTGAACACCCCACCTGAATATCTGGGCTCTATGTATGCCGTGCTTAATCAGAAACGAGCCCAGGTCTTAAACGAGGAAATGCAGGAAGGATTTGCACTTTTCTCGGTTCAAGCATACGTCCCAGTTTCTGAAAGCTTTGGTTTCGCTGAAGATCTTAGAAGAAAGACTGCGGGTGCTGCAAGTGCTCTTCTTGTACTGAGTCACTGGGAAGAACTTTCTGAGGATCCTTTCTTTGTACCTAAAACAGAAGAGGAGATTGAAGAGTTTGGAGATGGTTCTAGTGTTCCTCCTAACACAGCAAGAAAGCTCATTGATGCTGTAAGGCGGCGGAAGGGCCTCCCTGTGGAGGAAAAGGTAGTCCAGTTTGCAACTAAACAGAGGACCCGTGCTCGTAAAGTGTAGAATTTGTTAACCAAATATTTTCACAAGCTTGTAACAGATAGACAGGCATTTTATATTCTTTGTTGGGCACTCTTTCCTTTAACAAAATTTCTCCTTTTTTAGCATAAAAATTACAGAATCTTGTCACTGGCTTTCTCCCATCTTTCCCTGGTTTGTACAGATCAATACTCTCTTCGTTGGTAGTCCACGAACTCCCACAAAATAAATCCTCAATATAGCATAGGGGATTTTATGATGTTTGAGAAATGTTGCAAGTCGTGTGTTACTAGTTGCGAGGACACTAAATAATGATAATAGATGCAAGAAATATGGAAAAGAATAATTTTTTGTATTTTTTTTTTATCAATGAATTCAATTGCTTACATGTTGACCCCCGAGTGTTTATATCTCTAGATTCTCTATTAGGGAGTAGATGAGAAATTTGATTAAGAGGTGCTCGGAGTTGAGGATAAATTTATTTTTCATTAAAATTTGATTTTTTTAAAATTAATTTTTTTAGTGTTTTTTATTACTGATATCAAAAATAAATTTTAAAAAATAAAAAAATATATTATTTTAATATATTTTCAAGT
>Ga0325403_1003891_pt1 | contig 13747 bp, 8 predicted proteins | sample PopdelMetagenome_19_FD_205665 | JGI IMG/M metagenome (GOLD analysis project Ga0325403, IMG submission 205665) | Populus deltoides microbial communities from Bellville, Georgia, United States - Xylem-PdKOR-R4 | ecosystem: Host-associated > Plants > Phyllosphere > Stem > Wood/Secondary xylem...
TTATAACCATTACATCACCATGTTATTGTTAATGTTGTATTTTATCTGTTGTTGATTTATGTGATTAAAGTGGTTAATGGTAGTTAGCAAAGGTTTTCCACTTGGCATGGTAAATGAATTTATTAACATTATCCATAAGAGAGAATGTATCTGTCAATGATGAGTCATACATACCCAATTCCATCCATCATAAATAAAAACACCTAATCCAGCAAAACCTGGACAGCTGGATTCCTTTTTCTCGCACGTGTCACCCCTTAAAACCCTAACCTCACTCGCCCTTCACGCTTCTCTCCTCTTGGTCACCGCCCCCCAACCACATCATCCGGTAAATGATACGTTCTGGTCCCTCAACTCTTTATCATGTACTACTCCGGCTCTCTTACTAAAGTTAGCTACAGGTAACACATCATGTACCATTAGATTTTGCTGCCCTTCATAGAAAATAATAAACAATTGACAAAAATATCAGTAATTATAGAAATAGAAATCTAAAAGGAATGATGTCTGTAACTCTTGAAAGTTCGGGTATGTTTGCTTTTTAAGTAGTTTTTTATGGTTGTGATTTGAAAAAAAAAATTTAAAAATATTTTTATTTGTAGCTAGTTGGATTTAGATACGTATTTGGTATAAACTATGGTTGAAGTTTATATCTAGTAAAAACATGTGTAAAATATTTAAATAATTTTTCTTGGCTTTTTTATTAGGAATATTTACAAAACTCATTTAAAAAAATATGTACAAACTACTGCACTTATGTTTTGAACTTAATTTTTAGTAGGTTCCACAACATAAAACTTAATTATTTTAAAAACCAAATATATTATTGAGTTTAATTCATCACTGACATAAAAGTTATTGAACCAACACAATCTTGTAATTTAACTATTTTATATCACACTTTGAGAGAAGCGAGATAAAAAAAATTACAATTTAGAGAAGATTTAGTCAATTATATCATGTAAGTTGAGCCGTGTTTTGTCTTTTTGGACCAAAATTTAAGTCAAAGAAATAGAAATTAGAGGAATGGTTTGAGATAAAAGACAGTTAAGGATCAAATCAAAAACTAAAATATAGTTGAGGGATCAAAGGTAACATTAAACCCCTCATCATCACCCGAATTTCTATCGCCGTTGTTTATTTTAAGACAGAAAAATCCTAGAAACTTACATGTAAAGATTCTAGCATCGAACCTCTGCACCTGTTTTTGGGAGAGACACAAGACTAGTGAAACTGGGAAACAACAGCCCGGGAGGGTCTTTGCATATTCTTCTATTTGTCTCTTTATCTGTTTAAATCTCTCTCTCTCTCTCTCAGCCGTTGATCTTGAAAACAAAGAAGAAGAAAATAAAAAGGGAAGTTCTTTTTACTAGAACAGAGGCTTTTGTTATCCACCTTGGACTTCCACCTCACTCTTTTTCCTCCCTCTCTCTTCAAGCCACGAAACCAGGTGCCTCTCTCTCTCTCTCTCTCTCTCCCTCTACAAATTTCACTACTCCCATGTGCATGTATTAGCTTCTATTTTGTGTTGTTTAATTCATCATATTTATGGGATCTACATATAGTTCTGTTTTATGAGATGTATTAGTGGGGCATGGTTTTTTTTTTTCTGTTCATGATAAAGTTTTGTTCTTTGAATTTGTTTTGTGCAGTTTGGTTATGTTTTCATGAATTGGGTCTCTCTCTTTTTTATCAGTTTTAAGGTTGCTATTATTAGAAACTAGCTAGTTCTGTTATGCTTTCTTTTACTGTACTTATTTAAGCTTTCTTGTAGTTTGTGCTTTGAGTATTTATGCTTTGAGTTTGAAATTTTAGGCCATGCGTGTAGATAAGTGTATATTCTAGTCATGTAGTTTGGGATGCTTGCTTTTAGTCTATTTAATGAAACTTATCTCTGGTAGCTTTATTTACTTAAATCAGAGAGTAAGATCTAATACTAACTAGGTTTGACAGAAAGAGAGAATACTGGAAGCTGTCGACAAAGGGCTGAGATGGATTTATGGATTTTGTTTGAGTATATTTAGGGGGCAGATGCCAGCTTTGGATTTTAGTCTTGTCAAGATAACAGTTGGGTCATATGAAAGAGCGGGGATCATTCTAAATAGAACAGTGCTATTTTCTCCTAATAAGCCACATAAAAGAATCACCTACAAAAACAAATGACACATGAAAAAATAAATTATAAATCACCGGCTATTTGTTCATGTGTTTGTAGGAGGTTCTACTAGCAGAACTATTAATTTTCTTTTAGATATGTAGTGAGAGCACCATGATCTACAATGCTGAGGAGGAGGATGTTCTTGAGAACACTGATGATTTATGCAGATTTTAGCATATAATTAAAACGCTACAAATCAAATTGGACTATTTGCAGCTGGGGGGGGGGGGGGGGTTACAATTCAAGCTAAGAATAAGCAACTCCATTTTGGTGCTTGGTGCATTCTTGAAATTCATGAAAGTTCAAATATTTCCCCGACTCCTTCAAATATCATTTAGTGTGTCATTTTTTCAGCTTTGGGAGAGCCTATAATCTCCAGATTTGGGATGGATCTATTCTCAATCTTGTAAATTGCAGATTGAGAGCATGCAAGCTCCCGCTCCCAACTGGCATGGTATAGGAAGCAACCTTTATCTCCTGTCATAGAGTATTGCAATTCAGAAAAAATATTTACGTGGAGATTATTGTAGTGCAATTTCCTTGGGAAGGTTTGATTGCATTTTGGGTTAGTTTGATTGATATTGTAATGACTGATGGCCATTTGATAAGCAAATATGGCATCTGCATTGATGTTTGTGAAGCTTAGAATAGCAGGGACACACCTGCAATTTTTAAGTGAATGATTGTTGTTTTTGGACACTTCAAGTGCTTTATTTTTGCTTAAGAAGTGCTTGCTAATATATTGGGAAAATGGGCATAATATAAACTTGTATTTCCAGTAATGATGTTTCGTTTGCCTGCGGCTGAATCTTTAAATGATTCTCCACTGTTGTTTTCAATATCTTTTTTAAAGTATTGGATTTAAGCAAAGTGATTTGCAGATAGATGGATGGAGAGATAAATCATAGTTGGTAATTTAAATTGATAACTTATTGTCCACAAGGAGGGTAAAAATATTCACAGCCAATAGGGGTGGAGCAGGGTTACTTTTGAAAGTATATTGTAGGTCAGCCCTGGTCAAGATTGTTAGGAAATTTATGAGATAACTATGGGGCTGTATTATTTTATACTAGGTGGTGAAGGTTATTTACAAATGTTGGCATGGATTAGATGGTCAGTACAGTGACAGAGACATAATTGATCTGAAAGGGAACTTCGCCTACAAAGACTTGTGACCATGGCCGTATATATGTGGTTGGGATTTATGGCTTTGTTGAGTTGTTTTGTAATTCAATATATTAAAGTTTTCTTTGTAATCATAGATTTTTTTATTTTCACCAAAATGTCACGGGAAACACATTATATGTGGGGAAGCCATTGATAGCATGATCTTTTAATTGCATGGCCAACCCTGAATTTTTTTTAAAAAAAATTTTTTATCCCAAGAGAGGTAGCAAGCTAGTAACAAGCATTTTAGCCAAGGACCCTTGGCTATTTCCAAGTCATTAGGGACTATTGCTATATATTTTGCTTGTGATGTAAGAACCTGATGACCATCTCCATGTGGAAGATTTTGTACATCGGTTCAGTGAATTGGTGGCTTAGGCTGTACGCTTTCTGTTAATGTTTAACACTAAGATCATTGCTTCCATGTATGACAATGACAGTTAATTTCATAATAATTGCATATAATTCCTGATATGGGTTGTAATCTGGTATGATATTGGCAGGTGCTTTGTAGATATTGTTCAGGATACGCTAGATCTAAATATAAATTGTTGAAGTTGGTCGTATTTACTGAATTTGATCTATGGGGACAGGGGAAGAAAGCACTCCTGCTAAGCCTTCCAAGCCCACATCTTCAAATCAGGTTCCCTTTCTTTCTCGCATAGACACACACACACACACACACACACATGATTGTACAAACATACAGGCACAAAGATTCACATGCCGGCAAGCGTACTAACCCCTCGTCATTGTGTATACAGGAAATACCCACAACACCTTCATATCCTGATTGGTCAAGTTCTATGCAGGTTTATGTTTATAAAATTCATATTGATATAAATATCTGCAGAAATAACATTAAATGCTCATAACTCGGCTTCTGTTTTAGGCTTATTATGGTGCCGGAGCTACCCCGCCTCCCTTTTATGCCTCAACCGTAGCCTCACCGGCCTCTCACCCCTATATATGGGGAAGCCAGGTGGATATCTCCTATTGTTTGAGAAAAGTATGTCAGTTACCCTTATCTGACGGAGAAGCCACTTAATTTTATTTTATTTTTTTTCTGTTGACAATTTTCAGCATCCTTTAATCCCACCTTACGGAACTCCAGTTCCATACCCAGCTTTATATCCTGCAGGAGGAGTGTATGCTCATCCGAACATGGCCCCGGTAATATTGAGTGTTTCTTATACAAGATTTATTTTCTTTTGTGTGTGTGTGTGTGTGGTGAATTCCCTTCTAGAACCGTAGCCAAATATTACTATTTCCCACTCTTAGGATTCTATAATTCCTGCCTGTTATTTGGTCATCTGATATTTCTTATCCATCATCTCTCTTGCAGACACCAAATTCAGCCCAGGCAAATATAGAGATGGAAGGAAAGGTCCCCAATGGAAAGGACCGTGCTTCAGCTAAAAAAACCAAGGGAACTTCTGGAGGCAAAGCAGGGGAGAGCGGAAAGGCAGCTTCTGGTTCTGGAAATGATGGTGCCTCCCAAAGGTTAATTAAGCTCAAGTTTATTGGTGATTTTTCCCTTTGAAATGCTTATACATTCAATTCTTATGATATTGACCTATATGCTAACTGAACAGTGCTGAAAGTGGTAGTGATGGCTCATCTGATGCCAGTGACGAGAATACTAACCAGCAGGTATTTTTCTGTGCACTCTCATTATTTGCTTTCTGTGTGCTGTTATTGCTTAGCGTGAATGACGAATATCATGTAGAAGCATAGGTGACCTATCCCAGAAACTGGTTTTATTTAGTTTGTTCATGCTGTAGAAATCCAGATGCCCTGAATAATTTTGGAATTGCAGTTTTCTTTGCTAACCTAGCCAATAGAAAGCGTGTTTACTTGATGATTTATCTTTTATTTAATGAATACCTGCCTAAATATTCCAGGAATATGGTGCAAGCAAGAAGGGAAGCTTCAACCAGATGCTTGCAGATGGTACATTTTTTTTTTTTTTCTCTACCTGTTTTTGTTTGTTTGCTGTGATAGCTTGCTAACATGTTGACTTTCTTCACAGCTAATGCACAAAGTACCTCAGCTGGAGCAAATATCCAAGCTTCTGTGCCTGGGAAACCTGCGGTGTCTATGCCTGCAACTAATTTAAACATTGGGATGGACTTATGGAATGCATCTTCTGCTGCTGGAGCTACAAAAATGAGACCAAATCCATCTTGTGCCACATCTGGAGTTGTTCCTGCTGGATTGCCTGAACAATGGATTCAAGTATGAGCACTGCGTTTACTTCTTGTATCATTCTTGAGCTTTTTTTTTAATCCTGTAGTAAAATTCAGTTTCTGAAAGTCAAATTTTGCTGTATGGTCTAATCAATAGGTTTCTATTTCATTTTTTCATGTTCATATTCTGCTGTGCTCTTTTCTTTTTTTTTTAACTTCTAATATCTCAATTTTTGTGAAAAACTCATACACTCAGTGGCCTTCCCGTATCTCACAAGGTACAGGTCAATTTGTTTTTGAGAATGATAAAGAGGGGGTGTTATTTACAGGAGGCTTTTTTCTGTTTGTCCGCGCAGCTGTTAGGCTATCTGGATTCCTTTTTCTTCCACTGAATTATAGATTTGGGTTCTGACAGGATGAACGTGAATTGAAAAGACAGAAGAGGAAACAATCTAATAGAGAGTCAGCCAGAAGGTCCAGATTACGCAAACAGGTACTGTTGTAGTTTGTACCTTTTCTTGTCATTGAGTGTTTGCTTATTTCTTCACCATTGTTAGTGCCAGTACAGATGCCATATCTCCCACTTCTTTTATTTTAGATCTGGAGTGATAGCTCGTGGTAAAACAGGCTACTTAAACTTTCTTTATCAAACTCAGTAGTGAAGGATGATTCTCTAAATCAAATAGAAATTTATGAATAGAAGTCCACCTTCACGGCAACAGTCTTAAGGAGTACACTTAACATGTCCTGAAATAATTTCACTGCCTTTTCATTGGCCTCAAAAAAGAGTTCAACAGCTTAAGAATTTTTTTACAGTGTAAAAGCCCCATGATCCTTGAGAGCCCTTTTAAAGTTCAAGGTCCAAATTAGAACTAGCTTGTTATCGCTCTTTTAATATAAAAGGAAAGTTTCTTTGCGTTGTTGTTCGACATAATGTAAATTTTGGGAAACGTTTGCTGTTGTTAATCTCCTGTTAAAATGTTTATATCTATTGCTTTGATTTTTCATCTTTACCAGGCAGAGTGCGAGGAGCTACAAGCCAGGGTACAGAATTTGAGCAGTGACAATAGCAATCTCAGAAATGAATTGCAGAGTCTCTCTGAAGAGTGCAATAAGCTTAAATCCGAAAATGATTCCATTAAGGTTCATTTTTGTCACTGGACTCCTTTTGAAGCCCGTTCTTATTTATTTAGTGATTGGCACGTGCAACATTAGCAGCTTTGCCATTGTTACTTAATATTTATTTTGTTTTCCTAATCATAAAAAAGGGTAATGAAATCCTTGCAAAAAGTTAATCAATACGACACCACTCATTTAACAAATGTGGGTTTGCTGTCATAACAGGAGGAGTTGACTCGGTTGTATGGACCAGAAGTTGTAGCTAAACTTGAACAGAGCAACCCTGCCTCGGTTCCAGAGTCTCATGGTGGTGAGGGAGACAGTTGACAGTAAAGACTGAGTCATGACTTGGAATCCGGAACTGGAAGAAAATTTTCGTGAATTCCTCCCGTATATTAGGACTCCCATTAGTCGAGCATAGAACATTGGCTTTCCATACTGATCCATACCTTTAACCCTAGTTTGTAATAGCGAAATTTATTTACAAAATTTTAACTGGAGCTAGAAACCTTAATGAATCCATGAGCATTGTTGGATTATTAAGCTCAATCAACTTCTCTGGTTAAAAAGGAACCTCTTAGTCTTAATGTTAGCTTATATAATTCGGGTAATATAAACTTAATTCGGGTAATATAAACCTGAAAAGCGTGGAAATGGCTTCAGCTTTTATTCCAAATCATCAAGAACCGATGTTGGCTTGATCAGTTTGTTTAGGAAATCTGGAATTTGTGCATTATTAGACCTCAGCTTTCTGTGCAAACAAAGTTTAACAACCCAATGCGAGATGTGATCAAACCGTTCAGATCACATATTTTCATTAAACGAAAAAACAGCAAGATGATAAAGCGTTGTCCAGTTACAGATTTGCCTTGCCATCATTGCAAATTAAAGAACGAGAATTGATAGATTCCAGCACAAAGTAAGGAGTCTAATCGCAGATGATGACTCTTATACTGAATGCTTGAGAGTAATCCAGGCAATTATTAAAACAACAAACACAAGCAGCAATCGTCTGTGTTGTTTTTGAATTGTTTAATATATTTACATGTTTTTATCGAAAACCTGACATAGTACAGAATGAAGAACAAAAATCAAAGCATATCTTTGTTTCTTTGCTTTTCGGTAGGCTCGGTATACCAAGAGAAATGCGGGTAAGCGACGAGGGTCAATCAAACAAGGTGCTAATCTAGAAATCTTATTCTTACATACAAGTGTAAACACTACTTCTGTGATCCTGTAGAAAAATCTAAGCTCATAAGCAACATATTGACTGGAGTTTAAGGTTGGTTTTCCTCAGCTGATTGGTTAGGGAAGCAAACTTTGATGAAAGGCATAAAGAATTTGAATGATAACGCCTCAATGATGGATGGGAGAGCTCTTAATCCTTTGTCAGGGATTTGAAATTGGGCACATGAATGGTGAAGGATAGAGAGTTTCAATCAGCATGATCAGATTCAGTATCCAAGATTGTTCTTGTCTGCTCTTCTTCGATGGCAGGGACTTCAGGATGCCCTTCTGGGTGATTAGGGGCATCCTTTAACATTTGGTCAGCTGGTTCAGAGAAAGATAGCAAAGTTTCAGGATTGGCCAGAATGGAGATCGGTAGCATTAACAAACTAACTAAAACATGTGTCTACATCATCCGAACCTGATCCCATAACCTTCAAAAGCATTCTCTTAGCATATTGAAGTTCTGCTTGGTGATTGCTGATGAGTTTGACCTGCAAAATTGAAGAAATCAGATCACTTTAAATTTGCATTTTCACGTGTAAGATGAAACTCAGAACAAAAAGGATGCAGTCTACATGCAATATTTTGATCAATTACAGGGAACAGAATAGGAAAAAGTCATTGGTCTTGAACCATCTAAAAGTAAATTGGAAAATGGACATAAATGCACTTCAGAGTTAAGAATTCATATAAATTACAATGTCCTAAACTTGATAACAATAAAGAGGACATACCATTTCACCATATGCTAAGCCCATAATCAGATCAACTCTAGCTTGATGCCTCGATAAGAATGGACGCAGGTGGTTCATATACAATTGCTTAGCCCCCTGTTTGAAAGTAAGATATTCAATTTCAGTATAGGTTCATCCCATGTCTTGATCAAATATACTTCATCATGCTGTGTATAATAGATCTGTGGCACCACAAAATGCCAGTGATAAATATATCACTAGCTCCCAACAAATGATAACCAATACACAAGCTAGATTTATTTTGTCGACATTTATAAAATGACATGAGATTGAGGGCATTCAATCAGAGGAAACAACTCAATTCTATCTAAGGAGAATTAAGGAGTTCAGGGTCAAAAATTACTTCAGCAGATGGAAGTTGAAGCCACACCAGAAAAGCAAACTTCATGTGATAATACATCGGGAACCTGGAGAAAGATAAACAATGATCTAATCAAAGTAATAACTAAATAGATATACAAGTTATGCATGCTACGTATCCCTTAACTCCTAGGTGGAATATTTTTAAGTTCTATGCTGCATTTACAAGATTAGAAAGAACTAGTCCTATGGAACCAAATCAGATGATTTAGACTTCAGAACTAAAAGCTCAGGGTTCAGAACTTACCAAGAGATCAACTTGTCTGTAAAAACCTCCGCAAGGGTGAAAGATCCATATGCTGCAATTATAGCAAGATACTCAAGAAGCATGAATAACAATGCCAAGAGATCAGCGGGTCCCCAACTACAACCATCTCTCAAAACAAAACAAAATATAATAAAAGGACATAATTATCAAACATCGAGCACCGCACAAATATGGATCATTAGCTCTAGGTAGATATGCATTGCTTTGATTGACTGCTCAATTAATGTCAGACATAAAGTCGAGGGTGCAGCGTGCCAAGATTCCATGTCCACTTTGCAACACAGTAAAAGGCATGAAACACAATATAAAAATAAGGTCTTACTTATTTGTTTCTTCCTACCTCAATACTCATGTAAACATTCAAAAGAAAGGGAACAGGCATGCTGAAAACTGGAAATTAGAATTGAATAGCTATTATAGGATACAAGCAGGGAAAAATTTACTCGTGAAGAATAAAATGAAGATAGTCATTGCCTTAAAAGTAGGTTGAAAGAATGAAAAAAAAAAAGGCACCGATTACTTATTTGTTTCTAAGAACCTAAAACAAATTTTGCATGGGAAAAAGGATGAGAAAGAAAACCTAAGAAACAGAAACTCTCTAACCTGCCCAGTACATTAGCCACTTCTGTTCCTCATTTTCATCTTTTCTCTCAATTGCTTTGAATGTATGGTACACAGGTATAACAATCCCCACAGAACAGCTGCATGAGTGGGGAAAAAATCAAGTTAATTGCTACCATCTTTTAGCATCAAATGATGAAAAACAGGGTGAAACAATAGATAGCGGCTATCCAAAACCAAAACTGGAATCCTAGATAGACATCCGGAACAAAAAATTATTTACACCTTAAGTACTAAAAGAGATATATATCAACATGGATGCCAAAATGAAAACTATACTTATCAAACATCCATCAATCAAAACTCACCATGCTGTTCTTACTACAATGTTCGATCCAAGTGGGCAAAGAAGTAACCGCAACCCGACCTGCTTCACATAATAAAAAATCATAAACACAAAATTATTTAAAAACACACAAGGATTTATGCAAAATCCACAACCTCAACCCGTAACTAGGTGGTGTTGGCTACATGAACCTCCCCTCATCCAACAGCGGGCAGATATGCTCACAAAACAGCCATCCAAAAAATGGGACTAGCCCATTCAACTACCCTTCAGTTTAACACCCATATGGACCCTTCCCTTTCTTTTTTTAGCCTCTTTTCAAACTACCTCTAGCTTCCCCACCGGTCGCCTGCATTCAATTCTATCATGGGCTAAACATTCCATAACCCTTTGAGACACTAGATCCCTCTAGAAGACAACATGCCTCCTAAATAAGGTTCAATTGCAATTCATTCACCAAATTTAATCCATTCACGCCATTTTTAATACTGCACTGGTAATGGCCCACGACAGCTAGCATAATTTCAAGGCATCTAAATCATGAAATCAGCTTATTCAATTTAATTACACAGTTAATTTTGTCTATTCTCTTAATCATCGAATGAAATAGATCCGTACATCCATAAAAACTTCAAAATTGGATAATTAATGGGATTTAATGACTGGTAAATTAATTGCGTAAAACAATATTAAAATCGAAACCTTAACAGATGCTAGTTTTTTGTGTAAAAAATAAGAACATCAGGATGCTACTGTAATTGCTAACCTCGTTTACTACGTTGGATCCCAGAAGAGCCATAGGAATCGAAGCAGAGAGTTTCTTAAGATGTGAAACTGAGTGTTTGACAAGAAAATATGGTTTATGGCACTTTTTGTCCATGCACTCTTGGTTGTTTTTCGATTTTGCCCTTGGATAGGTTTTTTTGTTTTATTTTAATGATTTATCTATAGTTTTAAAATTCAATAATTTGTTACTAGTAACCCAATTCTAAGTATTTTTCATACTGAAATATATTAAAATAATAATTTTTTATTTTTTAAAAATTATTTTTAAAATTAACACATCAAAATGATTCAAAACATATAAAAAAATTAAATTGTAAAAAAAAAATGTTTTGTTAAGATTTTTAATAAATTTTAAAAATATACTATATTATTTTTTTAGTTTTTTATTTCTTCTTACGAGGAAAAAAATTTAATAATTTCCATCATGAATTAATTAATAATATACCTTTTTACTTGGTTATTTATTTTAAAATAAATGATAGAAAAATAAACTTTGTAGGAAAACAATTGATGGGATATTTCCCACAGACAATTCCTATAAAAATTAATTTAATTTTTGATGAAATTCCTTTGTATTTTCAGATATAACTAGATAACTGCCCAACAAATCAGATCAAAATTCTTTTAAACAAAAAGCATATTTCCAAGCAATGAAAAAAAATTTAATAGTGTCATTAAACTTGGCATAATGATGAAACCTTAAAACCTCTCGACTCAAGTCCTTACTTAACATGGGCTTGAAATCAAATCGTTTTAGAGTTGTTTCAATATAACTCAAATAAATTGATAGGTTCAAGGGCAAGATAGAGAATCGGTAAAAACTTAGTTTGATTTAAAAAAAAAATTTTAAATGATATCATTTAAAAAAAATATTAAGACAACAACATATTGATTAGATCCGAGTTAATCCGTCAAACTTGCAACTCCGATTTATGGACTCTACTAAGTTTAATAGCTTTTTTTACATGATTTTTTTTTAATTATAAGATAAAAATAGACACTCAAAAAATTAAGAACTAACTCAATTTAATGATATTTCTTTGAAACCGCGATAACCTTATAAAAAAAAAACCGTAATAAATTATGAGTATTATTTTTTAACATACTTTTTTTTTAATTTAAAAACAAAAGGGTGCTTTTATTCTCTATAAAATAAATTAAAAAACATATAAACTAATAAACCAAAACGAGTTATTAACCCTTGTTAAATATTAAAGTAGGAAACCAATCTTTACAGTAAAAATAAAATATAAATGCACATGCAAATGTTTTACACTAACTGTTTTTTTTTTTTACTTTAATTTTTTTCATTCATTATATTTTAACAGTTAATTGTTGTTACTAATAACAAATTATTTTTGTTTCTATAAAAAAATATACAAATACAACTAATTCGTATAAAATATAAGAGGAAAAAGAATAAAGACAAATCAAACTAATTTTCTTGAAATATCAAGCAGATAAAAAGAATATGAACAAATCTATCATTATTTAAAAAAACAAAGGTAATTTAGTATAAACAATTAATGAAAACATATAAAAAAAAAAAACACATGAAAAAAATAATCCAAGCACTTTAAGCTAAACCCACGTGGCTAGCCTTAATAAAAAAGCTAAGGCATAAATATGTTTGGAAGCTCAGGCTTGCGATCTATTTTTTAATTTATTTTTATCTTAAAATATCATTAAAACCTTTATAAAGCACTTTGTCAACTTTAAAATACTTTAAAATCACTTAAAAAAATAAAAATCAATTGAATCAACAAATCTAAAAAAAATTTAATCTATTTTTTCAAACATGTTTATAGAGAAAAAAAACAATCACTATTGAACTCTTCTCCTTGAATAGAACATGTTAATGCTAAGAACTACTGAAAAATGATTATTCACTAACTTTTTTTTTTCATCGTTTTTTTGTAACTTTCTTTCTTATTTTTTCAAACTCATGAACTATAATGTTAAGAAACTGAATTTTTAAACAAAAAATAAAAATTTCAAAACCTAAATGGACTTCAATGTAAGAAAAAAGAAAACAGGTAAACTAAACAGAGTTTTTTTAAGCAATTTTGAGATTGACCATAAGATTTCTCCTTGTTTTATGATTATGATTATTTTTTTGAATTTTTTCTCACCTAATTTGTTTTTTTAATAAATTCATCATTAATTTGAGAATGCTCAAAGAATACAATTAAAATAAAAATTCAAGAATAAAAAGAAAAAATATATATTTAACTAGGGAGAGTTGTTATCGTGTTTTATTTAGACATTTTAGTATATTTTGTAATTATAATTATAATATGACATTGGAAATTATTAATTTTCCTTATTTTCTAGTCAAACTTTTCCATATTAGCTGCTCTTTTATTCTTATTTTTTCTATTTTTTTAAAAATAAACAGCAACAAATTAGAAATGAACATGGAATTGATGAAATGACTATTTTATAAATGGATCAACGACTACACACATAGTTTCTGAAATTACAAGATATAATTAATTGGTTTTGTTTTACTTGAAGTACAAGCACTCAATTATAATAAAAAAATAGCTAAAATAGAAGGCGAATTCCTTATAGCCCTGTTCATAATTTTTTTATTCACCGCTTTAAAAAATTGATACTTTTACCATTCCAAAAAAAAATTGATTGTCTTTGATGGGTATTTTTATTTTTTGAAATGGCAAATTAGTTACTATAGATTTGTTTGAGGGTATTATTGATTTTTTATATTTTAATAAATAGTAAAATATAAAAAAAAACCCAAACAAAAAAACAACATTGCTGACATGGGTATATTTATTTTTTGCACAC
>Ga0325403_1003894_pt1 | contig 13746 bp, 18 predicted proteins | sample PopdelMetagenome_19_FD_205665 | JGI IMG/M metagenome (GOLD analysis project Ga0325403, IMG submission 205665) | Populus deltoides microbial communities from Bellville, Georgia, United States - Xylem-PdKOR-R4 | ecosystem: Host-associated > Plants > Phyllosphere > Stem > Wood/Secondary xylem...
CTATAAACCCACTCCTAACCCCCTACCGTTAACTGCTTTTCAACGTTTTCAGTCTAATCCCATAATCATAAAGGGCAGGATGGTCCAAGAAGGAAAAGAGAAACTGGAGCCCGCTGAAAGAGGGATAGCGGCGGAATTTCAGAGAAAGATTTGAATTTTAACGTCCCCTCGACAAAAACAAAAGAAGCCACAAAAGGAAACCTCAGAAGACAGCCCATGAAAATCCACCAACTAAAACTAATAAAAATAATATTAGACTGTAAAAAACTGAACCCACCAACTAAAACTCACAAAGAACCAATCTTTAATTTTGTTTCCAAAAATCTGATTGTTTTTCAAATTCTTGAGATTTAGAACCTTCTGTTTCTTGATTTGTGTAAACAAGGAAGTGGAGAGAGCAGTACCTAAAAGAAGAAGAAGAGGTAACTTTTTGCTTTTTTACTTTTATGTTTTGTTTATGCTGTTTTGAGGCAAAATTTGAATGGCTCATTTTCTAGTTTGAGTTCTTTTGTTGTAATTTCACTCCCAAAGCAAAGTTTGGCCTTTGGAAATCTTACTTCAGGCTTAAAGATTTGATCTTGGAGGAGAATTTTTGTTGTATTTTAGATTCATATGTGCAATTTCTGATACGGAATCTCAAGAAGTTCTTTTTTTCTAGTTTAAGTTGTTTGTCATTTCTATCAAAGTCTGTTTTTCCTCTGATTCCGTTGAGCGTGGAATTATATTTCTGGTTTGGATGTTAATGAGTCTATCACGAATCTGATAGTTGAAGTTAACAGTTCTCATGGAGAGCCCTTCGAATTGGCAACAACGAAGAGCCTTTGTTAGGTACTGAAATCATTGCAAATGACAGAGTAGCAACTCAGTTGTGGAGATGATATATTTTGATAATTTCGATCCCATTTGATTGTTTGGTTTCAGGTCAACAATGGGAAGAAATCTGAGTCCAATACTGCGGCAAGAATTGGCAAATCTTGACAAAGATGCTGATAGTCGTAAATCAGCAATGAAAGCACTGAAATCATATGTGAAAGGCTTGGATTCTAAGGCAATCCCTCAATTTCTTGCTCAAGTTTCCGAAACAAAAGAAACTGGGTCTTTGTCCGGTGAATACACAATTTCACTGTATGAAGTTCTTGCTCGTGTCCACGGAGTTAATATTGTAACTCAGGTTGATAGTATCATGGCTACCATAATCAAAACTTTAGCATCAAGTGCAGGATCTTTTCCTCTTCAACAAGCATGCTCCAAGGTGGTACCAGCAATTGCAAGATATGGGATTGAACCAACGACCCCAGAGCATAAGAAAAGGCATATAATTCACTCGCTTTGTAAGCCTCTTTCAGAAGCTCTCTTAGGTTCTCAAGAATGCCTGACTTCAGGGGCTGCCCTTTGCCTGAAGGCTCTAGTGGACTCAGATAATTGGCGATTTGCTTCAGATGAGATGGTGAATAGGGTTTGTCAGAATGTGGCTGTTTCTTTGGAGGAGAAGCCCACGCAAACTAATTCACACATGGCCCTGGTAATGGCTTTGGCTAAGCATAATGCTTTAATAGTTGAAGCATATGCAAGACTCTTGGTACAATCTGGATTGCGCATCTTGAAAGCTGGGGTCTTAGAGGGTAATTCTCAGAAACGATTATCGGCTATCCAAATGGTCAATTTCTTGATGAAATGTCTGGATCCTAGGAGCATATTCTCAGAAATTGACTTGATAATTGAGGAGATGAATGAGTGCCAGTCCGATCCAATGGCATATGTGAGTGGAGCTGCATTTGAAGCCTTGCAAACTGCAAAGAAAATTGATGCAGAGAAAGGGTCAAAATTTGAGAAGAGTTCTGGTTCAATTACTGGATCAAATTTTGGCAGGAGAGACCACAGAGGAAGGAGAAATTTGTCCAGTGCCTATGGTGATCAATCTCCAGCATCTATATCACCTGAATCACAAACTCTTGATTCCTTTATGGAATATGAATCTTTCATTGAGTCACCTATTTCGACAACTAATACTTCTTCCAGTGAGTATGACCGTGGGAGTGTGAATCGGAAACTATGGAGTTTAGAGAATGGAGGGGTGGACGTATCTCTAAAAGATGGTTTATTTTCAGAGTTGTCTCGGGGAAGTCCCATCCATGATGCATTCTCTGATCAGTCCGGGCTACATGAACTTACTGAAAACAGAGGAAGTTGCACGGGTGAATTTGCAGGTTTCTTGCCTAGAAGTCCTAGAAATGGACTATCGAGGTGCACCACTCCCAGTCCTCGGGTATTTTCCTGACACATGTTTCAGAAGTCACTTGTTTTTTTTTAACCACGGATTTAGGCAAGGATTGAATAGTGATAATGGATTTTTAACCTCATGGTGCAGAAAATAGGCTGGCTACAGTGTTTATTTTCCATTTAAATCATATTTGAGGAGGGTTTTAAACTGCCAACAACATTTTCTTAATACATATCAAACAGTTGGAGAACCAGTTTGGAGGATTTTCCCACTATTTCTCGTTTGGAATTGGCTTTAGTTTCTTGTTTCATTGTCGTGAAATGGATACATTTCCTCTTTTGCTGTCAAGTATACATTAAGTCATAGCTTATAAAGGTTGCCTGTGTTAATACAGTGATCATACCTTCTAAAGGAGACTAGAATTATTGCTGAGATTCTTGCACTACAGCTGAACAAATTTCTTATTTACTTTTGTTTGTAGGCCTGCGCTCTTTTTTTATACCAGTTAAAGCATGAGATATATCAACATTTGCCAATCAAAACAAGTTTACTTGATGCTTGAGATATTGGTTTTTGATTGCTAATATAGATTGCATTTCACACCTTTTTGTGTGTTTCAGCGGTCACGCTCTCATATAAATGTCGACAACGTTAGCATCTTCACAACTCCCAGGAAGCTCATACACGCTCTCCAGGATCCTAATGATTTGGATTCAGATTTCTCTGAGAAACAGAATGAAAAGTTTGGAAGTCCATGCTCGAGCAAATTTGATTATAGGCCCACTCTGAGGTTAAAACAAAATGGCTTTCAGCAGGATATGGGTTCGGAGGTCAATGAGAATGGAAACTCATATGCTGGTGGTGAGCAGTTACAAGGTTCCTCTGAATCGGTGGCATCAACAGAGGAAATTCCGGTCAACACTGATACGCAAGTGTCTACAGAGGTGATTCTTGGAAAGAAAACTGATGATCCTAAAAAAAATTGCGCTGAAAGGGAAGTGAGGAAGGCTTCTTCCCTGTTAGTTGTTGGGTTCTGCATTGCTTTGCTAGCAATTCTTGCCTCATTAATGTTCATTTATCTGCAGGATGATAATCATCATATGGTTCCAACTTGATTCTCTCATTTGTATCAAAATCTCCCGGTTACACTGTATTAGGTCATTTTGAATATCCTAGGTTTCTCTGTAGCAATGTTAGGTAGTCAATTGCTCCAACTATGAGTTGGATGTTTATGTGTTTAATATCATGAAACAATTTGTGTTCTTGCAACTTTTCTTTTCTTTTCTTTTTTTAATCGTTGAACATGTTAACTACATCAACTGAATATTGTTCCTTAAAATCACCTGCAAAATCAGTTTGGGTTATTTTTAAGAAGAGGAAGGGGAGAGCTGGAGAAGCAAACAAATTGTCTTATGGACAGTGAAGTGATGTGTTATGCAAGCTGAAAGTTATGATGTGCAAAATATATCTTAATTTTTTTTTAAAATGTTATAATGAAATTTAGTTATTAAATCTGGTTTGGTTGATCTAATATAAAGGTTGGGTCTCGAATTATACAAGTTAACTTGGATTAACTCGAGAAAATTAAAAAAATATTTAAAATTTTAATATTTTATATAAAAAAATCACATAAAAAGATTAAGAAATTTGTGTGGATTTATGATAGATGTGAAATGGTTTCTCTTCATGAACAAAGTATGTTGCCTTTTTGTACCACCCTGGGATCCATCTTGAGCATAAAAATCAGATGAAAGCGCAGACATGTTTCAATGGTACTCAGAGATTTGGATTGTGTAAATGCTGACTGCCTGTCCATGCGTCTCCAGGATTCAAAGTTACTGGTTTAAGCATGGCTGATTGGCCTACACATATAAAAGAATACATGCCATAGCTTTCACGGCTTGAACCAGGACTAAATATGTATAGTTCCTCGAACCCCTCCCTTCCTACAACAACTGAGTTTCTTCTGCCCTGTTATAGCAACAGAAGTGGAAAAGGAAAGCATTTGTGAGCGACCAGCATCTGTAAATGTGGAAACCAATACTAAAGTACAGAAATAGAATCACTGAACATGAACTTCGGGTGTCAGCAATCAAGAATTTGAGCTTGAACTAGCTTGAATTATTGAAAATGAGAGTCCATAAGAAGAGTACCCTGTCAATGATTGTGAAGTCTCGCGGTGCGCTGGTGTAAATCCTGCTCATTTCCTCAGTTAAATTCTTATAATTATCATTCTCTTCACCCTCCATTTCTTCGCTCTCTATTAGACTATCGTTTCCTTTATCACCGTTCTTCTGGTTTCTTGCATCCCAGCCAGTTAAAAAACCATTGAGCCCCAAATTGCCCCACAGTTGGCCAGAACCAAATCCACGTTTTTGGCTAAGGTCAGGAGGAACAATGCCGAAATTTGATAAGAACACAGGCCTGTTATAGAAGTCCGATCCCTCTAATCCATATGCAAAGGTTGCTTCTGGTGTGCTTACTGTCAGATGGCTAACGATGCCGCCCCTCATTTGGATCGATGAAGATTTTAAGTTTGAGACTGTTAGCTCTGAGCTTAAGGTTTCTTCACGGAGACTCAAGATGTATCTTACTTCAACCATATCTTTTGCATCAGTGCTTACCATTTCAACCTGCATTCTTCAAGTCCATATTTTAAGAATATCCCAACAACTCCAAGCATCAGCAAAAAAAAAAAACCCTTGAAGAACCAACAGGCAAAAGTTACAAGACAGGTTCAAGAGAACTTGTGGACCAATTGAGAAACTTAGTCAGTTTTTGAGACATTTCAACCTATTCTTGTTTACAGATTTTGGTGTCACTGCAATTTGATCCTTCACAACCAATTTAAGTTACAAGTAAGAAACTGCATACTTGATAACATATCATGGTCTAGCAAATTGTTTGCAAGGCCATTAAAGAAGGCGTTAGTTCTTTGCCATCACATAATACGACACTGCAGAATTAAAGACAGACCTGAATAGTGTCATGAGAATCTCCTCTAATATCCTTGAGAGCCCAAGTACTTGGAGACCATGAAATTTCACCATCACTGTCAAAGTTAAACGCTGGAGAAACCCCTCCTCGTATAGCAGCACTTCCGTCCTCCCCCTCCAAGACTGAAGTTTGCAGCAGCTCAACTGTACCTCCATGCCACATGCGAGCCTTGTATGATGTGATTAAGCCGCTTGGTAGCATCAATGTGACGCTGCTCCCATTTTCCACCGTCATCTTGGCAACGCAGCTATCACTAAGACGTTCGAAAGTGACTCCATGGCCACTGAATTCTTCTTCCAAGTAGTCTACATTGATTGGTTGGTATGGAATTGAAGCCACTGATGGAAGTGGGAATTCTCTCTTCTTGCTAGAGTATTGAAGAGAACTAGAGTGAAGATGAGGGTGGAAATTAAATAAATGCCTGTTGGTGAGACTTGTGCAGGGGGTAGAAGTGAAGCTCAGTGAAAAGAGAGAACTCAAAGCCATACTTGTGAAAAATATCTGGCATCATCAAGCAGAAAATGAAAAAAGCTGCTATTCTATTGCACATAATGGAGAGAAAAAGGGTTAGGCCCACTTATCAATGTATGGCTGGCTGTTGGGATAATTTAGCTACAGTTTTTTGGTTGGTTCTATTGAAAACTACATAGATATTTTGAGACTTTTTGACAAGTTCATCTTATCCTTTCAGATGATGGGAGGGAAATTGCTCCCTTTTCTTTTGCCTGAATTTCTATTTCCTTCTCTCTATCTTGGTCATATATTCCAAATGATGGAAACACCCTTGATGCTTATCTTATCTTGTGTAAATTGTAAAATCAAACTTACCAGTTCCTGAAACTCATCATATTTTACCAAGCATAAGCTATTAACCACATATCTAAGCTGTATTTGAGGCCTTGTTTCTTTCAAGCCTCCGTAAACTTTCGATTCAATCTTTGCAAGCACGGACTTGAGCATTCTAGTTATTTTTTGTTAGCAGAAACCATACAGGTCCTTCAAGAAGTGATGGGCTATAATGACATTCATTGAACAGTATAACTGTATGATTACAATATGATTTTGGAAAGAGCTAAACCAGCGACGAAGGGAAAACTGAACAAGCTAATGGAATATTAATTTTGAATTTGATATCAAAATTTGTAATTACAAATTATCATGCTCAATCATCTGTGCCCCCTTCCATTCTCCACCGGGTTTCACAACGACAGGAACCAGCATTGCAGCAGGGCCAGTGCAGATAAAATAGTCCTTGCCGTACTTTTCTGCAAACGAGCCCGGGCTGCCAATGTAGATATCTTCGAAACCAATCCGTATTACCCTAAAGAACAGCTCTTTTCCCTGAAATGAACCGCTGATGTTACTCATTAGTTTTCTCAGTTGCAGATGATGTTATGACATGAATAGACAACAAGCACATGGAGTTCAATCAAAATATTCTGTTCACAAGTATTTGGATAAGAAAAACCAAACTATCTGAATACTTGAATCAATGCCTATTTTAAAGAAGAAAAACTTCATTCACAAATCTCTTGTCATATCACTTGTATCTGTGAAATTTTGCAAACGAAGATGATAAAATTTCCTTTTGTATTCTGATTTATAAAGCATTTAAGGAAATGGATGATTCTGAAAGTGATGAGCCATAGTTCAAGTCAAAAATTTCCCAACGCTGAATTCATGTGCTCCATCTATATGTTAAGAGCTTATATCTTGGGCTGGAAGTAGAAGTGACAAACGCATACCTGATCAAGCGTTTCATATTTTGTAGGTGAGGTGTTATAGAATGCTTTTAACCTCTCTTGCGGTGGAGCAGCATAAACTCTACTAAGCCTATCCTTCAAAATTATGTAGGGCTCCTCTTGCACTTTCCATGATCCTGGTTTCTCTTCGGGCTCAAAATCAAAATCAAGCAATCCTGGAGACTCCGGTTTCAATGCTTCCGATGGAGATAAAACTTCGAAAGGTGAAGATAAAGGAGGCTGTGTGCAGTAATAACATTTCCTCAGTCCTTGGATCCCTGCCTTTGCTCGCTTTTTGAATTTGAGATGACTAAGTATAGCACTAGTTAGAGTCACATCCTTGCGACCATTATTCTTTACTATCACTGCTGATGCCATGCTCAGTGGATAAAGGGAGACTACATATGATATTTCAAGAGGTCCACTGCTGCAGCTCAATTCAACCTGCAACAAGCCAGAAAAAGAAGCATGACATTTTCATTCCTCGAGTACACATTGATCCTAGTTCTCCCAAAGAAAAGCAGACTGCTGCTTTGCTTTAATTTTACAACCCCCACCCCACCTGTCCTCTCTTTCTCTTGCCACTGAACACAGGAGAAATTGACTGATAAAAGAAGTTTAGTTACTGTGAAAATAAATGGATTCATGCTCATGAGTCCATTAAAAAATCTTGTTTACTATCATACAAAACTTGAGGGGAACAAGAGGCTTAAATTGTACAGCCCCCCCACGCTATCCCAAAACTAATGCCTTTTTCATCCTTGGAGTAGACCCTTTTTCCCTTTCCAAAATGAAAAATTAAAGACAAAATAATTAATAAAATTGTCCCTTGACCCTGTCCATAACTTGTTACTACAGAATCTAAAATTCAACCTCAAAAACATTAAAATTAGCTTTTCCTTCAAAAAGAACCCGATTGCTTCAGGCATGAACTGGTTTCAAGAACAATGACAAAAGCTGAAAAAAAGTTAAGGAACCAAGCAAATACCTGAACAGCATCAATGGAATCAGAGTCAACATCCTTTACAGTCCATTCAGAAGAAGAAATGAGTGACCCTTTGGAACCACCTTCAGAGGCATCATTGATGACCAAACCAATTCCGCCTTTAGCTATACCAGAGTCCTTTTCCTTACCAGGAAGGGTATAAAGAACCTCCTCAAAACCATCATCCTTCCAATAAACTTTTGGCTTGTAAGAACTGACATGAGCATTAGGTATCTGGACCCTTACAGAGCTGCCATTTCTAACTTTTAGCTCAACAGTTGGAACATTGTTGGATTCCAAGAATTTGATGCCTTTTCTACCAAACTTTTCTTCAAGAACCTCTGGAGTTGAAGGGCTGGTAGTTGTTGGAGATAATGAAGTAGCTTTTATAATGCTTGGTTTTGGAAGAGAGAAGGAAAGAAGAGAAGCCATGGAGAGGGAGGAGAAAGAAGCACTCTTTAAGAGCTCCCACACACACCAGTAACTAGTTTGCTAAGCTCATCCTTCACGAATTATTTTTGTTTGGACCTGTATTTTGGCTTTTATACTTCCACTTTTTGCCAAACATTGTCTGTCGAGTGTACCGACCCTGCACCCTTGATTTTGTGCCACTGTGAGATGTGATAATGCAGACCAACTACAAGCATAGATATTTTGCCTTTTGAACAAGGGAGGATATATCGTAGAACCAGAGAGGTAATAGCCACCTCTTGCAGCTCTCTGCACCCTGATGAGTTTCAAATTCTTGCTCCAATGCTTCTAGGCAAACAGAAAGGGGGGCAAAAACACCTAGTCCTGACTCCTACATGGGCACTTCACTTCTTCTTTTTTTTTTTGTGAAACACCTTTTATAATAATAATAATTGTTTTTATTTACATAATTCACCGTTTATGTCTACATGAAATAAAATAAATTCGATCATAGTAATGGTTACTTCCAGTCATGAAAGAAAAATACATGACACCCATACATAACAAAGTCAGCAACAGGAGCACGAGAGGATGTACTCGAGTTTCCCCAGACAGAAAAATGCCTTCAACATGGAAACACGAAGAACATACCCAATCCATTACCTTGTGCTATACTATCATAGTATCATTTATATTTATTAGCAGGACAGCTCAGAGTCAGAATTGGAACACTAAGAAACCAAATTCATTCACTGCAGATGAGGAGGAAAACAAACACCTCTTCAGTAAAAACTACAGAGAACTTCTTCCAGATCATCATCGAAACCAACCATCACATCAGCTAGATTTGAAGTGGCATATACATAACTTCTCTTTGACTCTAACAAAATTGTTTTTAGAATAAAATTTTGGCATTCGAAAGAAAAGAAAGGATGCCAATGCAAGTTAAAGATCCTGCAAAAAGATACAATCAAGACAAAAGGGAAATAGCCATGTGCAAAACTAATCTTCATCCATCCCTCCAGGCGCTGCATCTCTCCTTGGACCTCCAGCTGGTTTCGCCATTATAATCTGCATGGCAGAGAGGGCAAAATAAAACAAAGTAAGCTAAAGTCACAATTCAATGTCAATTCCATATATGTTGCTTTCAAATCAATTCCACTATTATTTCATACAGGAATAATCGACCAAAATTCTAAGCTCAAGATAGACTTGAGAGTAAAAAGTTTATTTAGTCAAGAATATGTTTATATTTTATTTTTATAAATTGTACCCTGAAAAGATTACATTACAAAACCTAAACTGAGCAAACAAAGTTGCTCAGGAAACTTCAAATCACAAGAAAATGGGATGGATCAGCATGAAGTAAAATACCTGGTCCACTCGCAATACAGTGCAGGCAGCATCTGCAGCATATTTGAGTGCGAAAAACCTGTACAAAAGGAGGGAAACAAGAAAGGTTGTGCTTGTGTTTTATATAGATAAACAAAAGTTTTAGCTTGATAAATGATTGCTCCTCATCTATAGTAGTTAAATCAATTACTAGAATCCACAATATCTGATCTGATTCTGAAAATATAAGTTTTCGTTGAGTACCTATAGGATTGTCTAAAAGTAAAGAAGCCCTAATATTGACAATGGGTTACAATTAAAAACTAGTAACCAATATCCTGTGGAAGAATAAGATCCTTCTATCCTTATTTTTTTTCCTGATAAAAGACTCTGCTATCCAGCTTATAAATGAATCATGCAAAATATTTTGGTTTCAAAGATCAAATCCAATGCATGGCTTCTCAATTCATCCTACAATCCATGGTTATCTTCTAGCTACACAACTAAGCCTTTCAAAACATAGCATAACAGGACATGGAAGAAAATAATGACTAACAATCACAGTGGACTAAAGTGCAATGTTACATACATGAACACACAAAAGTAAACAGACTGCGGAAGTCAAAGAAAAAGAAAAGGACAACTTAACCAAGGAAAAAGTTCTGTCAAGCCTTAAAATGCAACAAGTGTAAAAAAACAGCTTGGCATGCAAACGTTTCACAGAGAAGTGTGAATGCTACAAGATAAAGACAGAAACATACTTTGTAACGTAGAGGTCCCAGATTTTCAGGGTTGATACATCCTTACAAACACCTTCCTCTAAGTCAATGCCCACTTTGATATTTCCAGAAGCATGATCAGCATAGAGGGAGGATATGATCTCCATTGCATTGAGACCAGCATTCTCAGCCAATGTTTTAGGTATCATCTCAAAACTTTCAGCAAACTTTGCAATAGCATATTGATCCAATCTGCAAGATAAACAAAAAAAGCATATCAACAGATCATTCATGTAAGAATTACAAACACAGAACTAATACAAAAGGACAAGAATAGAAAGAAAGCACTTACCCTGTTTCTTTAAATGAGAATTCCTTGAGTCTTTTGGCTAACTCAATTTCAGTAGCTGCCCCTCCAGGTACTATTCGACTGTCCCTACACATTGCCTGGAACAAAATGTACAAGTTTAGAATTCACTTCCTGCAACCAAACTCTCCACTGGAATGTTTAGCAACAATAACCTTGTAAGTATTGACTCCATCATCAACAGCTCTTTCAAGGTCATCTAGTATACTATCTGTACTTCCTCGTAACACCACAGTGCATACAGAGTTTCCACCTTCTTCATTTCTCACAACAGTGACCTGTTTCATATAATTCATACAGAGCACAAGCATATCATTTCAAGAGCCAAAAGGAAAAGATGCAAGACAAAAGAAAGAGAAAAATCTACAGCCAAAATGATAGAATTAAGGTGATTCTAAACATACTCTAGTTCCACCAATTTCCTCAACAGAAATCGAATCTACATATCCCAAGTCATCTGGGTTGGGTGGACTAAGCTTCAACTGTAGCAACAACACAAAAGAACATCAGAATTCAACCAAAAGAACTTTTGAAAACAGCACGAACAACTATTTCTAACAATAAAAAAAAAAAGTTCAAATAGAAGAGAACGCACAATAGCAACAGCACCAGTGGTGCGGCAAAATCTTCTCAGTTCAAACTTTGAGCTGATCTTCAGAACCATGAGTCTACAAAAGTTATAGGTGCAATGAAAAAGCCACTTGAGCAACCCATTAACAGTGTTACAAGCAAATGAAATGCAGCATAATATGACCTCAATTTGGAAAAAATACTATCCCACAACCCCTATAAATGGATATATTCAGAGAAAGTAAAAAATAACCACAAGGAAAAAAGCTTATGTACTTGTAACGTTCGCAGAAATGTAATGCCATTTCTCCAACAGCTGCTCCGCTAACAATTACTTTGGCACCAGAATTTGCCACTGCTTTAATGAGCTCCTCAACCTTGGCTTCTTCAGTTTTTGCATAATTTTCTAGCTGTGGGGTTAAAAGTAGGTAGTTGTTAAAATATTCAGTTGACCACTATCTTCATTAACTTTTTTAGTGCTAATTATAAAGCTTCATGAATATTAAGCAGATATATTCCACAACATTGCAAAGAACATATAGAGAACAACAATAAATGTAATTGCTTCCATACCTGATCAGCAGAGTGAATTAGGACAGTTCCCTTGGTTTCAGTTGCCGAGGTATCAACACCACCAACAAAAACAGCAACCTATGAATGCACAAGAAAAAATAATTTATTTGAAATTGTTAAATCACATGATAAAGTCCATTTAAACAAATAATAATAAAAGAAAACATCAACATATTCAGAGCAGCTTCAGATTAAATGCTATAAACCAGAAAAATAAAGAACAGATGTCTGCTCACCTTTGCCTTCTCCACTCTCTTTAGGGTTCCCACAGTATCACCTTTCAAAACCATTCCGCGGACTGTTGAAGAATTGTTCAAACCTCCTCCCACAAGCTTTGCAACCCGCACATTATCCACATTGAAGTTTGCTGGGTTCTTGGGACACACTTGAATGCATGCCTACAATGCAAGAAAATAAGAGCACAAACAAAAAAAAATCATAACAAAACAGCTAATAGAGCTAATAATTAAAAGAGAATAAATACACTTACTTCAGAAATGAGATTACATAGAACATCTTCTTGTCCGAATTGCTTGCTAGCAACAGCAGCCTTCATACGAAAAATAACTTGCTCCTTATTCCTCACGTCCATGTTTTCAGAACCTGGCTCCACCAGTTCGCCTAAGATTTCAATTGCCTAAGGGTGCATTTGCAAACAGGGAAAAAAATTCATATCAAGTAAGGAAGGTACATGCAAGGTCTCCTTGACACAACAAAACAAGCCATTTAAGCATATTCATCACAGAGCAAACATACCTTGTCAATTGATTTATTGTAACCACTGATGATCTCACTAGGGTGAAGGCCCATCCTAATAAGCTCATCCGCGTTTTGAAGTATCTCTCCAGCAAAAGAGATGGTCAGGTTAGCTCCATCCCCAATTTCCTCTTGTTGGGCCTTGCCAGCTAAGACCAAAATTTTGGCAGCTGGATGTTGAACCTCAAGCTCATTTACAATAGTGGCAGCATCATTGGTGACAAAGAGTTTGTCCAAATGGTTAATAACCATCTTATTCATACCTAATCACAACAACAAAAAACTTTAGCTTCAGAATAATTAATCCATGAAGGGACGAACCGAAAAGAAAACAAAAAAAAAAAAACCCTAGATGTGAGTAAAGCCATTTGGTTTCCAATTTGGCCATTGAATCCCTAATCAATAGACCTAAATCCCAAATCTTTCCAGTCCTCAATTCAAATTCCAAGTGCCAAAATGTATTAGTAGTGCACATTTGTTGCTTACTCTAACTTGCAGATTTTCCATTCTCTTTCAAAACAAATAACACCAAAAAGTAGCAGAAACCCTAAATCAATAGAAACCCAGGAAAAAAAAGATGGGATTTTCTTTTATTAAAAAAACAGAAGGAAGTTACTTTCTGGATCGAGAAAAGGAAGTACCATTAGGGCCGAGAGAAGTGCGAGTGATGGTAGACAACTGTTTACAAGCATCAATGTTTTTGAGAACAGCTTCATCGAGACCTGATAAATGCTTGTGTCCTTCCTTTAGCATTGATTGTATTCCGTATGGTTGCATTGAGAACCCCATTGTTCTTTCTCTCTTCTTTTACTCTCTTTCAAACAGAAAATAACTCCAAACCCTAACCCTAGAAAGTAAAGGAGAGAAACCTGAGATGAGATCAGTGTGAGTGTTACCGACTGTGCTCTGTTGTGTGTGCAAAAAGATGGAGGGTGTGAAGTGTGCAAGAATGCCCTAGAAATCTTAATTTAAAAAGATTCTATGAGGTCTTATGCCGTCGTTAGAGTTTCTGTAGGTAGACGACTTGTCGTTCATCGTATGAAGAACCGAGAGCGATACGTCCTTCGTCCTTC
>Ga0325403_1003895_pt1 | contig 13746 bp, 13 predicted proteins | sample PopdelMetagenome_19_FD_205665 | JGI IMG/M metagenome (GOLD analysis project Ga0325403, IMG submission 205665) | Populus deltoides microbial communities from Bellville, Georgia, United States - Xylem-PdKOR-R4 | ecosystem: Host-associated > Plants > Phyllosphere > Stem > Wood/Secondary xylem...
TTAGTTCTAAAAGTAATTTTATTAACTTTGCAAGTCAATGATTTCTTGAAAATCTCAGTAGAAGTTGCAACTCTGCAAGATTTTTCTTTTTCTTTTTCCCAGCACATGAAGGCTTTTGAGCTAGAAGAGCAAGTCGACAATTTAATCATCTAGACGTTCGAGGGCTAATTTCAGTCATAATTTGATCACAACAGACATATCAAAGGGATGATTCAATTGCTTTCTGCACTGTCTGCTATAACCTCCAGAGCATAAATTCTTCCACGGCTAGGAAACCATTGGTAATGTGATGCTACTCTTATCTTATCCTTCCATATTTATATAGGGCCTCTTGCTGTATTTACCACCATACATTTGTTGTAAAAACTTGTGCCCGCACAATGAAAATGAACTTGATTTTTCTTCTTGTTTCCTTCACTTGAATTCACTTTTTCAGGCTTAATTTTATATAATTAAATTGTAAAAGGATGCAATTCAAAATAAATAAATTATACATGAGTATTTTTATATATTGTTTCTATTTTTTCAATTCACATAAATTATATTAATTTTAATAAATGTGTGTGATTCAATTTAAGTAGATGGACTGATGGAGTATAAAATGATAGGTAGTCTTAAAGCACTAAGTTATTTTCAATTTACTCAACTACCATAAAAAATATTTTGAGAGTTAGGGACCACAAAAATAATAGTAAATAGTTTTAAATCATCTACCTCTAATGAAGTTGCATGTACTTTAATAACACAAGTATACAGACTAAATACTTGCTTAACATATTTGTAAAACAATACCATGTGATAATTATTATATTACAATTACAATTATATAAAAAAAAAAACCTAAAACGGTAGTGGTTTCTCTATGATTTTTTTCAACGTGCAAGCTCTCACATTTAACTTTGGGTTACAATAGTGAATTCTTTTTTTTTTTGTCATCAAAATTTTTAAAATTTTTTGATTCATTTTTATACATTACTATTAAAAAATTGATAAATACATACGAAAATACCGACGGAAAAATTCTATTGATATATTACGATTACCTTTACCAATATAATTTTTCATTCTTATATCTATCAGTAAACACCAATAGAAAAATTCTCTCGGTACATATCGAGAAAATAACAGAGGGTATTATAGTGGGATTTAAAAAGACAAATCATACATTTTAATTTTTGATCTGGTGATCGACCCTCATCTTTTCTTCCCACGTTTCTTCTTTTTTCTTATGTATTTTTTTCTGTAACAAACAACCACCCTCTAATTTCGACACAATTCAACCTCTAATAACAAATTTGGTCACCACAACATTCATGTTGTCAGCATCCGTGTTTCGATTCAAATTTTATTGAAGATTCTTCACTTTGAGTAAGCAAATGTACTTTTTTTTTATTTGAACTTAATTTTAAAATGTTTATTTATTTTTTGCATATTTTTTATAGTATATGTATTTTGTTTGGGTGTTTATTTATTTTATAGTTTTTTCTCATACAAATTTATTGTATGGATTTATTATTTGTACATGTTAGGGTTTGTTTTCAATTTTTTTAAAATATTTTTGTTTGTAAATTGATGAAACTTATATTGAATTTTTAACTTAGATGTTTTGTGATAAAATAAATAATGATTTATTTAACAGATCCATTTAAGGCTAGAAATGGGTATATTGAGGTTTTTATTTTTTTTCTCTTAGATGTTTTCATGTAAAAAATAGAGGTTGAAAAATAAGATTTTTGAAGCTTATAAGTTAGACCCTGATTTTTTGAGCAGCTAAAGTGACTAGAATTCAACCAGTAGACAATGTGTCGTCTGCCATTATAGACTACACATTCTACTTTGTTTTTTTTTTTAAATGAATTTGATGGATGATGTGATTTAACAAGAAAAAAAAGGGACAAAGTATGCGGCTTTGGACCTCTTTGTTTTGGGCTAGGAGATAGCCCACCTAGGTTAGCGTTTGAGTTTTTTTATGAAGCTTTTTTAATTTTTTTTAGTTTTTGCCTTAAATTTTAATTAAAATTAATAAATAATTAAAATTTTTAATTTCACTTTTTTTAAAAAGTTTTTGAGACATTCATATTTTGTATCTAACCGACAAAAAAAAATCTAATTGTTTTGTAATGTTTTTTTTTAACATGTAAACCACCCAAAATAATTTTAATGATGAGCATAATGAAAGATTATGAAACTCATTACACACACACCTAAAACAAATAAATTTCATATAATAATTAACTTTGTTATTTAATTATAAACTTTTTCTTGGAAAAACTTGTAAAGTTTCTTGGGTAGCATTTGATTACTGTTTTAGGATAAAAAAGGACAAAGACAATTAGGACAGAGAAGACATGTATCATTGTCATTTTTGTTTTGAAATGACAACTTTCAAATTATCCTAATGATAAGTTTATTTTATGTTTTTATCTGTTGAACCAAACAATTTATCTATCTTTTCTATCTTAAAACACTAACCAAATGCAAGCATCTTTTCATATTGAGATCTTAAAAGAACATGCTAAAGCTTAAATACACAACATAAATAGAGGCAAGGTAGATTTTATTGTTGTTGTCGTAACCTGTTTTTTAGTTCTATCTTTTATCATGTTTTCAAAAATAATAATATAAGAATTAAAAAAAAATACTTTTTGAATAAATTCAGCCAATTTGCAGTCATTTTATACTTTGTAACTCTTTTGCGTGTCTTATTCATGTTAATGAATTTTCAAAATTGAAATATTAAAAAATCAAGAAAAGAAAAGAAAAATAAATAGTAAAATAAAAAAGATTAGTGGGTGGAATGATAAGTAAGTAAGTAAGGAAAAGGGGACTAAAATGAAAATAAAGTTTTGGCCTCCCTCCAAGTAATTAAAAGATAGAAGGATAAGGATAGGAAAAAAAAAAGAGAGAGAGAACATGAAAAGCTTGTAGAAGGTAGGAGAAGATAAGATAATAAAAGGAATAAAGAGAGAGAGAGAGAAAATAAATAGGTGCTAAAAGAATTGTAGAAGAGGGATAGAATAAAAAAAGAAGAAAGAAAAAGCACTACATCAAGAAAGAGAGAGAAATATAAATAAAAAAGAGAGAAGAAAAGAAAAGAGAGAAGAAAAAAATGAAAGAGAGAAAAAAAAATAGCGAGAGAGAGAAAAACCTAGATAGAAGAGGAAGAAGAGAGAGAATTGAACCTTGAAGTGGATCAATTTTCTATTTGCACGCTTGATCTAGCCAATCATGTGCCTTCCTTGCCACCAGAGCATATATCTAAGTGCCACTAGTAATGACAGGGTGTGAACGTCATGTGCTGACATTGCTAATCCATTCCAACAACTTTCTATCAACCCCAACGACTCTTGAAAGTCAATTTCAAACCTTAAAATGAATTTTTGAATAAGTTTCAATATATTATTTATTTTGATGCATATTATTGAGAAATATTTGAACGGCTAGATTCTACACTATTGTATGGAAACCTCAGGGATATGATGCCACTAAAGATTTGTTTTCAAGGTGAAATAAAGATGGAAATCAATATTCCATAATGAGATTGGGAGGATCAAGAAGGTTTATCCAAGATGTAACGGCTTGACATTGATGTTGAATTTTTTTTTAATGCAATGATGTGTTTGTTCATGTATGTTTGATTGTTGTAAATTTTTTGTCAATAAATAATGGGTAGAATATATATATATATATATATATATATATATATATATATATATATATATATATATAATAGAAAAATTGTTTTGTTTGTTTGTTTTGAGTCCTTATATAAATCATTGAGGATGATGGCTAAAAAAACTATATTATTTGTGTGATTTTGTATTAATGATCTCTATTATATGCAAAGCCATGGTAACTCATTCCTTTCAACAATGATTTTTATTTCAAGCATATATATTATTAAATGCTAGAGGAAGTGTTTTGATGATTAGTCAATTACGGATAATTTATAAACTTTTGATTATGATTATATGTTGATTAATTGTATTTGGATTATGATATTTTATGGTATGCAAATTTTATGTGGAATCTTTTTTTTTTTATGTTTATGATAGATTTCAGGAAGCATAACATGGCTAGAGAGGTTTTCGGTGGCATCTCTTTGTTCATGTGCCAGTCGTGTCCTTTTTATGGTTGATTGATATGTTTTCAGGGTGTAACAAATATGATATCAAAGCAGAAATAGATTATTGTTTGAATTATGAGAAATATGAATAAAAATAAGTTGTGCATAAGTTATTTCCTATTAAAAGTATTAGAGTGTGCACCGAAAGCATGGTGATATTTTGTGATTTTTGAAATAGACTTTTAGCATTGATTTATGATTGATATATAGAGAAATGAGTTCTGGAGATGATTGTGAATTTTGAAATATATATATATATATATATATATATATATATATATATATATATATATATATATGGAAGTATCCATGAAATATGTGTGTTTGCATATGGAGTGGTGATTATTATGAAATATGTGTTTATGAAGTGTGGACTATGCATTTTGATATCATTCAAGAGGGATGCATTTGATTTGTGCACACAAGGCGTGCAAAAGATGTGTTTAATATGTGCACTACGAGGTGTGTAAATGATGTGTGTTATGTGTGCACGTAACAACATGCGATGTATTTAATGTGTGCAAGTTACGCGTGCATATAATGTATTTAGTGTGACTGGCCATCACACATTTTCAAAACATTGTACCAATTATGTAAACTAATGTACTTGGGAACGAAGTGATGAGTTATGGACTAATAAGAAAGTTTTTAATACAATCATCATCATATATGTGTTATGATAATAATATTCTATGGTGTATCTATTTTTTTTTATTAATATGGGTGTCCGGGACAGTTTGCGCATACCATGATTAATTTTACAGGCTCTAAAGTTAACGATCATGTAAGCCTCTAGTGACCTTAATGTTTGTAGTACTCAAACTGATGACTTCTAGAGAGTAAACTTAGGACCTAATTAGTTAAGTTACACCCCTCAAGATTGATTTATCTATTTTGATTACTCAGTGAGATGTGGAAACTTCTTCTTTTCCGCAATGATTTTTATTTTAGGCATATAGATTATTAAATGTGCATATGGAGATTCGTTATTAAAGATTGTATTTATAGACTTTTGATTATATGATTATATGTTGATTAATTGTATTTGGATTATGATATTTGATGGTATGTTAATTTTATGGGGAGTCTTTTTTGTTTTAGGTGTTTGGTAGGTTTAGGGTTTGGAGCTTAACTTAGTTAGGACCATCAAACAAAGATTCAAGATCGAACATTTTAAACCTGAAAGAAAAAAAACTAACTTAAAGCTATGGTATTTGTTCTAAAATGAAAATAAGATGATGTATTTACAATGTTTTAAAAATGTTACAGCAAATCCCCTGCCACTTTGGCTCACAATCACAACAAGAACAAGGCAATGAACCAGGTGCAATTTCATACTATCGAAGGATCATGCTAAGAACATTTCTAAAAAAATATACATTCTTATAATCTATTCTTCCTCATCCTTCATTGAAGATCTTCTCTCAAATACCCTTTCCCTTGCCTTTGTTGCCTGTATGCACACAAGGTCATCAATTTGTCATTGCACTTGATGGGAGCCTCTAATAGAACAGCACATGAAAACATATATATACAAGGGAGAGAAGTTGAAGGAAAGAAAAAAGAGATTGGACTAAGGACCTGTTTGTTCCAATCTGTACAAGCAGTAACAATAGAAAGAAGAACTGATTGCACAAATGACCCAGCCAATATTCCAATCCAAAGGCCTTTTCCTCTTAAATGAGCTACAAAACCAAGTGCTGCAGCCACTGGAAGTCCAACCAGATAAAATGAACCAAGATTGATATATGCCCCTATTTTCTGCCATCCACTTCCTCTAGCCACACCTGATGCAAAGGACAACACATACTTTAAAATCAGCAGGTATTGTCAAGTTTATACAACGATTTAAGGCTACTATTGCCAAGTTGTATATTAACCAAAAAACAAAAACAAGAAACTGGGATAAGAAACTAACCAGAAAGGACAGCTTGTAAGCTGTCCATGATAAATGAGAGACAAATCAGAGGAGTCATGACTGAAATATAACGCACAACCTGCCTGTCATTGCTGTAAGCATATCCCAAAACTTGCCGGGAAAGGAAGAGACCTGAGCTCACAATGACTGACTCTATGCCAGCAAGAAACAATGCAACCAGAACTGCCATCCTAGCTAATTGAGGATTCCCAGCTCCTAGTTCATTCGATACTCGTGTACTACAAAAATGCCATGAAATCTACATGCATGAACGAATTGATATGCAATCTATACATTATTTTGAATTAAAGAATATGCTTTCAATAGGAGAAGGTTATAAACCTTGCAGCAGCTCCAAATCCATAAGGTATAGTGAAGTGCAATGTAGAGATTGTGAGGCTAAATCAAGCAAAATAAATGTTAATGAGAAATTAGAGTTATAATAATATTTAATTCAATCTTTACAAGTATCCAATTTGTCAATATATGGATAGGAGCAAAAATAAATATTAAAAATACCATATAGAAAGCACTGAAGTCTCCAGTTTTGGATTTTTGAAAAGACCAGAAAGCAAAAGTAGCAACTCCATTGACCACCATTTAAGACTGTGATGATAGTGATAGCATAATAGTATTATAGTTAGGAAAACAGGACAAAACAAAAATTGCATTTTCATGATAGAAGAAAAAGGTAAAAGAATTTACCAAACCATAATAGCAGAAGGGACACCGAGCTGAAAGAATTCTCCGATACCATAAAGTGCTTCTCTTGACAATGGAGCTCTAGTTTTTTCACATGCTGAGGAGAACTTTACATACAGGCTTAGCAATATCACATTCAACCAAGTTGATAAACTGAAGGCTATAGCTGCTCCCTTTTGTCCTAATTGCAGTTTGTACACAAGAATCCAACATGAAATGGTGTGAAAACATAGGATGGAAGATGAGGTTATGAGCATTGGTAGAATCACACTTTGTGTCTGAAGATATCTAGTCAAAGGTTTAAGAACTGCACCCCCAAATAATGCAGGGATTAGCCACATTGAGTACTTGCAGGCTTCTTGAGAGATTGAAGTGTCTTGGCCTAGTAGAGGTAGTAATTTGCCGATGAAGATCCACAGGACACAAATTGGAGGGCACATGATTATTAGAGAGATGATTGCACTGTAAGTATAGGTTCCAAGCTTTTGATATTGTTTAGCTCCATATGCTTGGCCAGCTAGAGTTTCCAGTCCACCTGCCATTCCTGACTGTTTGCCAATTACAAACTCGGGTCAATTTATGCTTGTTAACACAAATATAATTGTGAAAAAAAAAACTTAATAAAGAAAGAAAATTGGAAAAAAAAACATTTTTAATTATAGAGGGCATTCTAACATGATAATAATACATAGCGACCTCCAGCTTTAGGCAAGAGCTCACGCTTTACTGGCCTATATCACCCCAATTTGTTTTATTATTATTCAATTCTTAATTTGTTTTTTATTAGAATGCTGGTATGAATTAAAGATGGGCCACTCTTACAGAAGTTATAGTTTTGACAAAATTGAACAGAACAGGGTACTAATTGAAAAGTTTTTTAATAGCGGGATGAGATTGAACGATTGATACAAAGAAAGGAAGGACTTTTGCCAATAACGAAGAGGTAAGTAATGTAGCCAAATAATTATAATAGAGAAGAAGAAGAAGAAGGAAAGGTAGGTAAAGGGATATAGTTAGAAAGATGTGGAATGGACAAAGGGAGGAGAATTTATGGGATGAGGGTAGTCAACATGCAAGTCCGAAGCTTGATTTGGTGCGGAAGGATTGGGGTCTTTGTTTGTGATTAAAGCACTTGGAACACAAAAGTCCAAATACAGTGAACACATGCATGTTTTATTAACGATTTACTCTTTAAAACCCCCATGAACCCACTTGCTTCATGCATTAATGTTAATAAATTTCAGTCTAAAAACAACAAACAAACAACTTTTGTATACACACTAGTATATTGACCTGCGCTCCGCAACGGGTTAATATAAAAAAATATTAAAAATATTAAAAATATAGAAAATGTTTTGGGTCTGGCTTGAATATGACATGGTTGCAGATCCAATTTGCTTGGGTCTGACATATCTTTCAAATCTAGAGTTCTTGGGTTTGGCATGCTTACAAAATCTAAAGCGCTTGGGTTTGGACCCATGTGTTTATGTCTGCCAAATCCATGCCTGGGTTTGACAACTATATATTTTCTTCCAGATTCATTAAGTCATCCATTCAGAAGGGCTCCATATCTTGTCTTCCTAACAATGTGTAATGAAATGATAGACTCTTTTATATATCAATAGATGCCATAGAGTAGGGCACCATATGTTTGGTGTCAGACCTAGGTGTAGGCTGGCAACCATGTTTGGTGTCAGACTCAGGTGCAGGTGTGACATGGTTATCAAACCCAAAGCTCTTGAGCCTGACATTGTTGCCAGATCTAAGGACCTAGCTTTGGTCTGGCGTGGTTGTCAGACTCAACCAAACAACAAATAAATAGAGAACAATTGTATATTTTAGTTGTTAGGAGAGAGAGAAAAAAAACGCAAACAATCAATCATCAACGGCAATCTCACCATGATATGTCTACAATCACCGCACCATGTGAAAGAGGGTACATCTGGGCATCTAATTATATGACGGATGGCCAGATTTGGCTACCGGGAAGCGTCTCACACACCTCTTTAATGGCGTGAGCGCCGCCAACTCACTGGGGCGTGTGGAACACGTGTTAATAGCTTTTAGATTAAAAATAAAAAATACAATGTGAAAATACTAAAACACCACCCATTATCCTTTTAATTGCACAACATATCCATGTAAATTTCATTATCGCAATCCATAATAATCTGTGTCTAGAGCTACATTGAAATCCCTACACCCTTCTAACTTTTTTTTTTTTAATATAATTTGAATCATTTTAATTTTCAACTTGCTATGCGTAGATGGACAGCATGGACATGCTACGGACGTCCGATATATTCCTCTATGAAAAAATATTTTTCTTTTGGTTTGACAATAAAAAAATTTCTGGCTATTTGTTTTTTTTTTTGCTAAGATTAAATTTATTTTTGATTCCATGAAAGAGATGTGGGTCGGAAGAGTACTACGTGTAAGTATATATACTCACAAACACGAGGGATAAAAAATATTGGAGAAAATGGAAATAGACAAATAGAAAATTGATATATATATTTTTTTGCTTGAATGGAAAAAAAATGTTTAAATGATAAATTTAAGATTTTTGTACATGAAACATAAGATTTAGGGGTTAATCCAAAACTAGCAAGGACCTTAGGGCTGTTTTTTGTTCTTTTTCTTTTTCCCTTCCCCTGATCATATCCTGTCTTCAATCCCAGCAGGATAGATGAAGTGGATTCTTGAAGAAACTCTTCTTCCTCTCTCCTTAATGGAAGAGAAAGCAACCTTAATTTCTGAATTTAAAGCATAATGATCCATGCTAGTTGAAAGATGCAAGAAGATCAAAGGACCTTTATAAAAAAAGTTTAAAAAAAAGGGACAGGATTAGAAGACATACAAGAAGGCTAAACCCTGTAACATTGGTAATAGAAGTGGCAATGGCGGCACTAGAGAGTGCAAGTGCACCAAGGTGCCCTACAATTATCACAGACACAACTTGTAGGAGATACTGCAATACTGACACGGCCACCATTGGAGCTGCTATATAGCCTGCCTTCTTTAGCTCTTGAACAAATCCTTCCCATGTTATCACCCATTTTCTGTCTTCCCTCTTTCCCTCTTCTTCCATAACTTCTCAACAAGTGAATGACTTTTTTGATAGTTATTGATAATGATACATATCTTTTTCTAGTACTTCTTATAATGAAAATTCCTATCTGTCAGCCTATAAGAATTTAAATTTTTAAAGACTCGCATATTTTCGTACTCAAATTCTTCACCCTTAGTCGTAAGATATTACTTGCTTTTTTACTTTCTTTAGAATAAGTTCTTTATTACCAATAAAGACAGAGGACAAGCAAGCAAGATAGCAAATCCTTCTTTTTTTTTCTTTTTTTTCTTTCTTTCTTTAGAATAAGGTCTTTATTCCCACCATGGAGTACCGCTTGAAGCTCCCAACTTTACAAGACCGTCAGCACAACTATTTCTCTCTCTCAAGACACGTTGCAGAACACATGTCCATGTTTTGTGTGAACTCAATTGATAGCAGCCAGCCATGTCCAAAATGGCTGCATGCTGCATGCTGCATGGTGAGTGTAAAATGATGGCAACAAGTAAGCGAGCTGAAATGTTGAACATGGTGGCAGAGCTTTTGGTGGACGGCGGCGGCAACCATTTTTTACTGAAAATGGGGCCGGAGTCTTGTCTCCCTAGCTATTTCAGCTATAAATAGAGAGGGGTTGTGAGAGCTAAAAAATACAATAGAAAATCGAGAGAGTTTGAGTTGAATTGAGTAGTGTTTTCTCCTTCATTCCTCCTCATTGTAATTTGTATTTTCTCTCTCTGTAAATAATATCAATAGATTTATGAACATAGATAAATTGTATCTTATATGTTGTGTCTGGAAAACAATCAAAGATCCTAGCAGTCTACTCCCTAGCAAATTACTCATTTGGATAAAACATATTATATTTTAAATTACTCATTTGGATTCGAGTTCTGTTATGGAAGACGAAACGTTAAATAGAGAATTCACTACAAGATTTCATAATTTTACCGACGAAAATATTTTGTCGGTGTATAATTAGAATTTTGTCGGTGATTTATTGACCGACGGATTCGGTCCGTCGGCTTTCCCTTCGTTGGTGATTCCCCATTCCGTCGCTATATCGGTCGGAAAAACAAAAAAACCATTTGCCGATGGTTTTACAGATGGCATTTGCGCGCCAAAAAAAAGTTTCCTGCTTGAAATATACCGACGGATTTTTATTCCGTCGGTGATATCGTGATTTACCGACGGCTATGTATCGTCGGTAAAGTTGTCGGTGAGTGTTTGAAATACCGACTGAATATATCCGTCTGTAAATTCATCGGTAAGTGTGGTAGGTACTGTCAAATGCAGACGGATTAAGTCTGTCGGTAAGGCTGTCAGTGAGTGTTTGAAATACCGACCGAATATATCCATCTGTAAATGCGTCGGTGAATGCAACTGTCAGATGCCGACAGATTCATTTCGTCGGTAAAACCCTTGGTAATAGTTTTTTCTAAATTTAAAAAGTTATTTAGAATACATAATATAAAACTATATAAATTAATGGTAATAAAAACCAATTATGCAAATAAAATTTATATTAAACATCAAAAACAAAATATCAAAGTTAAATAATATTCATTACAAACTGAATATGTTTCAAAAAAAATATTAAATGAAGTTTTAAAGGCAAATAATGTTTATTACAAATTAATATAAAGGTGGAGCTGGAGGAGGAGGAGGAGATCCTAGAGGAGGCTGGTGGTTATATGGCCAAAAAGGATTAGGCGCACATGTTCCACTATGTGTTGCCATGTTCATGACCATTTCGCGAAGCTGTTTATAAGCCGCTTTTTGTTGTTCAGACTCCGTTTTTTGTTGTACTTAAGACGCTTTGATTTATTCAAACTCCGCTCTTTATTGTGATTGAGATGCTTTGAGTTGTGCGTACTCTGCTGATAGGTGGTTGTATTTGTCAGTGAGCTGAGCCATGTGTTGCTGCAAGGCCACGAACTCCTTAGATTGGGAGCTCCCAACGGTTGAAACACTACAGGTCGACCGCAAGTTGTCGGCTGTAGTGTTGGAGAGCGCATAAACACGATTTTTATCGGGTCCACCTGACGATCCAACCTCCATCCACAAATCCGGATCAAATTCCAAATGGGTCAAAATATCATCCTTGTATCTCTCCCTCAACCGATTATTATAGGTCTCCTGAAAATAAAAAAAAGTAATCATCATATTCAATTCAATAAACATAATAACTTACAAAATAAAATGGTTGAACAAACATACCACGAAATGTTGAGCACGGCTATCAACGAACTATTGTGCCCCCTTTTGGCGGTCTTGACTCCGCACATGCATCTCCACAAACAGCTCCATCGGGCTAGGCTCACGTCCAAGAGACGTAGCCTATAATGAAAAAAGATTTATTAACAACAACTTAATTTAACGATATATTTCATTTAAATTAATCTTACCATCTGTTTCGCATGTGCAGCAAACAGAACGGAGCCGCAAGTGTGTGTTGTCACCGAGCCATGAATTAGCTGATTCCGGTTGCTAGCACCGAACTGTGAGCGTCGTGTGAACCGCTCAGACGTCACGTGCTCAAGATAGTGCGGCCATATATCTTCTGGGATGTATATCGGTTTGAAATCCCTCCAAACCGCAACATCGTTCCAGTCTTGGAAATCCCTATCTCTCGCGGTTTTTTTTGCTCTTTTTTGTGTTTCATACCAAAAATCACGCAACCTACTTCACGCAACCAAAAATTACATTTCAAAACATAAATTTTTGTCTAAAAAAAATCTTGTATTGTTTTCGATGTTATCTAGTTGCCGCGTGATTTTCCCACACCCTCCTCGTAACAGTGTTATGCTCACTGTCCCAGCAGAAATTGTTCTGTGTATAAATAATTAATTTTAAATAAAAATAATAATTTATTTACAATTATATTAATAAGCTGAAAATTATAAATTAACATCAACCTCAAACCTGTCAAACCATGCATTGATTTGAGGCATCCATTCAGGATGCTTGGATATCTGACTCTATTGAAACAATGCAATCTCTATCGACGATTTAAACACCAATGATATTACTCGGGCGGCTTCAATGTTTGTGAACCTGAAAATAAATGAAATAAATTCAATAGTGATTACTTCATAAATTATGTTGTAATTTTTTTTAAAAAAAATTAAAACCTTAACAAACTTACATTGAAAGGTCGTCCTTCCACTGTGCCTTGTACTTGCGGGTAAATTGATTCCGCTACGAAGGCACGCCGCCTCTGCGCTGTGAAGTAGCGTTGGAAGAGGCAGCATCGATTGACGGCGCAGGTGTTGTAGGTGCCTTTTCTTGAGAGGCACCTAAGGAAATATCATCCTCGCTGCTAGACGAACTAGCTGCGACCATACGTGAGCAACCAACTCTGGTTTTCGTTCTACGCATCTACACAATGTTCTACAAATATTTATATAATTAAATTCAAATGTTAAAAAAATTTCGACAGCACCTCCCCTATACTGGATACTACCCAAATCCACAAACCTGCACATATTAACAATAGCCACAACCAATTTACCCAATCTATACTAATTATTCTAACATATTCAATTACTAATCCTAACATAAATTCAACATTAAGAATTACAATTCAACAAATTATTCAATAATTATGCCAATACAACAATAAAATATATTCAATAAATAAAAAAAAGACTAACAATTAAAATTAATGGAACAAATTAAACATAAATCATGCTATAATAGAGTAAAATTAACAATTATTCCAAAATATTCAATTACTAATACTAAGGTAAATTCAACATTAACAATAACAATTCAAAAAATTATTCAATAATTATGCCAATTCAACAAAAAAATAAATTAAAAAAACTCTAGACTAACAATCAAAATAAATGGAAAAAATTAAACACAAATCATGCAATAATAGAGTAAAATTAATAATTATTCCAACATATTCAATTACTAATTCTAAGG
>Ga0325403_1003896_pt1 | contig 13744 bp, 7 predicted proteins | sample PopdelMetagenome_19_FD_205665 | JGI IMG/M metagenome (GOLD analysis project Ga0325403, IMG submission 205665) | Populus deltoides microbial communities from Bellville, Georgia, United States - Xylem-PdKOR-R4 | ecosystem: Host-associated > Plants > Phyllosphere > Stem > Wood/Secondary xylem...
AATGAAAAGAAGTGGGATTAATTTTTTCCATCATAAAATTTCATGCCCGATAATAACAAGTGCAAAAACAGCATGCTCTGCATTCAAGCAAGCAGAGAAGAGGGAAGAGAGGAGGGCAAAAAATAGTTAAAAAAGTGATTTGTTTGTGTTCATTAATGTGATCCTCTGAAAGAATATAGATTCGCTTCAAGATCCCATCATCTAGCACGTAGCTAGGTGGCAAATTGCAGGGCAAAGAAGCTCGTTCTTTTTATTCGCCCTCTGCGAACTAGTAGCTACATAGCTGTTTTGTCATAAGTTTATTTGCTTTCTACTACTGTGGATACTCTTCTTCATACGATTTTGCTGTGTCTCTTTGTTTTTTGTCCTAACATAACAGCTGACAAGATTTGGCTGCCCAGAGGAGATTAGCCCCTAAGAACGTAATGCTAGCTAGCTAGGTATTGTTTTTTGTCCTAACATAACAGCTGACAAGGTTTGGCTGCCCAAAGGAGATTAGCCCCTAAGAACGTAATGCTAGCTAGCTAGGTAGCTAGCTCGCTCCTTTTGGATTCTTGAATTTGAATCATCACTCGCCAATAGCTCTTCTCGATAAATATTTGGTATCTTGATTTGATCTCTCAGCTATCATCTTGCTTTGATCTTTCGTCCCTATCCCATTTATTTATGGCTACTGATTAGTTCTTGAACAGAGCTGTAATTTTGCTGGCACAGGTTGCAAGCAGTGTTTGCTCCAGCAACAGCCACTAGCAATTTCAACGTGCTAAGCCATCAGAAACCGTGAAGTTCGTACTCTAAATGACATTATCTTTTTTCCTGTGAGAGGTTACGGGGTTTAGAACTTACAAAAGCAAAACAATATTAAACCTGGAATTCATTAATCAACGTATATCCAATATTTCATGTATTACACGTAAGCTTTCTTCAGATATACTCACCACCTTGTAGAAGTCTGTTTTTGAATTTCAAATACGTTTATTAAAAAAACTTCATTTTTTTTATTTATTTCAAATTAATTATTTATTATTTATTATATTTTCAAATTGTTTTAACATATTGATGTTAAAATTAATAAAATATTATTACTATATATTTTTAAATAAAAAACAACTGATAACACAAGCATTATACTCTATACAAACAAGCATGACATCTATCAACCATGGAAACGACAGTAGCTCACAGGTTTAAGAGACTTTCAGAACCTGTATCTACATGGCTACGAACCTTTCAAGTCCTAGTTACTCAAGTATGTCCCTGGAAAATTGACTACTTGACGCCTCATTTGACAAAAGAAACGAAGACAGCATCATGCCTTACTAGGAACACTACCAGCAGCATGATTTGTGATGTGGATTGACCCAGAGGGCATTCAATAAACGAAAAATAGCAAACTTTATCCACCACTTTGATTGAAAATTCAATCCAACTACCCTACCAGAAGGTGGTCCCTTTCGTGTTGCCCTACACTCCCAACATTGGCATCCATTTTAATTGAAATTTTCACCAGATTTACCAAGACAATGATATTCAGATTTGATAAGGACAAGAGCACATCAGCATCACATATAGACAAAAGCATTCATGATATTCTGCCTTCACTTACATTCCATATTCCACATATAGTCATGAGGGTCTTAGGAGACTAACAAGAAGGGAATTATAACTTAAATAGATAGTAACTATTCAATAGATAGCCAAGGTCTCTAAACATCTTTCTCAGCCATTACACAAAGGACCAGTTCATGAACATGAAGGCCAGGCAGTGGTTGGAATCATCATCATTGAGAACTTTCCATGCAACCGCCTGCTCGTAGGAGACTGGCCTCCCCATGCTGGATACACATATTCCGGCTGGCAGATAAGCAAATCCCTGAAATGTATAATAGCATGATGACACGTTAAAACAGTTTCCATGTGATGCTCGGTTCCAGGTAAAAGCAGAACGCAAATGGAACTCAATTACTCAGTTCCAGGTATAGTCACCTGTTGCGTTATCTTGGAGAACTCAGAGCAGAGAATCTTCCGTCCTGCTTCATCAAGGATCTTGTCAAGCATAATATCTTGAAGGGCCACAAGAGTAGTTTCAAGCATATCAAGTCCGGCCTGGTTTGCAAAAGTGAAAACTGGAGATGCCTGCAATTGTTTTTAATCCAATTATGTTAATGCTAAGATCCTGGCCAGAACCTAAAGTTCTTTCCCTCTAGTTGATCAATGGACAGAATAAACGAGTGGTGGTTACATTTGTTTTCAAGGAGCAGCACATAATTGCATCTGAATGGTGCCACAGCTGCTTCAGCAAAGCATCGCCAGCTTGGGACTCAACCCGAAATAGTTCTCCTCCAGTATGGATCCTTCAATATAAACAGGATCATGATAAATAGATCAGTGGTGAAATTGAGAATAATTAAAAACCAACGAGTAACAAGACCCAGTAAATTTAAGGAATGAAGAAACAAACTGCAGACCATGCAGCAGTTACAAACACTCTGCTCCAGTGCACTGAGAGTTCTATGCCTTCCAGGCACTAATTGCTTGAACCATTTTTATTCAAAACACACCATTAAATTATTTTGTTTCTGTACCTCAATTATCCATTGAGGCGACAAAACAACTTCAGAAGTGATTCATTATATTGTCACCAATTATTATTAATTTGAAAATTCTAGAGACAAGGACAATAACAGGCTATTTTAGTAGACATCGACTAAAACTACACCAATTTCACCACTGATTTTGATTTTACTATTTTAAAGCTGGAAAAATTGCCATATTTAAATGAATAAAAAGATAATATTGGATACCTGTAGCTTCGGCATATCCATTGTGCCAAAGTAAGAGCCTCAGGAGAGCCAGGAAGGGTCTTTGGCCCCACATTGGAGCTGAGCCTGGAAGGAGCAATTGCCATTGCAACCCTCTGAACAGACCCCACAACACCACGAACGTATTGGCGAGCCATAGCAGCCACATTGTCTCGCATGTGGTTCTCAAATGAAAATTGGAACGCGATTGTCAGGACTGACCTAAGGTTATAACTGTTGGTGTCAGCCTCACTAGCTGGACGTGTGCCACCAGGTCCTACTTCAAGTGTAGAGGCTAAATCTAAAGTGCGAGTCGTAGCAGGTGCATCCTGTGATACAAGAAACCAAAACAAGTTATAGAAATGAAAACATAACAAAAATGACACCCAAGAGTTTGAGTCATGATTATGGCAGATTGATGGTAGAGGTCACCCAACTGTTTTAGGATCCAAAGGTATGACACGAAATCCAGATGACAGCAATGGTGCATCATCAGCAAAGGATTCATCAATAGGCGCAAAGACAAGCTGAGCACAAGCACCAACAGCATTTTCATCAACTCCACTGCATAGCTGCCAAATTAGATTTGAAAAATGTAATCAATTATTCCGGACAAAGATCCCCATTAAAAATAGGAAAGAAATAAAAAAACAAGTTTCAGTTTCCACTCAAAAGCAGAGGTTAACCAACCTGCAACAAGTACATATCCCGAGCCAATGCTACATCTTCTGGGGAGAATGCATGACCCTCCAGCCGAACTACCTCCAAGAACTACCAATCAAGGAAAAGCAACATTATCACATGGTACATCAACTGTTATGACGTAACAAAAAGGAAACCAAAGGCAAATAAATACACTCAAAACACTTACCTCCTCATGCTCCATGGTATGAGCAAGAGGTAAAATGACCTGGCTACTAGGGAAGCCACCAGGTCTGGCACAAGGAACTGCATAAGGACTTGCTTTAAGACATGCAGCAGAGTAGGCATCAACCCCGTAGTCAGCCCACTCCGAACGATGTTCTCTCAAAAAACGAACAAGCAAAGCAGGAGGAACATTCTGCAGAGAAATGTACAGTCATCATTTTATTAAGGTAACACAACATTTTATTATTGAGATAAGCTGAAAAGATGTGCAAGGGGAAGCAGAGTTTCTGGTACAGTATTAGAGCAGATCAGAAAAAAACAATCACCGCCAAATGATCTGATTTCTAGAGATTACCTGCAGCAACATCGATGCCTTTGCGCACAGCACCCCTCCTCCAAATGTAGGAAACATAGATGCATTGTATTGAGATCCTAGAAATTTATTTGGAGATGAATTTATGACAATGGTCACATCATCCCCACCATCACTGCCGAGAAGTGACCAACCATCATCTGTGAACCCATTCACAGCATCATTGAACCCCCTGAAATCCAAACCACAAACTAGTTAACAAAGAAACAATGCTATTGAGAGCACAAAGATTACAACCCATTGCAGGTTCTTATGCTCTAAAACAAGCAAGACCAGGCAGAGCAGCAGCTAAGAAAGATATTTTAAGTGGTAGCTTAAATATGCTGACTTGGTGGGATCATGGGGGTTGCAATTCAACAGAATGGCACTGCCCCAGTAACCAAGTGTTATGCTGGGATATCTTTACCTGCAGAGCCTCTGACTAAATGTCCTTAGAACAGCAGGCTGGCGGCCCCCTCCATACTGAATTTCCCCGCTAGTCTCTTGAGCAATTTGTCTTATGTGCCGCAAGGCCTGAAGAATCAAATTACAAAACCAACATGAAACATATTTCACTGAATCAAATAAATAAGGTCATAGTCATGATGATGGTATTACCGCCATGGTCATTTTCTGAGCAAGAATTTTGGATGATTCATAAAGTGGCCTCAGAACTTCAGGAACACTCCAAACCTAGCATAACAAACAGATATTTCAAAATGATGCATAAAGTGAATAAATCAAATATCAATTCCGGTAAAACTTGAAAATTTTAAATAGATCATATTCTTACATCTAAATCAACATGATCAACAATGTGAATGATGGAGCCACTGCCCTCACATGGTCGAATTAGATAGCCACTGGGAAGCATTTCAGCTCTTATGAAGCTTGAAGGAGGAGGTCCTGTTGGGCCACCAGTAGAAGAAGTCAATGACCTCTCACATATCTGCACAAAATTGAGAAAAGTGAATGCTTTATATCATAAAGACCTGAAATTAAGAGAGAAAATAAAGAGAAAAACAAAACCACTATGACTCACAACAAGACTTCCATCTTCCAAGGTTGTAGTATATCTTAGTGTCCAAAAGTCACGTGCTGCAGCCAATGTTGTTGGTGCGTAAGTCTGATGAACACAATGAATAGATATTAGGCTCAAAAGAGGCTAAGGCAAGGCCTAATACACAACATACAAATATACAAACCTGCATGTATATCAGCTCGATTGTCCCTCCACTTCCTGTAGGAATCACACTCAATATGTCAAGGCAACGGCAGTCGCGAAACCAAGATGGACGATCTTTGAGGATTTCAGCAACCTGAACAGACACATTCATCAAATGCTATAAAACAGGAATAAAAAAGCCTGTATAATTTAAATTATTTAGATAGATATGTACCTTTGTGGGCTCCAGGCTCACAAGGCCGCAGGCTCGTGCTGCTACCCCACTACAGTTGCGGGAAACAGCAACAATTCCAATAGAATCCGGACCAGGCTACATTGTCATAAGAAGTTAGATTTACCACACAATAAGAATTAAAGTACACAAAATAACACATTACATAAGAATGACAAAAAGTTCAATGGGTGTTACCTTCATACCAATCATCTGGACCCAGTCGACAGCAGTTCCAGTAGCCTTGGAAAGGAACTCTGCCAGGGTCTCCTCAGCTATTGCGAGAAGACTTAACAAAAGTAAAGTTCATAATGCAGTTAAGCCAAAGAGAAACAGTCTCTTGATCACATTGACTCAAAGAAAATGTAATAACTTACCCAGCTGGGTTGTTAGCATCCCTTTGGGGTTGCTGAGGTGTTGGGTTTTGCTGTTGTTGGTGCTGACCACTCATGACCACAGACTCACAGCTATTGTCTGTGGTCGTTGCCGAAGCCTGTGTAGAATCCACCAAATAAAAGCTTATTGCAACATGTACATGAATAAAAACTTGATGATTTCTTACAAAAGCTATCTCAGAGAAAACATTCAAAACAGACAAAATTTAGGTAATGATCTATGTCAAGAAAGACCACTGAAGCAGGTAACTAATTCACCATAATTAATAGAAAAATGCAGGTTATCTTACGGTCTGAATTTGTTGGCGCATGAACCCATTTTCATAAACCAAATGGGAGACTTGCTTTTGCAAACGGTCATTCTCTTCCATCAACAGCTTGTTCATGGCAGTCAGCTTTCTATTCACTGTCTGGAGACGAGAAGCTTCCTTTCTCTGTTTTTCACGACATCTACAAAATAGAACAATCAAAACCCAAGCCACTAACTTAAACAGCACACTTCTCAAACATGGTCACCAAAAGAATGCAGAAATTTGCAAAAAAAAATAAAATTCGTAAACATATTAACATAACAATGACGCAAATCTCAAAATAATGGCCATGCCAAATTAGAACGGACATACGAAAGTTTATAAAGTCAAAACGCAGGAACTCATTCAAATTTCATGTCAAACATTTAAACGCAAAAGCCAGCATCCAAAAAATTCCAAAAACCTTCAGAATTGTCCCTGAGCTTTCACAATTATATTGTCATGACAATCCAAGAAAAATGACTTATATCTTCATCATGAAACTGCTGTGTTAAAAAACGCATTTTAGTTGCATAACAGAAAAGTAGAAAGAGAAACACCAATGATCTGAAGCTTGGCACACTATCTCTTTTGTTTTTTAGCAAACCGCCTCCTAGGTTATTACGTTGCTGAAGAATGACACTATTACGCGGAATAAAAAAAAGAAAAAAAAAAGTTATGCCCTGCCTACAAAGATGCGCTTCTTAATCTCTCTACTGCAAAGGAACAGAGATAAGGGGGGGAAACGATAAAGCACCAGGAAAACCAGGAAAGACGTCATCAAAAGCATATTTTTCTAGCTGTCATTACCATCCATTCAATTTCAAAGCCCCGATGAATGCCGAGTAAACTCCTCGTAATCCATTCAAACTGAGCGATAGTGAGATTATGCCGAACAAAAAAAAGGCCTTTCCAAGGAAGAATCAATAAACAAATAACAATTACTTTACTCAAAGAATGTTGCTTGTGATCATTAATCTCCTTGAAAGCCAGGACAAAAACAAAAGGCTATTTAGAAAAGTAACAAAACAAAAGAAGAATTTATTACCAATTCAGAAGAAAGGCAAGACCTTTGAAACTTGATCTATCCAAACACATCAACAAAAAATATTTGAAAACAATTATGTAAGAAAAGAAAAGTTAAGAAAATATTAACAAAAATACTGATCTTTATTCTTGAACTATACTTTCCAGCTTCAAAAAGTTAGAAGACAAGGGAAGAACAAACCCAAAACAAGTCCAGAGTTTCTAGGAAAAGCCCCAATACGCGCCTCACAACCATGCTGATTATTTTTAAACAACGATAACAAGGTTATCACACGAAACAAAGAACAAATGAACCATACCCTTTTCCCCTTCCATTTTTCTCCTAATAAACCATTAATGCCACAATTAAATTTCTCATGAAAAAGACATCATACTTATTTGAGCAGTGAACAACAATCAACAAGCCAAAAGAAAAATGCAATTTATAAAGCCTTGATGAGGTATCAAACCCATATCCCATTCCTCATTTCCAGGCTAAAATCTGGAACAGGAAAAAAAAAAGCAACACAGAAGAAAAACACACTCATTTGGATCCAAATGAAACAAACCACAGATCTCCAAATTTGATCCAAACAAACATGCAAACAGTGTGAGAGAGATTTGAGGTTCTGTAGCTTTGTTTCTAAATGAATTAATGTACCTGCGGTTTTGAAACCAGACTTTGATCTGTTTGGGCTCAATGTTAGAGAGAATAGGACACTCTCTAATAAGTTGTTGTCTTCTCAAAGAACTAGGCTTAGGACATTCTGTATACACTCTCTCCAATGCCTCAACTTGCTCAGGTGTATACCTCACATACTTACTTGAATCCATGTGCTTGTCCTTACTGTGTATAGAAAGCGCCATAAAAATCAACAAAAACACCTAATAAAGGAAAACCAACACCGACCACCCAGGTGCTGTTTTGAAATGCTTAACAACAACAAATTAAAGGAAAGGGGGGTATCTTTTTTTGTCCCCTTAATGAAAAAGGGAGAGTCTTTGGTTTGGTTCTTGTGTGTCTTCTTCAATGTTGGTGGTGGAAGTAGCAGTCGTGTTAGTGTTGGTTTCCACAGGCAGGCTCTCTCCTTCAAGAGAGCCACCTCTCTCGTTCATCAGACACAAAGATAGTGTTGTGGATTGGTTTCGTTTGCTCTCTCGTAACTACTGTATCTTTCAGAAACCAAAGTGTAATAGCAGCAGTGGTCGAGCAGGAGATAGAGGGGGTTAAGGGGAGGAAGCTGTTGTGGACTTTTTATCTTAGACGCCAATCTCGAGATTCTTTACTTCGGTTTTTGCTGTTGTTAAAAATAAAAATCAAAACAAAACAACCCGGGGCTTTGAATTGAATTGAAGAAGAGAGAGAGAGGGATTTTGTGCTTTTGTTTATATGATATGATAGAGAAAGCAAGGAGAGAGACAAGCACAGGAGAAATAGCAAGAGAAATGGCAGGTCAAGCCGGATTTTATTGATTACCACTACTGCCACCCTACTCCTACTATTATACTCCGTATATTTTACTAGGCAAAAGAGGAAAATCTTAGTTGGTCATGCCTTTCTTCTGAGAGGCACACAGATACTGCAGAGAGGGGTTTTTTTTTTTTTTTTATTCAACGATTGTGAAAGCAAAAAACTAAAATGGGGTTATATGCTGTGCTCTTGTTTTAATTCTCTCTCTTTTCTCTGTCCATGGCTCTAGGCCAAGGCATCGAGAATCTACAAATCATCAAAAGACATCGAGAATCTACACTATTCAGTACTGAATAGTGTTGTTGTTGTTGTTCCGTGCAGGCTGTTAGCTGGCTGCTTGCCTCAGCAGCGGTGCATTTTATGGGTTATGATGCATTGCATGCGTGTGTATGGAGCATCTGTCCACTTTTATCTATGCATGTATGGATGTGAAGATTGTGGGTAATCAATCTTCTTGCATGGGAGGCATGGAGAGAGAGAGAGTGCTTGGACTTTAGTGGTGTATATGGGCATGCAAGCTGGGTGGGTTTTGACCCGTCCGGTTCATGGATTGAGAGGAAAAGGTGGCGGTGAACTCGGCTAACCCTTGCCAGCAAATGTGGCTGAGGCCCAGCAGCCAGATAATTTTCTTTGATATACGATTTTTGGAGATGGCCCTTTTCTATTGATAAATGATAAGAGGAGGGTTGCGATAAGAAATTAAGCTTATCCTTATTGCATGCATGGAAGAGAGAAGTCATGTGTTATTTTTACTCAACAAAACGAACGAAGTGATGGCAATGTAAAATTAAGGGTGATGAAATAAGACTAGAAATGAAATAAGTTTATATTATAATTGTAAGAATGACATTAAAGATATGTTTGGGCACCGTGTTTTTATAAATTTTGATTTTTTAAAAAAAATAAATTTTTTTATATTTTTTTAGATCGTTTTGATGGGCTGTTGTCAAAAATAATTTAAAAATAAAATTTTATTTTGATATATTTCTAAGTAAAAAATATTTTGCACTGTCACCTCAACTGTAATCTTAAATAGGGCAAAATGATTTTAAAGAAATTTCTAAATGGTAATTGCAACAGGCTAGTCAATAAATAAATAAATGATAAAAAAAATATATAGAGAGAGTAAATAAAATAAATACTTGTAAAAGTATGATGGTATTTTTAATTTATTCAATAATTGTAGATTTTTAACAAGAAAAGATTCTAATTGTTTAGTAGAAATTAAAGTTATTTAACTCACGCTCCGCCGCGGGATGTAATTTTTTCTTTTCTAAAAAAATATCGGCTATGCAGGCTATCTCGATGTGTTTTTTTGCATAAAAAAATTTCAAAGAATAAATCGAAAAGCCTGTGCAAGAATCTAATTAAAGAAATTGATAACAATTTGTGTAAATAAACGGAAAAAAAATCATTAATAATAACCAAAAGAGAAATTGAAAACATTGAAAGATGAATGTAGATCAAGATATTCAATCACATAAAATGATATATTTACTTGATTGTGTTAATTGAACTTGTTTATTTCAATTAATAAAAGATAATAAAAATAGACATAAAATAAAACTGATTGAATAAACTCACACCCTAAAAAAAGAAATCATGCAAGGCCGAACATATAAGAACTATTATTTAAAAATGAATATTCTTTATTTAAAAAAATTAATTTCTTTGGTATAGAACAAAAGAAAATATAAATGAATTAGAATAATATCTTCAAAAAGCAAACATAGACAAAGGAATTTTTTTTAAAAAAAAACTTATATTCAAAAAAGGCATGCAAAACTCGTGATCTAGATCATGAAACTATTATAAACATATAGAAAATAAATCAAAAATAATCACAAAAATAATATTAAAAAAACTTATGCAAAATGATATGATCATAAAAGAAAATGAGCAAAAAAAAGATGTTAAGTGACATTAACTTTTCAAACTCGTGACCTGATTCATTAAATCAGAAGGATTGCAAAAAAAAAAAAATGAGGTTAAATCCCCAAAAAATCAAATGTGAAAAGATAAATCAAGAAAAAAAATCAATTACATAAAAGAATTTGAGAAAAAAAATTAATTAAAAGAATAAGAGTAAAAATATATATAAAAACAATTAGAGGGCAAACAAAAACTTTCAATTGGAGGGTTAAATTGAACTGAAAACTAGTTTTAACATAAGGAGAAACAAATCAAAAGAATGAAGGTCAAATTAAAAAAATAAAACAATATAAATTTGATTAAAGGATGAAATTGAAAGCCAATAAAAATTTAACAAAATGGCTAAGGAAATAAATTAAAAATCAAAAGAATAAGGGCTGAAATGAAAAAAAAAACATATGAAAAATTATAATTGAAGGACTACATTGAAAACAAACAAGACTTTATAAAAAGAATAAGAACGAAATAAAAAATCAAAAGAATGAGGATTGAAACTGAAAAATAAAAAATAAATAGGACAATTGTTCACTTCATCTGGTAGGAGAGAGAAAAAAAGGGGAAAAAAAAAATGATAACCAACGATAATTTGACCATCATACACCATCATGTGTCACACCGTGAAAAAAAAAACATCGTGGTACTTCCAAAGACACGACAAAATGTCATATTTAGGGACTTAATGACATCATACATGCCGCCCAAATTAATGGTGCCAATGCAATCCTTTCGTTGACGAGTAATAAACACGCTCCGACAACTTTCTTGAATAAAAAAAATTTAAAATTTCAATATGAAAAATATCAAAACACCCCCATGAACCTAGTAATCATATTAAAAAAAAAACTTGTGTGAAAGTACAAAAGTACCCCCGAATGCAAACCTTGTTTTTTTTTCTTTTATAAGGTCAATAACGTATTTTCACTATATATATATATATATATATATATATATATATATATATATTAAGAAAGGGGAAAAAAAACCCTAAGCCTACAACCCAACATTTTTTTTTATCCTAGACAAGGTTGTCAAAAGCATTTTTTTGACACGAAACAAAAAATACAATAGAAACATAGATTGTAAACTTGAATTGTAAAATCATAAGTAATTTTTTTAATTAATTATATATTGATAATTCTAGCCAAGAAATTAATTACATTAAAATATGATAAAGTAAGTCAACAATATTATAATTAACGACATGAAAAAATAAAAAGTCTCAAAACAAAACTTCTTAATACAGGAGAATCATTGAATGGTAGAAAGTACATATGAAAATGATGACAACTTGATTGTTCCCATCACAATAAGTTCTAATAGATCTCTTTTGGGTTGTAAGCTAATAAGTCTAAGCTAGTAATTAACTAACATAAATTCAATAATGAAATAAACCCCTAAAAAATATCTAATGTGCTAGAAAAAATTCAAATTAAAAATAATTATTCAAAATAAAATAAATAAATATAATATAATAATAAAAAAGTCTTAATGTTAAAATTCTTTCATGTAACTTGAATCTCTAATTTTCACATATTCTTGACAGATTTGAGTCCTGATTTTAAACATGTTATTCTCTCTCGTCTAAATGAATTACTAAACCTACAATATATGGTTAGAAACCTTCAAATGTTTAGTTTCCATCCCAACTTTAATCGCGGCAAAATTCCACCGGTAGCTCCAGATATATTTCAAACAGTACACGAAGGTCTAGTTTGATAAATTTAACAAGATTCGTCTACTAACTTTGACCATCCGAACTATTATGTTTCCAAACTTCTTTTAACCTGAAAATTTACTACAATATATTTTCATATGTCTAATATTTCCCTGTAAAATTTTAGCTTTATCCAATTTACGGTTTGAAAGTTATGTCCAATCTCGCAAAACTGGTCTTTAAACATTTAAAGGCCAAATTTGAACCTAACTTGGTTTACAACATAAAATTAGTAAACTCATAAAATCGAACCAAGTTTACCAAGTTTATTGATTTTATCGATTTTGCACGAGTTAAGTCCGATTGTACTGGTTTCGAGATTTTAGTCCGATTTTGCACGTTAGATACATGTTGACTCGTAAAATCATATGATTTTACAAGTTAACTCACGATTTTAACAACAACGATCCTAGGAGTAAAGAAGTATTTTTACTGTTTAGAAGCATATAAAAAGTTTTTTAAAAAAATTTGGTCAACAACTTTAGATTTTGTTGATCTTGAGAGTAAAAGTGCATTATTACTATACTAAAAAAATTGAAAAAAAACTAAATGGCCAATAGGCTAGTGGGAAAAATCAAAGTACCCTCACCCTCGAGGCTTTCTTTTTTTCTACCCAAAGGCAAAAATGTAGTTTCATTATATATATAATAGAAAAAAATAAATAAAAAACTATTATATAGGTCATCACAGACTATTTAACAGAACTATGGTGATTTAGTGATAAGGAAAGCATGTTTTAATTATATTTTATAAAAGAAATGTTACATTGTGGTATATTAATTATTACTAGATAGTTGGCTTGTGTTACGTTATAATTAAGTTGGATAAAAAAAATTTGAACATAAAAAGAAACATCCAAACGTTGCTAACATTTTCCTAGTAGAAAAACTTTTTAAACCATGCAGAGGTTGGCATGATATGACACGATCAACTTAATAGGTCTAAAAACAGCCCGAACAATTAGTAAAAACATCTTGTACTCATAAAAGATTAAGATAATATTTTAAAAAAATATTAAAATGAAAGCATATTGGATCGGCCTAGTCAACCTAGATTAACCTGCCAAATCCATGGTTCAGGTCATGAGACTATGATAACCCTATATAAAGCAAATCAAAATAAATTATAGAGCTCAATTCCTAATTAACTCAGTGTTGAAGAATGAAATTGAGAAAATATTAAAAAAACAAAAAACAAAACTTAAGTTAATCTGTTAAACGTGTGATTTGAGTCATGAGTTTAGGATAACTTTATAGAAAATAAACAAAAATGACTTGAGTCAATCCAAGTCACCGAAATAACCTCATTAAAAGTAAACAGAAAAAATAATTTGGGTTAACCTACCAAACCCTTGATTTGGGTCACTAGGATAACCTCATAGCTAGAAAGTAAAGAGAAAAAATAACTCAAGTTAACTTGAGTTAACTTATCAAACTTGCGACTTGAATGAACTCATTATTGAATGAAAAAATAAAAAAAATCAATATAAAAACAAGGCA
>Ga0325403_1003897_pt1 | contig 13743 bp, 8 predicted proteins | sample PopdelMetagenome_19_FD_205665 | JGI IMG/M metagenome (GOLD analysis project Ga0325403, IMG submission 205665) | Populus deltoides microbial communities from Bellville, Georgia, United States - Xylem-PdKOR-R4 | ecosystem: Host-associated > Plants > Phyllosphere > Stem > Wood/Secondary xylem...
CCACCTGAAATGATTTGCTTTTTTCAGTTGCAAAACCTGCTATAACACGCTAGCTTCCCTCACTGTATCCAAAATCATCCGTGCTTAATATTTAGTTTAAATATATATTCCATGTAAGGTTTTCTTATATGCTTTTTAAAAAATTTAATGTGTTAATTAATTCTAAAAATTAAAAAAAATACAACATCATACACCACATTAACAAATAAATAGGGGGGGCATCAAAGCTACATATGTTTACGGGCACCAAGTGCTTGCAATTTATGAAATCTAATGATGGTCTGTAATAGATTTATTTTCACTTTATATCCCAACCTATAAATTAATTAGAATAGTATAATTTCTGAAAGAAAAAATAATGATAATAATAATGGCGGTGGAAGAATAGCAGATGATATTATATTATATCAAGCAGAAGAAACATGGCGCTTTTCAATGCACGTTTTGGATTGTTTTACTCAGGGTTTTACGTAACTAGGGGAGGTGTCCAAGCAGAATCTGCTCCCCTTGAAATGCCTGGTGATGACTTGATAACACCTAATTGCCTGTAATTCCCTAATCGTTTGGCTAGGAGTGTTTTCATGCAGGATGAGTTGTGGCTGGAAAGAGCATAAATTGCAATTCCCGCCGCAGTTGCTTTACAGCGGATCCTTTTGCTTCTATAATTGTCACAGCATTTTTATATTTTTAAAAGTATATTAGTTATTTTTTAAAGTTTTTTTTATATATAATAATAATAATTTTTATTTTTAAAAATTATTTTTAACATAAACATATCAAAAAAATTAAAAAAAATTAATTTCAACAAAAAAAAAACTTTTACAAAACACTGTATACAATTACAAACCACATCTTAATTAGCCATACTTATTTTTTTAGAAAGACTGCATTATGTAAAAGGATATCACATTCCCATAAAGGGATTTTAAAACCAGTACTAAGATTAAAATACTAAAATAATAAATTAAATGTCTTGTATTTGAATACATATATAATTCTATCGTATTTAAAAAAATAAAGAAATATCTAAATACCCCTACCTGACACTACTTAATATTTTTGCTCTTGGATGAATAGCTAAAAACCCCTATTATGTTCAAGAGTAAGTTGAATAAAATCATGAAACTCAATTATCGAATAACTCAATATTGAAGGATAGAAAAAAAAATTTAATTTTAAAAAAACAATGAAAAAACAATATATGTCAATATGGGCTAACCCACAATCCTTGTGACCATAGGCGCAAAATCGAGATAACCCAATAAAAAAAATATGAAGTCCAATTTTCAATAAATCAAATGTTAAAGGATAGAATTGAAATACATCAATTTAAAAAAGAACCCAAAAATAGCCAACCTGCATTAATATTTAAGATTGGTTACTTTGATCATGAACTCATGACTAACCCCATGGCAACAAAAAAGAAAATTCAAGTCAGCTTGCAAACCCCGCGATCGCAGGCATATGATCAGGATAACTTAATAAAAAGAAAAGGAATGAAAGACCAATTTTCAGTAAATCAAATATTGAAAGATGAAATTGAAATAAGTCAAGTTCTTAATTTATAATCTGTATAATCTTTAAAACTTACAATCTGTGAAATCTTGGACCCGAGTTCAATCAAGAAGTTTAATTCTTAAATAATTTAATTTTGAATGATAAAATTATAAAAAGTATATCAATTTAAAAAACATGCCAAATTAAAAAAGATAGTAGTAAAAAAATGAGGATCAAATTCTATAGAAAAAAATAATGTAGGATGAAATTGTAAAAAAAATAAAAAAAGAACTAAATTTGAAAGATTAAAAAATAAAAGGGAGTGAAATTGAAAAACATTTGTAATTTTATAGTTTACTCTAAATAAAAAAATAATTATCAAAAGAACATGAACCAAATGTGAAAGAAAAAGAAATTGAAGGGGCTAGTTGGAAACATTAAAGGGGTTGGTGTTGATTCAAGGAGAAGAGAGGGAAGAAGAGGAGGAGGAGGAAGAGAAGAAGGAAAAAAAAAAATGGATATCGATGTCAAACCAGAAACACATTTTGTCCATGCATTGCCTCATCGTATGGGGGGTCAAGACCTTCCAAAGACAACCCTAAAAGATGGCGTCGGATGGCTGGATGGCCCCGCATGCGTCGTCCGAACAGTGCAGGGATCATCTACACGTACGCATGCGCCAACATTTTTTTTTAATAATATTTATTATATGTCTATTACAATAATGTCCATGGGTAACCTTAAAATTTATAATAAAATCAATGTAAAATGATAAAAAAAACCCTTGTTATAAAATTATGCAGATTTTGCCTTCTAGATAATTATGCTATTTTGAAAAGAAAAAAAAAAGATCAAAATGCTTTCAAGTAATAGGCATTATTTTTTTATTATAAGGTTAAATTAGTAATTTTACTGTGTAATAAAAAACAAAATAATTAATCTAACCCCGTACAATTTATAAAAGACAATTAAAACAAATAGTTTTCTTAGTCTTGGTGAGCATAAATTTTTTTAGGAGATTTAGTTTTTTTTAATTTAATAAATGCATTTTAATCACAAATAGACCAATAATTTGAGTGAATATACCATAGTTATTGTCAAGTCACAGACTATGCCTTGATACACTGGTATGAATAATAGCATCAACAATTCAAGACTGGAATTTATGAGAGCAAACATGATGGTAATATATCTCACCACAAATTTAACTTTCTATCTTTTTAGAGTAATTTCTGAAAATGAAAATAACACAGGAATGTAATTTCATATCTGAATCTGATGCACTGCTGGTAGGCTAGAGTGGTGCCTCTCTAATTTTGGAGCATTTAATTGGTTATACACGTACCTAATTCATGAACCTCGTAATGGGTCTGTCTAGTGATTATTGGTTAGGTCATATCCAACACCCTAACAAACTCCCACCCACCCTCACCCTTCTTTAATGATGCAACTTTCTGTTTCCATTTTGGTGGCTCGAGCCCATGTAAGCACCAGTGTCCTGGTCCTCCACTATTGTCTCCTCAAGAGACACTTATTGCAATGTCAACCTAGTTTCTCAGTTATTCACAAGAATTTTGATTTTATGTTAAATTAACCTCTTGAAATGTCTAGCGTTCAAGCGTAAGCCACCCTAGCTTTCCTCACCATGCCAAAAAAAAAACACACAGAGGAGAAATTACCTACAATAGCATGGATCTGAGCTGAATAACTAGACCCAAATTTCAAACCAAAATGCCACAAACAATGCCATGACCACCCACCTTTGACACCACAACGACAACATGAAAACCTAGCTCTTCCTTAACATGAAATTGGTTGATGAATTGAATGCAATTACGATTATCTAATGTTGTGTTTAGAAAACTGTTTTTCAGAATTTTTGAATTTTTTTTATTTTCAATTATTTTTTATGATTTTAAATGGTTTTAGTGTGTTGATATTAAAATAAAATTATTTTAATATATTTTTAACTAAAAAAACATAACAGCTGCAATTACCGCAAACACTATCTAATTAGGTCATTTTCCCACAATAGCAAAAACTAAACCTACGAAGCCCACCTAACTCAGCTACCCAAATCCACACCTCCAAAACCAAACAACAATAAGCAAGAGCCTTTCTTAAAAAAAAATGTAAGAGCCAACAAACTTGCATTGGATGATGGAAAAATGACATAAATAATTAAAAGGAACCTTAAAAAGAATAAGGAGAGAAGCAAATATTCTTGCTATGAAGTGGAAAATAAGAATATACATGTGGAGGCATGGACTTTCCACCCCTTTGAGATAAAAAGCAAGTAACAGAACAGAATTATTCCAACTTTTCACTCTTAACCCCATTGGTTTTTGTCATGAAAGTCCAAACTCCGAATCAAACTTTTTCTTATCTACTAATAAATGAATCTTGTGATGACACAACCCATGAAATGGGTTATCAAGGCCTAAACTAGTCAACATCATATAGGCACTCCTTGTGGTGAGAGCATTTGGCCACCTTGCTTATAAACCAAGCCTAATCAAGAACCATCGTTCTGTCACTGTATTCTTGTCTCTTTTGCTTGGTTTCTTCATGCTTTCCTCACTGGACTATGTTAGTGAAATGTTAAGAGACAAAGGGAAAATACTTGTCAAACTCAGGCACCGAAAGGCGAAGGGTGAGGGTGAGGGTGAGGGTGCAGCATTCCCTCCTCCAACTTTCCTTCTGTTGTTTCATAATTTTTGTTAAAGAACAAAAGAAGGGGAGAAATGGTAGAAATTTACCACACTATTCAGCACCCTTTTTACTTTTCTTGTCATCAGAACCGACAGATTGAAGTCAGAACGTCATCAATTTCATGCTGATATTTCAACAATCAAACAGAGCATCACTGTTTACAGCCAAAATAAATGGTGCAGATTCCAGAGTCATATTTGCCTTGAAGGCCCCCGATTGATTTTGCAAAAGTTAGAGGAGACTAAACCTGAAATTTTGTTACATTGTAAATTGCTCATCTTGAAACGGTTAACAAATGACACCAATAAAAATAAAAATTTGAAAAATAATAGAAGAAAAAATACATCCTCCCTCGCCCTAGCCCGGGCATTGTTTTTTTTTTTTTTCACTATATATCCCAGGAGTTATCGATCTCAACCTTCTCTAACTTCTGATGTGATAATAAAATGCTGAAAATGAATTTCCTTATAGGAAGTGACTTTCTTTCTCCCTTCCCCTCCTCTTCGTTACTGTACCTTCAACACCTCTTCGTTACTGTTACCTTCAACACCAGCTACCGCTAAAATCATAAAAATAACGTAATTATTTACCGAAACCAACTGTGTTAGCCACCTCTGGGCTCCATAAAACTGCCTTTAGTTTTGCTGAACCACAAGATGATCAATGTGCAATTGCTCAACCCATGACCCTACTGCATGGTCAAGGTCAACAGGCTCGATATGGGAGTTTATATTTGAACTCTCACTTGATGAAGCACTCGCTGTTATGCTTTCGGATACATGCACTGTTGACTTTTCTTTCATCTCAGTTGGAGATTCTCTAACAAGAGACTGAACCCAGGATACATCAGGCTCATCTCCACTACCAAGCTCAAAGGAATTTGACCTACGTAGCTTACCAAATTCATCTGCACTAACAGTCCAGTCTGGTTTCCCATTAGAGGAACCCCATTTCGACCAAGAGTTAACTGGTGATCCAACAATGGCAGCATTATTGGAGACTTGTTCCTGAGACCCAAGGCTATGCAAATGCTGTTGCTGCTTCTCTCTTTGAGCTAACATAGACACTCGGGAGCTCATTGGCGAGATAGGTTCCACATTTCGGGGCGACATCCTGCCTGATGCAAAAGACGCCTGCAATAGAGGGTGATCGACATTTTTAGGAGAGAAATTTGTGTTGATTGGTGATAACATGCTTTGCTGCTGCTGGAACTGATTGAGAACAGCAGATTTATGGGATGGGGAGAAAACTGCTGAAGCCAATGCTTGATCAGCATACTGAGGAGATAAGCTCTCGGCAGAAAATAGAACGTCAAGATTTGAAGGGGCTAAGGTTTTCAATCGACCAGAGCGATTCAAGGAGTTGTTGCTCAAAGATGGTTGACTGAGACTGGATAATTCACTAAGAAGCTGCTGTTGCTGCACATCAAAATCTGGAAGCAAATTGTAGTCTGCTTGAATGTCTCTAGCATTAAGGGAAGATCTCAAGCGACTGGACTGGAGATTGCTTCCAGGAAGATGCAAAGCTGGGACATTTGGTTGGAGCCAAGCCATGGAAGAATGGGACAAGCCATTGGCAGATGGAGACATGGGTGGAGAGAATGGTTGAGGAGACATGACAGATACTGAAGGAGAGCCTGGCAAGAGGCTCATGGCTGCAGCAAAATCCATGGCAGTAGCACCTGGTGTACTAGAGCGAGGAGAGGGAACAGCAGAACCCGTGGAAACATATAATGGGCGGAGTTCCTCAACGGTGTGAGCAAAAAAGCAAACTCTCCTTGCACAATTTGTACCGTCTTTGCACAGCCGGGTTCTATATTGAGCAGGGTGAAGCCAGCACTCAAAAACACCATGAGCATATTCACACATGTCTCCACGTCTACAAGCCCCTTTTCGGAAATCAGGACATGGAACGCAGCTATAATGAAACTTTCTAGGATCCCTTCTTCGAGCATTTTCGCCAGGGTGAACAAATGGGCACTCCGTCCAATCATGGGAATAGGCACGAGAACAAGGCCTTACCTTGAAAGAATACATTCGGAATTCATCAGTAGAATAGATGCTGTTCTTGATATCTGGGAGAGATGGATCAACAGGATATTCTTTCTTCTCTGATACAAAGGGAACAGGTGCTTCATTCAGCTTTGACTTCATTGGGGAATCCGAACCTGACAGAAGAGACATGTCTTCCAGAGAAGGTGAAAGAGGTGGAGAATTTGAATTTGCATTTGCACTGGACATGGAAACCCTTAGATTGTGCTCAATAACATAACCTTCAGCAGAAAGGAGTTCTTCAAGAGTCAACCTCGCTTCTTGGAACTTTGGCGGAACAACGATAGCATCAATTGGACGATGACCATTGGCGTCTACCACATTAGCATCAGCACCTGCTGCTAAAAGCAGTTTCACGACGTCAACAGCATTCACAGCCCCACCCGAGGCTGCACAGTGAAGGGCAGTGCTCTTGTCAGCACCGCAAGAGCGATTAACATCAGCATCAGAGAGAGAAAGAATCACCTTTATAACACCAATGCTACCATATGTAGCAGCTACCATCAACGGGGTCCTGTATTCATTAGCCATCTGCTTAGAGCCCTTTTGTCGGCCATACCATAGTCCAATCTGATCAACACAAGAAGGATCGCGCTCAATAGATCGCTTAAAGCCCTCAACATCATTGTTAGCAGCAAGCTCAAGCAAGCTTGCAAATGTATCTTCAGTTTCAACAGTTAAGTGATTCATGTCTATGTTGGTGGGTATGCTTCCGTCAAAAGAAATTGAGGTATTTTCAGAGTCAGTGCAAGCTTTAACTGCTCCAATCCACAGAACATACTTTCATTTGCTAGAAGTACATCTGAAATTCAAATACAATCTCATTAGCATCAACCTGCAGATAAATACCGTAACTACCTTATCATCACTATATCGAACAAGAAGAGAACAAATATTGTCATTCATAGAAGTACAAGACAAGTTAGTCAATCAAATTAAACAATATCATCAATCTCACCTATCCATAGAACACAACACCGAGCATAGCAACTACAACGAATGGACAAAGAAGAAATGCTATACAAGTATTTATAGAGGAGCTAATGAAGCAGACACATTAGACTAGTACCAACCCCGGATAATTATAAATTGTTTGTTGCAAAGGATCCAGGAAAAATGAAAAAGCACTAAATGAAACCAATGACGAAATCGAACTCCGGCGCAACAAACGGTGAAAAACTAGGAAACAGGATTTTGTTCTTAGATTTTATGCAAGTTCTTACTTATTCTCATACTGGATCAAAAAACTGGAAACAAAGTATCAGAGTCTTGAGAAATAGTTCCATCTTAACTGCAATGAAGGTCTAAGAACAGAGGGGAAAACAGGAGAAAGAAAAAGAAACACTGCAGTATAGGATTCTTTCGATTTTTTCAAATAATTTGATGCACAAGAATATATATCACTAACTGAGCATACAATAATCTGTGCGGTTTAATATTCTTTTTTATCTTCACTTCCATGTTCCATCTTCACCCTTCCTGAGTTTACTCAGCAAAAATTAAAAAAAATAGAATCATAACAAAAACCAAAATACATCTCAATCCCAGAAGAACATCAAAAACTACCATACAAGAAAAGGAAAAAAAATCAAAACAAAAAAAATGTCAAAACACTCAGATTGAACAGTCAATACAGACACAAAAGTAAACAACCACAGAGAAAACAAAGTACACACCCAATCAAGCACTAATTATGTCCATTTCTAATCAAAGAATTTAAAGTAAAAAAAATGACCAGATCAGGAACTTGTAAAAGATCTGGTATTTGGAGGCAAAAATCTCACTAAATTTTTAACCAAAAAAAGGAAACAAAACTAAGAAACACAAAAGATCTTTCCTTTACGTGTTCATTCAAAAACTATCATTATCTCCAAACAACAAAGCAGAACAAAAAGAAAAAACACAAACTCAGAGACATAATAAACAGACAAGACAAGAGAACCCAGATGACGAAACATAGAGAAGTAAACATGTAAGTGATCAAAGTGAACCCAAGTTAAGTTTTTTTAAGGTTGCAAGAAGGAAGGAAGCAAGCTTACTTACCAGTTTGTTAGTTCCAAGCTAAGAAAGTGGAAGTTCCCGTTTTTCTTTGACAGATCCAGACAAAACAAGCTAGTGACTTAACAAACAAGCTTGGCAAGCTTATGAAGTTTCAAACAACTGCTCTTTTTGTGTTAGAGAAGGAGAGAGTTTGTGGAATGAGTGAGAGAAGGAGAGGATCTTCTTCTTCTTCTCCAAATCCTATGTTTTTCTCTTTGCTTTCTTTTCATGAAAAAATATAAAAAATCATTTAAAGAACAAAAAAGTTTCACTCCATTTTTTTATTTTTTCGTTAAAATCGCCTATCCAATAGAAGGAAAGTGAAAATTATAAAAAAATGAAAATAAAATAAATAATAAAAAGCACTGAATATTCTGTGGAGTACTTGCTACTGTTTCTTCTTCTTCTTTTTTATAATCGACCATACATGTAATTTTATTCTGACTGATATACCCTTTTGGGTCATTCAACAGGGGTAAACCTGTCACTTGAAGATGAGCACTAAGGTTAGTGGATGAGGTGGCAATTTGCGAATGGTAGTGGTGAATAAGTAGTCCAGCTTGAAAAAGAAGCTAGAGCCTTTCGTTTGTGAGAATTTAACCTTGGCTTTAAGGGGGTGAGGTAAAATTTACTAGTGTTAAAAAAATCGGTTAATCTTTAATGTTTTTATTATTTAATTTGATCCATTAAAATAAAATAATATAAATATTATGTATATATAATAATATTTTAAAAAATAAAAAATTACTATCATAAATTGGATTAAATCAAACTATACATTAAAATTTCAAAACTCAATTAACCTGATTCAATTAGTATATCAAATATCAACAAACTTCATTTGTTATTATAAGTTTTGTCTCTTTACTCAATTGATTGATTATTTAATTTTAATTGATTCATTCAGTTTGTATATTGAATCTAAATTATTTGTTATAGTTTACATAGATTTTGAGTTAACTCATTAAACCAATATTTGAGTTCTGAAAATTAACAATATATAACCAACTTAATATATTAAACTCACTCAAGTTCATAAAAATATTGATTGTGTTGAGTTTAAAATTTATAAAATATTAAGAGTTAAACTGAATATAATTATATATCAAAATTTAACTAAAATATATCCATGAATACCATTTTCAATAAATTTCTTGAAAATCCAATCTAAATTTACCCTGCATGAAATCCTAATAGGCAAAAAAATCTAGCGCAGTCACTCTGGAAAAGAAAAGAAAAGCTACTAGTCGAATTAGAGTTATGGCATTGGATGTTATTATTTAAGGTGGTGCTTGGTTAATATAATAATATAAAAATAATTGAAATATACTTGAATTTAAAAACAAACATAAAATAAAATAGTTTTTATTATAATTTTATAATAAAGTTTTATTGTTTCAAAACATGAAATATAAAAACATAGAAGAACATGTGTTTTTATCTTTATTTTTTTTATTCTTCACTTTCGAAACACTAACAAAACATGGGTGAAAAACAACCTCGTGCATTTAAATTTGAAAAAAAAAAAAAAAAAACCTCATTTATGGGCCATTTATGATTTTTCTGGTAATATAGATTTGATGGATGTTTGATAACAACAGCGCGAAAAAGAAAAAAAGAAAAAAAGTGGATGGATGTGATTATTTGGCCATAAATTCGGACAATTATGCATCTGGGGTAGGTCAAGTAGATGGAAGGTTTGGTCCCTTATTGTCATCCACGTGTGATGTTGTGTCAGGAGGGTGCAGAGGCCTAAAATAAATGTAAGAGTCGAGGCAATCGGGTTGGCGGATTGGGTTAGACCCGTTTTGTATTCGGGTTCGGGTCATTGTGTATTCGACCACAATTCACTTGGATCAATTCATAGATCTTTGGTAAATCTGCAAATGTTGGATCGAGTTAAATTCGGATTGTATTTCTGTTTGAGTTATTATATATTTGATTATAATCAATTTGGAATGTAATGGATCCAAAGGCTTGAGATAATTATACAATTAATTCGTATGGTTTTTAAAAAAAATTATAAATTTTATCGAGTCCAAATTATAATTTAACTTTTCTTAATTTTTCTTTTTCAGCTTGATTTTTTTAATTATAATTTAATTACTTCATATTAAGTTGATTTGAAATTGAATTTAATATTTTTTTAATTGATTTTATATAGAATTCTCATAATGTTAAAAATAAATTTTAATATTAAATTAATGTTTGATTTAATAAAATAAAATTTTATTTTATTGATTTAAACTAAGTAAAATTATACAAATTTAATTTCAGACTAAAATAAATATTTAATTTTTTTCTTTGAAAATAATATTTTTATACTAGTTTCATGACTTCATCTTTTTGTTAAAATTAACAAATTTATTATTATTATTTTAATTTATATAATTTTTAATTTATTTTATTTGACATATGTATTAATAGTTAATTTTTTTTTATTGGCAGTAAGAAAACTGTTAACTCCGTCGCAAAGGGAAATCAAACTAGCTGGTGGTAAAAAAAGGAGAATTTTACCAGACTTTTTAGTTTTTCCATTGCCCCTATTTACTTTTGTTTTAGCATCGGAAGGGACAAAATGTAAGGGAAATATCATCAATTCCATGTTGATTTATTATGAATTGTAACAGTAAGGTGTCTTTTTAAAATGTTTTAAAAAATCATTTAAGAATTCAACGTGGGTAATAAGGTTTTTTTTACTTTAGCACAATAAAATTACTTTATCTCCCTTGAAAGCAAAATCCTCAACATGGATTTAGGGTTTTTTAAAAAACTTTAAACAGTAAAATTATTAATTTAACATTGATTACTAAAAAACAAAATAGTAGGGATTTTTTTTATCTATTACTCAATTTATACACATTTAAACTATTTCACTGCTGTTCGAATTAGAAAAACTTGCGCTTCACTTTAGGAGTACTTTTAGATTTATATATATATATATATATATATATATATATATATATATATATATATAATTATTTTATAATTTTAATTTGAAAAGTGTTCTTTTAATCAAATACATTAAATTATTTTTTTGTTCAATCTCAATTTCAACAACTGTTTTAACCAAGCATATATTTTTTCAAACCAGCCTTATAAAAATACTTTTTATGAAATAACTTTTCTCAAACCCAACCACAACAACTACTCAAGTATTTAGCTTTTTGGTTGGGTCTAGGTATAAAATTAAACGAATTACGGGTTTAAAAGATTGGCTCAGGTATTATTTTTTAAGCTTTTTTTTTTGTTTTATACTCCAACATTGTTTTCCACTTTCTATGGGATTTTCACTCGTGTTGAAAATAATATGAGTTGTCTTGGGTTTTTTTTTTCTAATTTTTGTTAAATTTAGATTTTTAAAAAGATTTTTGTGTTTTAATTAAATTAATTGGTTTCATCCATCAACATTAAATGGGTCGAGTGATGAGCCTTCCTGATTAAACTTGGGTCTACAATTAATAGATTATGAGTTTGAGAGATTAACCCCGATTAAAGAGGTTCACCTGGGCTTGCTTGTTTTTTTTTTTTTTGCTTTTTTAAAATAGTTTTTTTTTCAATATCATCCTCCAACACCCCCCTTTTATATTATTTTTTATTCATTTTAAAAATAACACGGGTTATCTCAAGTTTTTTTTGCCTTTGTTGAATTTGACTTTTTAAAAGGAATTTTATTTTTAAATCAAATCAAATTGATTGATTAAATATAAGTATGTGATACTCGCTTCATGATGTTTTGTTTTTTTCTTTCCGAGTTACTATTCTGACAATGTGTGTCGTCTTTTCAATTACTTGAATCTTAATTTTTTCTAATTTTTTTGAAAATGTCGGTGTCACCATTATTGAGTTTTTTCTTCTTTTGATTGAATTTTTTTGCTTTTTTTTTCTTTTCAATTTCATTTGTTAATATGAATAGTAAAAGAAGTGAGACCATTTTTTTATCTCGTCCCCCCCCCTCTTTTTTTTTTAATCTATCTCTTGATTTTTTTGTTTTTTGATTGAATGCTTTTGCATTTTTTTTCCTTTCTATTTCATCATTCAATATTTTATTAGTTTTGAATTGTTCATCATAATTTGTTTAAATTTGCTTTCTATAATATTATCATTATCTCAAATAAACTTCCCAGCATTTAATTATAGCTCGATTTTACGAATATCTATTTTTGTTATTATATTATTAAACTAAAAATAGTTTTTAAAAATAAATTTTATCTAAATAGTGAAGGCAATGGGCTTTTTTTTCTTCTTTTTTTTTAAATCTATCTTCCAATTTTTTCTTCTTTTGATTTAATGTTTTTTTACTCTCTCTTTTTTTTCTTTCAATTTCATCCTTCAATACTTTATTGATTTTGAATTAGTTATCATAGTTTGTTTTGGTTTGTGTTCTACGAGGTTATCAATTTCTCAAATAAACTTCTCATCATTTAATTGATGTTTAATTTTACGAGCGTCTATTTTTGTTATTGTATCATTAAATAAAAAAGATAGTTTTTTTAAAAAAAATCAAAGTTTTTAAACCCAACAAAGTCCGGGATCTCAACTGTGGGTTTGCCAAGTTGGGTTGCGAAGCTCAGATCGATCCAATATGTTGTTGTCTCAATATTAAAAAAAAAATACCATGTTAAAGTTTGTTTTAAAACCAAACCATACTTTTACCAGTTGTTTGGTTTATGTAGAGGCAACTCTCATGCATGTTAGTTTTAAACCCCAGTTAAGCAAAGAGTCAGATCAGAAGGTTTCAAGATTGACACCATAGGTCGAGTTTGATAACAATGCCAGATTTTTTTTAAAAAAATCAATCTTCTTTTTTTTTCCTCTTCAATTAAATATTTTTTGGCTTTTTTCTAATTTCATCATTCAGAGATTGATTGATTTTGATTGGTCTTTATAATTTGTTTAATTTTATTTTTTATGAGGTTATTATTATTTCAAACAAATATCATAGCATCTAGTTGAGGCTCAATTTTATAAGCATTTGTTTTTATTATCATATTATCAAGTAGAGATAGTTTTTAATTAATAAAAACAAAAAAAAATTATTAAACTTAGTAGAATTTATGATTCAGGTTTGACATGTTAAGTTTCAAAACCTAAATCAATTTAATATGTTACAATTTTAATATTAAAAAAAATTATTTTAAGATTTTTTTAAAGTTAAATTATGTTTTTTACTGATCATTTAAGTTACCATTAAAACTTTCAAATTCATCAAGTCATCAAAATAATTTTCATAAGGATTAATTTTAAATTTTAAATAAAAAATTAAACATAAACTAGAAAAAAAAATTGGTCATGAGAATTAAGGGTTGATGCAACAAACACCAAACGAGGTGTAATAATAATAACAAATAATTACTGAGGCCTCATTTATTTTTTTAATGTTTTAAAAAGTTTTAATCTGACGTGGCAACGAGGGAACTAGCATGACCTAAGCCATGTTAAC
>Ga0325403_1003898_pt1 | contig 13743 bp, 13 predicted proteins | sample PopdelMetagenome_19_FD_205665 | JGI IMG/M metagenome (GOLD analysis project Ga0325403, IMG submission 205665) | Populus deltoides microbial communities from Bellville, Georgia, United States - Xylem-PdKOR-R4 | ecosystem: Host-associated > Plants > Phyllosphere > Stem > Wood/Secondary xylem...
TCTAGCCTAGAAAATTCATTTGTAGACCCATCATTGTGCACTTTTCACTAGGAAAGTGCTGTTGAATTTTTATTTTTTTATTTTTAAAAATTATTTTATTTTAATCACAAAATATTTTAATTTCATTCTTAAAAATCACATCTATCAATTTGTCTTTTTTGTTTTTTTAAGATTTTCTATTACTAAATAGGGTTTATGGCTCGTCATTTATTTTTATTGGCTTCCTATAAATTTCATTGTAGTCCCTCTTATTTATTAAATTGATGTTTAATTTAGAAAGATAAAATTTGATTTTATTAAATAAAAAAAATTTAAACCTTGAATACCAAATTGATAATAAAAAACTTTCACCTCTTTAGGATAGGATGCTAAAATAAAGGGTTGGTTCCTAAATCCTAGCATAGAGAATTCATTATAGACCATCTCATTATGCATTGTTAACTTGGAAAGTGTTTTATAATTTTTTTTTGTCAACTTTTTCATTTTGGTCATAAAATTTTAATTTAATTTTATCGTTAAAATTCATGTTAAAATTTGGTTTTGGATTTAACAGAATAAAAAAAATTGTAATTTAATTAAATAATAAAAGATTTTTTAATAACAGTAAATCGATAAATTAAAAAAATTAATGGGAACTTATAAAAAGAAATTGTTACAAAAATAAAAAAGATAGTGAAGTTAAGATTCCAACTAATTAAATGTGAAAGAACAAAATTGAAAAAAAAAATACTTGAGCCATCCTGAATGAACATGTCAAATATGTAATTTAGATCATTGGATCAAGATAAGCCAATAGAAAAAAAAAAATTGAAGTCCAATTCCAAACAAATCTAATATAGAAACGTGAATAAAAAAACAGCAAATCCGGAAAGCCTGTCAAACTTTGTGACCCGAATCATATGAATGAGATGACACAATAAAATACAAACTATAAATGATGCTCAATTCTAAAATAACCAATGTTAAAGGACGAAATGGAAAAAGAAAATATTAAACTTTAAAAAATAATCATTAAAAAACTCAAGTCAACCAAGACGAACATGTCAAACTCGTGGTCCAAGTGATGAGACTAGAATAAATGAATAAAAAGAAAATCAAAGAAAATCACAAAGCCCAATATCCTAACTAAGATAGGTGGTCTGCACTACACTACGAATTGATCTAAATTTTTTCCAACATAAAAAAGGACACCAATGAGATGTAAACACCCCTAAAAATGAAAAGAAATTGATACTCCATTAATTATCTCAACCGGATTTAACAAACCTGGCTCACCTAAAGAGGATATTTGGACGCTTCCAGTGCCGCCATGGAAAAAAGCATTTGACCTCCAATTGAAGCCACACATGTCACCTGAAGGGTATCGACACCTCCCATATGCAAGCTTGTATGGAAATGTGCCAGCCATTTTTTCCATAAATAATATTTTTTATTAAGAAAAATACCAAAGTGTTCATAGCCAAATTGACAATAACAAAAAAAAATCAAGATAAAAAGACCAAAATACCTTTCTCCGCTAGTCCAAACAATTTTAATCCTTGACATGGGAAAAGTAAAATATGCCCCCACATTACAATTCAATTAATTATGGTTTAAAAGGTAGTTAAGTGATTTTGTTGTGCAATAAAAATATAAAAAGACTTTTTTATCCTTCATAAATTTGATAATGACAAGTGAATCATAGTGAACTGATCATCTTAACCACAACCCCAAGTTTAAAGATTTTAGCTTGTAAGGAAAAAAAATAGTATTTATACTATTTCAATGAATAGTAATCTATTAAGAGGAGTGCAATAACATCGTAAGGGGTTTTAGATTTTTGTTAATTCTCTGGTTATTTGCAAATATTTGGGATTTACCCTAACAAAACTAATTAGACCATTTATATTTATATTTAAATTATTTAATACTCACCCTAACTTATTTATTACTTGATGTTACTTGCACTTTTGCATCCATAAAGCTTTATATTTTCTCTAGTATTTAAATTGAATTATTGGATTTTTTTTAATTCAAAGGTTAGATTTAGATATATTAAAAGAGTTGTTATCACATGTTTTTTTATGGTTTATGGATAAATAATCATATCTTTTAAAGAATTCACCTTCTTGATAGATAATTAAAAATGTCAATTAATGGCCACTCATTATTATAAAAACAAAAACAAGTTATTGTGTTGTTTTAAAACAACTTTTTTTTCTCTCTTTCTTTTTACAATAATCAAACTAATTTTTTATATTTTATTAAAGTAGAATCTATCTTATTACTATCAAATTAACTTTTGGCACCTTGTTATTAATCATGAAAGTATATTTGCTTTTAATATTCAATTAGAAAAAAAATATTAAATCTCCTAAGAAAATAATTGTTCATCAAAATTCAGAATATTATTCATTGTAATAATATAATGACAAAATTGCTCATGAGCCATAAAATCCTTGAATTAGGTATTGGAGGCAAAGTAGTCTTTTCACAATAACACAATTATCTTTTACAAATTGTATAGAGTTAAATTAATTATTTTAATTTTTATTACATAGTATAATTATTAATTTAACCTTAGAATAAAAAATATAATATCTTTCACTCAGGGGTGTTTTGGTCTTTTCAATTTTTTCAAAATAATGTAAATACTTTATTGTCCTTTAAGACAAAATCAAATAAACTCTCTTGTAGTGGTTTTTTGGTCTTTTTACCATGGTTTTTTTATAACATCATGTTAGTTTAAGAGTATTGTTATATTTTAATAAATGTTAAATATTATATATAAAAAAAAACTTTGTTAGTGTGTTCATGGCATGCATCAACAAAGGGGTGGCTCTCGCGCCCTTCGAGGGGCACGTGGGTGGCACCTGACCTTTGAAAGCCACCTTCATGGACAATGTTGGAATCCTTATGGCACCCCCTCCGTGATGGAGCAATGTATGTTTCAAGATTTCTGCTAGTTTGGTGACGACAACCTTTTCCCCCCTTCCTCTCTCTTTACTTCTGGATTTTCGTGCAAGCCCCTTCAAGATTCATGAACACCCCTTTAATTTTTTTAGTTCTTCGTATATGATCCATGTTTTTTTTATTACAATTTTTTTTATCTTGAGTAATTTATGAAATTGAAATACCTTTTCAATTTCACCCCTCTTTAAGTTTTTCATCTTTCAAATTTGGTCTCATTTTTTTATTGTTATTTATGTTTGTTTGAGATGATTTTTTAATTTTTTTTTTATGATTTCACCCTTCTTTGATTTTTTTCTTTCTTATCAAATTCGATCCTTATTTTTTTATTTCTATTTCTTTTTTGCTTTGACAAGTTTTTCAAATTGGTTGGTAATAAAGTTTCTTGATTGAACCCGGATTCAGGGTTTTACGGGTTGCGAGTTTTAAGAATTTGACCATGTTTACGAAGTTTTCCCGGGCTTGCTTGGTTTTCATAGTTTTATTTGCCTATGCTAATTTTTTTTTCTTGTTTCATCGTTCAATATTTATTCAGTTGGAGACTAGGTTATGTTTTTTTTTTAACTTGCTTTCTGTGAATTTTTTCTTTGGTCTTCAAAATAACTTGGTTATCTCGAGTCTTTTTTACTTATTTGTTTTATTGAGTATTGTGAAAGAATAATATACCACTCGAGTGTTATTGTGATGAACTTTTTTGAAGCTACTCTCTATTTAATTATATGATAATATAAAAAAAGATATTCATAGAAAAAAAACTATAGATACAATCATAGAGGAACAATGATTTCTTTCATCAAAATTGTATTTTTTGATTCACACACACACACACACACACACACACACATATATATATATATATATATTGATTTTGACAACAAAGCTATTTTTTTATTAGTAACACAGTTCATTGAGTATAGAGTAAAAGCAACAAGAAAAAAATATTACAAAAATATAATGATTTGAACTAAAAAGAAAATATGTATATTTTTAATAAAATAATTTAATTTTTCTTATTTATGCATTTTTTTTATTTAAATGACAACATGTTTTTTTTTAAGAGAAACATTTATTTCTAAGTAAAATCTTATTATGATAGTTATAGCATATCTTTGTAAGAAATTTAAAAAAAAAAATATGAATTAATTATTTTTATACATCTATATGAAAATGAATATAAAAAAAATAAATTTTAGAAAATTATATAAAGACTAAAATAAAAAAAAACATGTTATTTTCATTCAATATTAATAAGAAAATTATTTTAAAATATTCACATACCATGCTGAAACCTAATTATTCATAAATCAAATGATAAAATCATAACAAAAAAAAACCCTAATCTTTTTTAATAACAATGACATAACTAAATAATCACTTAAATATAATTTTAGTAATTTGATCCTAAGTTTTTATGGTAAAAACTTAAAAAAAAAACCAAAATAATGGACTATCCAAGGAAAAGACCAAGTGCCTAGCTCAACAAAAAAACCCAATCATGTGTGGGCCTAGAAGACCAAGCTCACATGCATTTTTTTGTTTCTTTTAACGGGCGAATGATACCTTGTATGCCCTCGTTGTTTTTAATACATAGTATATTAAGTGTCACTTTCTTGTAGAGATGATGAGATTTGAGTTTTTGGACAAAAAAATACAAATTTAAATTTATTTTCACTTGAAATAATCTCTGAAAATCCCAATGAAACTTGAGAAACCCATCCTAAACAAAAACAAACATATAATTACCTAAAAACCAAAACACAAGTGACCTAGAAAAACTTTGAGGGTCCTAATATAATTTTATAGCATAATCAAAAAGAAACACCACCATAATTGAACCTCTCTCTCTAAGACAAACTTATTGACATTACGATCGATCATTTTGATGGATAAAATATGATCGGTTGAATATTTTCACTCTTCTCTAATTTTTTTTGATAACTCTCTCTATATCCTCTCACATTTTAGGGATTAGAATATAAAATAAATAAAGTTTAAGACTGAAACGTGAAGCCCTCAAAATATTACGATGAAAAAATCTTAAAATAAAAACTTTAGAGGCTAAATTTGATTTTTCACACCTCTAAAACAATACAAACTCAAAGGTGGATTTTTTTTTTGTTTTAGTGTCAAGTTTTGTCCCTAATGCTTCAATTTTTCTAAATTGATAAAATCATATTTTATTCTATAAAATTAAGCATAGATTTAATTTCAAGATGTTTTTGACATTGTGAAACCTAATAACATGTGACATAAAACAAATTATAAGGCTTAAAACCATATCAATATAATGTGGGAGATGAAATTAAAAAAAAAAACCTCGGTGAGTGGAAAAACACAATTCTTTAAGGACTAAAAAAGAGATCGCCCAACTATATTGTTCCAATCTATAATGCAATTGGGTATGAGTGTATAGTAATTGTAACAATGAAACCAACAACTCTTTCATTTTATTTTATTTTTGTAATTTGTTGGTTATTGGGTTAGGTCTCCGTCCATAAATGATGGCTTTGGTCCAAGTATTTAGAGGAGTTACTAAAGTAAATAGCTGCTTCCTCTATTTATATATATAAGGACATAGCCTATATGAAAAGAAAAGTTTTTTTTGTTGAAAGAATACTTTTCTCTTTCTCTTCTCCCATCTTGGACTCTCTGCATTAATTTGACAAGATCTATAAAGATGTTTGTACTGTAGAATATCACTTTGATTTTAGTAATTAAAGTGGCACTAAAGTAATTGATTCAGGGACAAGAAACGAATTCTCACAAGTAAATTTCCTTTCTAATCTACATTGGTATCAGAGCATGGTTTTAAAATGTGTATTATGTTAGATTTTATACATTATATTTTATTGGTTATTAATATGCCTTTTAAGGTTTATTTAGTTGATAGTTGTGTGCAATGACTTGGAATCTTTTTTTTGATTTCACCTCATTTATAATCCACCATTGAATAATAAATGGGTCATTAAGTAACCCAAAATCTGCAGAAATGCAGCCCTGGAATTGGGGGCGCTTCATGCATCAAGTATGTTTCTACCTTGCGTAAAGGGTTGAAACGCATCTGAAGCCTAGATCAGATCCTGAAATAACTTGGTAGAATGTTTATAGTCATTCACTCGGTTCATAGTAGTATGTGGACCAAGAACGGGGCTTATGGCTCAAGGTGTCCATTTAATTACCAAAATCTAAGTTGCTTTTTATGGTTAGGGCTATTATAAATTTCATTATTCTCATACATGAGCCATGGTCTTCAAAACAATGTGTAACTACCATTCGAAAAGGTAATATATGTCATTTAAATTATACTAGATATTAATATTTGTAATTGATGTCATTAACACTTAATATGACTGCATCTAATAATATTATTGCTGATTTGAATCATAAAGACAAACTAAGTAAAAAGAATTACGATATTTGGCATCGTAAAGTTGAGTATCTCTTGGAAGAGCAAGAAATACTGGAAACAATCACACAACCGATGGTTGAACCTGAGCAATGAAACATTGCTCGGCACAAGCTTGATATGGAAGCATATCAAACCTATAAATACAAAGATCATGTAGCTTGTATTCTGCTATTGAGCAGCATGCAAAATGATATAATGTTGCATTTTAAAAGGCATTGTTCAACCCAATCTGTTTGGGATGCAGTAAAGATTCAGTATGGAGGAACCTTCACCACAGACTTCATTAGTTAACCCTCAAATTTGATGGTTACAAGAAGCGCCAAAATCAGATGATAAAGCAACATCTTACAGTCAGGTCTAACATGATTAGTGAATTAAGAGGTGTTGGGCATAAGATGATTGGTGAATAACAAGTCCAAGCAACTATCCACTTTTTACCTAACAATTGGAAACACATGCGTGTTAACCTTACACACAATGACAACATCAAGACATTTGATTATGTTGCTCGTCATATTGAACTTGAAGAAGATCGACTTCACGCTGAGAAGCTTGTAAATGAGGCTTTTATATATGAGACTAAGATGTGTGGAGTATATAGCTCTGAATGTAAAAAGAGTAAGGGTAAGGTTCCTAAATATGGCAAGAGAGGAATAAAAGCAAGTAGTAGTGAACATAAGCGCCATCATGGGAAATATAGTGATAATAAATGCAAGAATATGAATTGTTTTAATTGTGGTAAACTTGGTCATTTTGCTCGTGATTGCACTAAGCCAAAGACTTAAGAGCAATCGACCATATAATAGGAGATCAAATAGCCTTTATGGAATTTCATCGAATTCTAAAGGGAAGTAAATACATATATATGAGGAATAATGCTTCCGTTGTTATGCTTAGGATCGGTACCTGCAAATTGGATTTGCGGCTTTGCTCGTGATTGCACTAAGCCAAAGACTTAAGAGCAATCGACCATATAATAGGAGATAAAATAGCCTTTATGGAATTTCATCGAATTCTAAAGGGAAGTAGATACATATATATGAGGAATAATGCTTCCGTTGTTATGCTTAGGATCGGTACCTGCAAATTGGATTTGCGGGGAAATCAGACACTTTATCTTCATGATGTACTCTATACTCCAGAAGTTTGACAGAATCTTGTGTCTGCTTTTCCTTTACTACAATTAGGCTTTAATATTACGTTTGCTAGTTGTTATGTAAAAATATATCTGGATAATATTTTTTATGGTTTTGGTTTTGTATTAAATGATTTTATGGTATTAGACACCGTTAATGTATATATTAATGATAATGCTTCTATTTATATTGTTTAAAATTTCAACACTACTAATAATAGTGAAATCATAACTTAGCTTGCTAGATTAAGACACATTGGGCAATAATAATTACATAAATTGGCAAAAACTGGTCTTTTAGGATCACTTACTAAAAAGGAATTACTTGTTTATGAGTATTGTCTTGCTGGAAAAGCAACTAGATTACCATTTGGCAAAGCTAAAAGAGCTAGTAGTCCATTATAACTTATTCATTCAAACATTTGTTGCCCAATGAATGTGAGGGCAAGACATGAAGGAAATTGTTTCATCACATTTATAGATGATTTCATATTTGGTCATGTTTATTTGATCTCACATAAGTTTGAAGCATTGAATTGCTTTATTCGATACATCAATCTGATGGAGAATAAACTAAGCACCAAGATCAAAGCTTTAAAAACTGGACGAGGACTTGAATACCTATCTGAATAATTTAAAAAAAAATTGATGAAAAAGGTATAGCTAGACAACTAACTATTCTTTATACTCCACAACAAAATGGTGTAACAAAAAGGAGGAATAAGACCTTATTTGACATGGTTAGGTCAATGATGACGCATGCTAACCTACCAATTTTCTTTTGGGGAGATGCATTGTTAACTGCTGTCTACATACTTAAATCGAGTACCCTCTAAATCTGTCTCATCCACCCTATATAAACTATAAAACAACGACAAACTTAATCTAGGTTATTTGCATTTATGGGGGTATGTAGCTTATATTCATAATAATTCTTATAAATATAGGAAACTTGGTCCTAGGAGGAGAAGTGTATTTTTATAATAAATTATAAACATTCCAAAGAATTTGTATTTATTGGTGAAAAAACTGATGATAGAGTGACAGAGATTGAATCACGTGATATTGTATTCTTAGAAAAGAATTTTCCAACGATATGTGAGGTTAATAAGATTTTCAATTATATGAAATGAAAAATATAGATTATGATGCAATAAGCCATTCAGTAGAGGACTTAGAAGAAACTCTTATCTTGTCTATTCCTACTCTTATAGAGCAAGATCATGAGAAATCTTAACCTTGTAGAAGCATTTATGAACCAATTCCTCGTTGTCGATTTGAGATTAAGGGGGGAGCATGTTGCTCCACAAGATGATAAAAAACCTAAAACATTTAGTCATGCTTTGTTTGGTCTTGAAGCAAGAGAATAGATTAAAGTTATGGACGAAGAAATTGAGTCAAAGAAAACTAATCAAGTTTGGAACTTGGTCAATTTACTATCAGGACGAAGATCCATTGGAAATAAATAGGTTCTTAAAATTAAACGTGAGACAGATGAGTCAATAAAATGTTATAAGGCTCAATTAATAGCAAAAGGCTACACGTAAGAAGATGGAATTGATTATGAAGATACATTCTCATCAATTATGAGTAGTACTTGAGTTTGCCTTATTTGAGCTATAGTCACACATATGGACCTAGAGTTATACCAAATGGATGTTAGAACTATGTTTCTCAATGGAGAACTAAATTAGAAGATTTATATGGATTGGCCTTTAGGATTCGAGAATAAAAGATAAAAGTGCAAAGTTTGCAAGCTTCAAAGATTCATATATGGTCTTAAGCAAGCTTATAGACAATGGAACATCAAGTTTCATCAAGCTATTCTTAAGGATGGTCTTACAATGATGGAAGAAGACCATTGCGTGTATTTAAAACTTTCTAACAATAGTTTTATAATATATCCTTATATATTGACGACATCTTAATAGTTGGAAATAACAAAGAGATGATTGATACTACTAAAAAGTGGTTATCATCAAACTTAAAATGAAAGACATAGGTGAGGCCAATTATGTTTTTGGTGTGAAAATCATAAGAGATCACGCTAAAAGGCTTTTAGGTTTAGCTCAAGAGACTTACATAAAAAAGATGTTAAAGCGCTATTACATGCAAGATAACAAACCAATGGACACCCTTGTTGATAAAAGCTTGAGTCTTAGCTGTGATATGTGTCCCAAGACTCTAGAAGAAAAGGAGAAAATGTCTTAAGTACCTTATGCTATTGTTGTTGGTAGTTTGATGCATGTAATGATGTGCACACATCCCGATATATGTTATACCATTGAATTGGTTAGCTGATATCAATCAAACCATAGTCAGAAACACTGGATGGTAGTGAAAAGGATTCTATGATATTTGAAAGGAACTTCAAATTATATGCTATGTTACCAAGAAAAGAAAGACTTATGATTGATTGGTTACTTTGATGCTGATTGGGAAGGAGATATCGACCAATCTAAATCAACTTCGGGATATGCTTTCTTGCTTAATGATAGTGCAATACTGTAGAGGAGCAAGAAACAATCTTTCATAGTCTTATCTACTATGAAGGCTAAGTATGTAGCTTGTTCCACAACAACACAAAATGTTGTTTGGTTAAAAAGTTTTCTTTATCATTTGATAATTGTTAAATCAACATCAGACCTAGTGACAATTTACTGTGATAACACTACTACAATAGTTGTGGCTAAAGATCCAAGATACCATAAAAAAACCCAAACACATCAATATGAGATATCACTATATTAAAGAAGCAATTACTAAACATGACACGATCCTAAAACATATTTCTGCAAATTCTATGGTTACAGATCCACTCATAAAACCAAAGCAAGGGATGCATTTGTTAAACATGTGAGATCCCTTACCCTATGTAGAATGTAATTAATAATATAACTAGTTTTAAGGATCATATGAAGGTTTACAATGATTAAGTAATGAATAAATGCCATTAGAATATCATTTATTCATTATTTGTTTTATGGAATATATTGATATCGTATAGTATAATTTGTTAAAGTATGTTGATAGACTTAGATTGACTCACTCACATGAGCAATCACCTCTAGCACTTATAAGGTGAGTAGATATGAGACTAATTGAGTTTTAATGCTCAAAAAACGACTTGGGTGTAATGGGAGCAATTTTAACTCAAAGTAATTATTAAAATGTCACCTTGGTTGGGACCAAGATGAGGTTTTTAAATAAAGAATCGACATAAATGAATTCTCACCATTCATGTGTCTATTATGATTAAAGCTGAGTATGAAATTATTCATCTGCTACTGCTTACTAATGACAATGAGCAAATGAGAATTTTTGATTTTAAGTCTATATTTTTAGCAAAAAGACTAAAACTCATATGGTGTATTTCCTCTAACAAGGAGAGCAATGACATACACTTTGTATCTTCAGGAAAAAAAAAAAGAGTAAACTCTATTGTAGCATGTATTTCATACTACATATGCTAACGACCATTACAAAAATAAAAAATGGATCTCTGCTTCTTTATTATGTGAGTCCTGAAGATCATATATAAGATCTCAAAATCTTACTCTTTGTGACTTTTGATTGTATCGAGAGGTGATGTATAAATGATTGCTACTTTAGGAGTATATCCTATAGTCATTGAATGATTTGACTTAAAGGAATACTCTTAGGAAAGTGAGTTAATTCAAATCTGATTGATATGAGTGTGAAAGAAAAGGTAATTTTAGTTCTACACTTGTTACTTGTATTCACCAGCCGGGATCATATCACTTGAATAAATTTGATATGATTTAGAATACTTGTAATTGTAAGGATAAATTGAGAATGAAATTTTTGAGGGATTGAATTGTATTAAGTTATGTGTAACTGAAAATGCTTTGAGTATATTAATAAACTTTAAGGAGTAATTAACTATGAGGTTGATGTTTCTTATATGACCTGTATTAGGTTTATATATTGGAGCTCCTTTTACTATGTGCTTCAGGTCGCACGGTCCATTAATCAAATATGAAATTCTTGTATAAGTTTGAAATAAAATGTATTAGATAGATTCAATCATTCACGGACGAGTGAGAGATGTTGGTTATTGGATTAGCCCTAGTCTACCCATGAGGGATGAGCTTAGTCCAAGTATTTAAAGGAGTTACTAAAGGAAGTAACCGTTTCCTCTACTTATATATATAAGGAAATAACCCATATAAAAATAAAAGTTTTCATTTGTTGAAAGAATAGTTCTTTCTCTTTCTCTTTACCTATCTTGGACTCTCTGCATTAATTTGACAAGATCTATAAAGACGTTCATACTGTGAAATATCATTTTGGTTTTAGTAATTGAAGTGACACTGAAGTAATTGATTCAAGGACAAGAAAATGAATTCTCACAAGTAAGTTTCCTTTCAAATCTACATTGGTATTAAGTATTTCTTTTAAGCGAATTCTCACAAGATGTCTTACCATGAATTTTATTAATAAATAAACTATCACATTCTATCAAATATCCAATTATAAAAAAAATCTTGTATCTAATCATCATTGGATGATGAATAATTAATATAAAATTAATTAAAACTAGGATGTGTAGATGAATTACAAAAATAAAATAAAATGAAAGAGTTGTAGGTTTCACTATTATAATTACTATACACTCACACCCAACTGTATTATGGATTGGAACAATGAAGTTAGGCGATCTCTTTTTTTTTTTTTTTCTATGACACCTACCATGGCGGTGAAGGGTGGCGAATACTGTGAAAGCAAGGGTTTTTTCAAGGCTGCAGAGAAAAACACTCATCAGGACAGTCGAGTGAGATGACCTAGTGGACCACGCGACCATCGTGCCCACAACAAGTCATTCAATTCTCTGCCCTATCAGCTTAACTCCTAATGGCAGGATTAAAGGTCTACCATTGTGCTCATATGTGTTATATCCTTTTTACTTGTGTGTTCCGCTTGTCTCATAATAGGGGTTAGTGTAGGGGACACACTTAGTTGCTAAGCAAACACGAGTGGATCGACCCAAGGGAAGGATGAGTCTAGTGGGACTAGACGGTCGTATAGGGGTTGAAATTTTTGACAAGAAATTAACCCCATGACAATTGGCATCAGAGCGTGATTACGTTCTTGATAAGACAACGAGACTGTTCTATGGACAAATCGAAGGGTTGATTTGGGAGAGCCATTGTTAAGATAGTTTGTGAAATTGGTGGCTGATCTTCGTATACCTAAAGTTATGGAGACAATTCGTGAAAGATTGATGCATCTATAAGGCTTGATAGGTCAGATTCCTGAAAATGAAGATTGTTCATTTCATGACAGGTTAGAGTTGACAATGAATATCGCTAAAAAGGTTGCTGGATAATATCTTGAACTCACTGCAGAAATAGGTCACAAGTGGCAGGCTGTCAAGGAAAAGTTGTCTGTCTTGAGAAAGGTAGTCGCAAACACTATTAGGGGTGTTGGATCCTCCAAGCCAGGTGCTCGTATTCGTTGCATCCTTTCTACTTGTCTCATAACAAGGGAGAATGTGGGAAACCTCTTGGTGTTCCGTTTTTGACATCGTGAAACCTTATAACATGTGACATAAAACAAATTATAAGGCTTAAAACCCTATTAATATAATGTGGGAGATGAAATTAAAAAAAAAACCTCGGTGAGTGAAAAAACATAGTTCTTCAAGAACAAAAAAAAAGAAAAGAAAAGAAAAGAGATCGCTCAATTATATTGTTCCAATCCATAATGCACTTGGATGTGAATGTATAATAACTGTAATAATAAAACCTACAACTCTTTCATTTTATTTTATTTTTGTAATTCATCTACACATCCTAGTTTTAATTAATTTGATAGTGATTGTTCATCATAATGGACACATTACTAACTATATTGAAGCTGTGTTTGTTTTTGTGGTTTAACTATGCTTTTAAAAAAGTAATTTTTTAGATTAATTTTTTTGATGTCTTATAATAATTTTAATGTACTAATTTCAAAAATAATTTTTTTAAAATTATTATTTTAATGTATTTTTAGGTGAGATGTATTTTTAGACAAAAATCACTTTAAAAAATAATTTTTATTATAATCTCATATATTCTCTTAATATTTGTTTGAAAGTGTATTTTTAACCACATTTACAAACATTTTAAAATTATATTTATCTTGAAAAAAATATTAAATTAATAGTTTTTAATATTTTATAGAAATTTTAATATATTAATGTTAAAATTAAATATAATATTTTAATATATATATTTTTTAAAAA
>Ga0325403_1003899_pt1:0-5000 | contig 13742 bp, 15 predicted proteins | sample PopdelMetagenome_19_FD_205665 | JGI IMG/M metagenome (GOLD analysis project Ga0325403, IMG submission 205665) | Populus deltoides microbial communities from Bellville, Georgia, United States - Xylem-PdKOR-R4 | ecosystem: Host-associated > Plants > Phyllosphere > Stem > Wood/Secondary...
GTGTGTGTGTGTGTGTGTGTGTGTGTGTGTGTAGTCAGGATGCTGGCTGTTGATAGCAACTAGTCCTGGGAGGAGATAACTTTTGACTCAATAATGGCGTACAAGATTTTTCTGCTTAATGATGAGATTCAAAGGCCCTGCACCCCAGGAGTGAATGCATACACTGCACTACCTGTGCCCTCTGCTCCTAAAGCTGAATGTTCGCTTTTGGTCCCCACTTTCGAGGTCTAGCGCACCAAAATACAACGCAAACATTCCCTACCTCTCACTCTCCCTATCCTCATGGACAAAGTGTGGATTTCAGCATCGGGCCCTCGTTTAGACACATTGAGACATTTCAGTCAACTAGCCAGTTGATTGCTGTGGTTTTGGCGACGAATGATTTGGACGCTCATGCAAAATTTGAACATTGAAATCTCCCTCACATTTCGCCCGTTATCAAATCAAACATAAAATGTGGAAATCAGAGAAACATGAACAGGGCATGAAGCAGTTTATCAAGGAAGAGAGTAATGCTTTTACAAAGTGTAGTAGAAATGAACTGGAAAAGGTCCTGAGGATGCAAGTTTGAACCAGAAGATATGGCACCGGAAAACTATGAACAAGAACCATTTACTTCCTAGTAGAGTACAAATGAGAGTCTAGGACGCTTGACCATTGACTTTTTTGCAGTTACACAAGTGGCCATGTAACCGATACAACAACATATATGGTTTTGGTCTCTGGGGTTATAGTGACCTGATATTTAAATAGAACACAAAATGGGGAGATCGAGCAACCAAAATAAACAAGCTAAAAGCACTTGAACAACACCGAGAAACAATCATATATCATTTCCACAGTTTGACAAACTTATCATGACTAGCAGATGCAACCATCCCTGTAACAGTTGATACCGCCAATGCAGCAATTTGACCATCATGGGCTGGCAGAGTCATTGTCTTGTTCTCACTCATGTTCCAAAGCTCCAAAGACTGCAGTAAATGCCACAGATGCATATCAGAGAACCCAAAACAAAATATAGTGCAGGTACTGAAAAAAAGATACGAATAGAACCAAGTGTGAATGGCCCCTCCCAACTCAACGAAGGAAAACAAGAGTGGGGCAAGAAAAACATGGCAAGAAAAGGCAGCATCAGAGTGAAGATGGGAATGGAAATATACAAAAGACACTAGAATTTTTCCCGGACTTCCAAAAAAATTTGCCCACCATATATTAAGAAATTGTTTTCATAGTTTAAAATCTGATGCGACTTTTGACTTGGATCCAACATGAACAATCTTCAGGGTGGAGAACACCCCATAAAGTGGTGGTGAAGTAACGTTTGTGGAGAACACCCCCATAAAATTTTTATTGGTATCATTATTGTACAACTGTAATTGCAAAGTAGAAAGGACAAAGCAGAAATTACTTGCCTGGTAACAGCCAATGACTAGCAATGAAGGGAATGTAGGGTGAAAAACACAGGAGTGGAATTCGTTGCCATTACAACTCAACTCATGAACACATTCACCCTCACTTCCTGATCCAAGCGTCCAGACTCTGACAGAGTCCTCACTGACAGATGCTAGATACTCACCAGAAGGATCCCAACAAACAGAATGGATTGCTTTAGTATGACCCTGCAGTTAGAAAGATCAAAAGGTCAGCTACAACGGATGGAGAACGGAAAAATGGGAGGCACAAAATATTCATGAGCTCAGTAGACACAGAATCTGGAACAGTTTAAGCCAAATATGAAGGCATATTAAAATATGAATATCACCAAGAACAATAAACATGCATGTTACACAAGAAAAGTATGCCACTTCTGTCACCATGACTGACAGGCAACTAAATCTGCAAAATGACTACAGCAAATAAACTATATCAGTGAGTCCACAAGAAAAGTATGCCACTTCTGTCACCATGACTGACAGGCAGCTAAATCTGCAAAATGACTACAGCAAATAAACTATATCAGTGAGTCCACAAGATTGACTCCAGGAGGCGCCTATATTTAGGAACACCAAAACAATTACCCAAGAAAAACATGCCACTTCTGTCACCATGAGTGACAGGCAACTAAATCTGCATTATGACAACAGTAAATAAACTATATTGGTGTGCACACAAGATTGACTCCAGTTGGCACCTATATTTATGAACGCCAAAACAATACAGTTAAATATTACTTCAACCTTCTGTGCATCTTGGTTTGTAGTGTTTTCAAAATTTTGAATGCAATGCAAAATAGGAGGGTGCGTAGTTATATTTTAAAATGCTATTCACATCAAATGTCGAATATGAAAGAGTACTAGTGCATTAATTTTGGAAGCCAACTGTGGTGTTCTATGCTCAATCATGTTTTAAGAATTCGAGTTAGCATTCATATTAACAGCTGCATAAATACCCAAAAAAGGTCATATACAAAAAAACTGGCATCAGATCCAGGTTCGGGCCACATAGTGAAAGGAAACATCAAACTAACCTGTAACGAATGCCGACAAGCTTGTGTCTCAACATCCAGTATAGACACAACATTCTCAGCGGCAGCAGCAAGATACTTCCCTGCACGGGGTTGAAATCTCATCTGGGCCATACCACCCTAATTTAAACAACTATCATTCATCACAAACCAGAGAACTAAAAAAACCACCAAAACAAATCCACTAAATCTCGGATATCGTAAACTGGCCTACAAGATCTACCTTGAATACTCTTGCACAGCTACCATTGGTAATACTCCAGTATCTTATTTCACCATCCCCATCACAAGAGCATATAAGATCATCTTTAGCTGGGTGGAAGTCTAGTGACATTACATTGGAAGAATGTCCAGTAAAAGTGCGGAGTGAGAAATTAGGCTGCAAAAACCATTGTTAAGTTTATAAAAAGATATATATGATGGTGCAGCAGCATAAGGATTCAACAAAGTCACATCCTCAATTTGAGAAAAAGATCTTATTGCCATTTCACAGAGGAAATGAATTAGCATACTATGGATCCACCAATATGAAAATTACTTATTCAAACAAATCTTTATGAGAGAAGACATCTGTTTATTTACATTCACACTGCAAAGGAAGTTGCTCAGAACTAAAACACTCTCAGTGAAAAAAAGACAAATAAGAATTTGCTGCAAAGAACTGAGTCATTAAGAAAGAATATCATACTAACATTGTCAGCATCCCAAACCCTAACAGTTTTGTCATATGATGATGTTGCAAGACGTGGCATGCTTGGGCTGAAACGGACGTCAGTAATCAGAGATGTATGTTCTTCAAGGGTAGCTTTTGGCTTTAAATTATCTGTGTACCACAATACAGCCTGTATCATAAACCATCAGACAAACAATTAACATTGTATTTTGGGTCGGTATAAAACAGCCAAAAGAATGCCCATTTTCCTGTTTCTCTAGTCTATAATACACAAGGTATTGAATTCCACATTTTGGGCAGGCACATCAGAATTTCAAGCGAGCATTCAAGACATTTGCTCGATAACAAATGAGGCATCAAATTTTCCCATAGATTTTTAGTTCTCAGCCTTCAAAAAGGTTTTTGTTTTATAGATATTTTTTATAAGAGACCTTCCAAAAGGTTTAATTTACCCAGAATTAGGATTATAATGCCAGATATTTTGAGACTTACCCTTTTATCATGGCCGCCACTAGCAAGCAATTTCCCGTCTGATGAGAAATGGCAACAGACTACTTTACTTGCACTTGCTCTAACAGAACTTACTTCAGTAAATGTGAATCCTGAAGTCACATGCAAATTCTACACTCAGAGTAAATCATATTTCATAAAAAGACAATTTTTATAACATGTTTGGCATGTCATTACATTTTACATGTACTTGTCAATCCAAGAAAAAACAAAGAAACATAATGAGGCATATCATTAACGATAACCAGTGAAAGTTCAAATATCTATGAACAATCTGCTACATACATTATTGCATCATATTTCAGAAATGTATCTACACAATGTTGACAACAAGACAACAAGATTCAGGAACCGAAGTTCGAGAAAATCTTATCTAAGGAAAAATCAGGCCTTCATTTAAACACCTTTGCTCACATCCATACGAGGAACCACATCTCTAGGGTCATTATCATCAGGGGATAAAAAAGAATCGACATTGTCCTCAAGAGATCCATCCTCCACAAAACGATCCATATCAGCCTGCAATTCAAGATCTTTGTCATCCCACTGCCAAAATGGAATACCAATGAGAATTCAAGCAAGGAATTTTCAATTACTTTACCAATAAAAAGGATGAAAAATTTACTCACCAATTGATTCGATGGTGATGTAAGGGTGCCCGTACCATCTGCCCCAAACATAAAAGGCTTAGAAGAACCTCCACCATGAGGCAAAGCAGGCATTGAGATCACATCTCCAGGTGTGTGGGTAGAAGGTGTTGAAGGAGCTGAACTTGGGGAGGGTCCTGCTGTATTTGCAGTTCCTGAGCTATTGGCAGGACCAGAAGATGACACTGGTTGTTTTCTCTTTCTCCCACTCTGGTTTTTTGAAACCTTAAAATGCAACAAGGAAAACCATGTTAGGAACCTGCACAGATTGGCATACTACTTTTAAAATGAACAAACTATTGTGCAACATCTCGAAAAGGCAATAGAATCTCAGTTTAAGACCAGGAGGATAGCAAAAATCCAAGACAAGAAAGTTAACCCAGATACAGGGAGAAGTCAAAAGGCCTAGTTCAGAACTACTGTCATGGAATGAGTATAATTGGTCTCCAATAAATAAATGGAACAGCAATTGCAGTCAACTTGGCACCCCATTAGCCAAACTATATTGGCTGTGTTAAGCAACTTTTGTCCAAGGGGCGGATACTAGAGAAAAGAGAAACAAATGTTGGCACGCTAAGGCATCACACATAATTAGTATTCAGTAAAAAGTTTGGAGCAATTGAGATCTAGAATAATACCAAAATAGTTCCAACAAATGTATCTAGAAATGTTAATAGCTGGTTTAAAGAATCAAGGAAACATA
>Ga0325403_1003899_pt1:7500-13742 | contig 13742 bp, 15 predicted proteins | sample PopdelMetagenome_19_FD_205665 | JGI IMG/M metagenome (GOLD analysis project Ga0325403, IMG submission 205665) | Populus deltoides microbial communities from Bellville, Georgia, United States - Xylem-PdKOR-R4 | ecosystem: Host-associated > Plants > Phyllosphere > Stem > Wood/Secondary...
TAATCAACTGAGTCTGACATTCCAATATGTCACAATTTTCCAATGAGAACAAAAGGTTAGTACTTCTATGAAATTTGCAGCAAAGATTTAAAGTTTAAACCTTCAAAAACCATGTTCCAATTGCACCAACTGGCTAATTCAGTTGAGGGTTTAAACAAGTATACGTGTCTACAACTATTTGACAAAATCCCAAACAACAATCCCCCTGGACCAGTAGATGGCTGAAGTTTACACCACAGCACTGGCAATGAGCAGTTTATCCAACTACAGAATCCACAGCTAGTGAAGATATTGCTGCACTTTTTGGCATCTCAGCAGATTTGGAATGCCACATCAATTTATCATACTATCCAGGGGAGGAGTCTAATCTTGGTTTCAAGAACAAGGTTTCACTGCACACAGAGGAGAAGCCTCACCTAGGTATCAATTACTTGGGTCCACCAAAAATCTAAGAAATTCTGAAAATAATTTTGCAGGCAACAATATGATACTCAAAGGAAAGACGTCATCGATTTGTCACTTTAATGCCTCAAGGTAATCACCACCTTCCTTTTCTCTCTAGCACTCATAGATACAAATAAACCTAATGAAAATAATGAGATGCAGCAGAATAGCCTGAAAACCAACCTCAATGTAAGACGCAGCAACCTCTGAGTGCTTCTCATTGGTCCTTGCAATAAATATATCCCAGAACACTGACCACCATTCAAAGAGAAAGCCTCCCGGTGCATCGATAGCTGGACAGCCACAGTAAAAATTAAAAACCACTTAAGAAATTAGAAACAAAATTATAAAAAAAAAAAAATATATATATATATAACAACGGAAGCCAGCATAAAGGTTTTCTCTTGCCCTGAATCATAAATCCAAAAACACTGACCTACAGGATCAGATGACACTTTTCCTTCCGCTTGAAAAGCCTGAGCAGAAGCCTTCAAGTCTCTTTTTACCAAATAATCATGGATATACACATCTAACCTGTTATTTATCCAAAAATTTACTCGATTTCACTCATATCAAGAAAAATAAAAGTAGGCTTCACCAATCCTAACAGCTGCGAAAAGAATAACAAGTACAAATCCAAACTAGTCACCCAAATCAGACATCATAGCGAATCTTGGGAAGAAAAATGTATAAATGGACAGAATCCAAACCAGAAATACAAGATTCCCGAATGTTATAAAAAAAAGGAAGTAAACCAGCAACCCCAGTGATTAAAACTCAAAACTACATACAATCCCATCTTATCCACACAAACGAAGAATATAGTTAAACAACAAAGTGCTTACACACTAAATACAGTACAAATTCAATTTACTAACCAGTACGAGAAACACAAACCCTAGAATACTAGTAATGTACATGTAAGTAACATAAAACAGCTTCAAAGAACAAAGCTTTTGTCCAGAAACGACCATAAGAAACAAAAACAAGAAAAACCCACATCCTAAAAACCCCAATCAAGAACAGAAACATGAGAGAAAACGGCATTAAAACAGAAAAAAATGTGAACTTTTAACAGTGAAGAGAGAATCTTCAACTATATTTCAATAAAGAACTTACATTTTATCAGCTTCCCAGTTGGTTTGAGACATGTTTTTGAATTCTAAACAACTGTTATACAATAATGTCTGGATTCTTACACACTGCTCTAGCTCCTCTTCGCCTCTAAAAATCCCAACCCAGAAAATAAAAATAAGAAATTCATTAGTGCAAAACTTTACTTTCAGTATACAAAATCAATTAATTTAATAGAACCCAGAAAAAAAGGAGTTATAAAGTTGCTAACTCTTTTGTGATAAAAAAGAGCAATGAAGAATCTATCAGTGCAAGAATGGAAATAGAACCTCTAAATTTAGAAAGAAATTCAAAATAAATATTTGTTAAAATTTAATTGAATAAAACCAAACTCAAAAATTAAAAAAAAACAAAAGAATATGAAAGATTGATAGAGATACCTGAAATCCCAAAATAGAAAATTATATTTTTTTTCCTTTTTTTTGAGACTTAATAAAAAAGAAAAATTATATCTGTAGCTTTTGGTGGATTGCGAGTTGCTGTTGCAGATATCATAATGGCTTTAGTTGACGGAATTTACTGATAAACCCCTAGACCTTGTCTATTTTATGTCTGAATCGCTAGTTTCCAGGCAGCTTATAGTTTAATGACTTAAATACCCTTGAACATTAGCAAAGTTTCTGGTAATTCTGGTACGTTAGTTGTGTATTTGTCAGAATAAAGGAGGAGTTTTGTGTAATTTAATTGTAATGGACAATTCTTGCACCATTTCACTGTAGACACTTGTGGTTTTTCAATTTATGAATGAGCCATGTAATTTGGTATTTTGTAGATGTTACCCAAAACTTCTAGACTTCCTTCATCAACGTCCTCCATGTACATTTATAGAGGGTGGTAGTCTTGCTTTCAATTGTGAAGAAATTATTGCATAAATATCTTAGGCGGAGACAATTATATGTTATCTATGTGTTTTGTATTTTGGTCTAGTTTATGAATGATAAAATAGAATTGATTTATGTAATAATTTTTCTCATCTCTGAGAAAATAAAGATTTTTGTAGTGCCAAGGATGAAATTGTAATTGCATTTCAAGAATTTATAATGATATGTATGGTAGAAACTAAAAAATAATATTTTCTTTAGATTTGTTTTATAACTTATAGTTAAATATTTTTATTTGCATGTAGTCGGCTATGTTATTATTATCATTAACTATAAATTTAAAACGTGGAGAATCCCTTTACATTATTATATTATGGTTTGTAGTGCTTTATTTTTTTGTCCCTTTTATTTCCTTTTAATTTGCTCTTATGAGACCAAATTATAGGTTGATTTGGTGGGGAAAGATGAGATTGAAAAATGAAGGACTAAAATGAAAAATACAGAGGGAATGAGTGGCTTTAATAAAGTTTGGGCAAAATATTTATTATAATCCCTATACTTTTCAAATTATAAATATTGAACCCCTTCAATTTTCAAGATTTAGAGTAAAATCAATTCTGGTCTCAAACTCCATTTTTCTTTTTCTTTTTCTAGTTTATGGTTCGAGAGAGGTGAGAGAAAGTCGCTGGAATCCAACACTAGAGAGAGAAAAAAATTATTGATACCGATTTCGATCACAAAAAAAATTAATATTAATGTCAAATTGTTCCATTTAATGAACGGAGTTTATATTAGATTTATTTTACCTTAAAATTGCCTAGAAAAACAAATTTGAGCTCCGTAATTTTTTTTGTTTCGGGTTGATTCCGGGTTTTTTAGCAGTTTTTTTGAGGCCATAAATGAGTTTATCAAGTTACTTAAAATGTTTTATATGTGTTTTGAGTCAAAATAAGTTAAAGAATTAGTTTTTGGGTCGAAAAAACTTCTCTTCTAATTTTCTAGTGGATGGAAACTAGGCAATATCAGACAACGAGTCGTTAGTCTCGGCTAACAACATGTCATTTCACATTTTTTTTCAAAACAAATCAAGGCTGAAAACATGCTGTCGCCCTATGAAAAACAAAAAAAAAATTAAAGAACTAAGAACACGTGTCTAATCCTATAAGCCCACGTGCGAACCCTTATTAGATGGGTTAGGTATTGTTGGGTCTAGCAAGTATTTTTTAAAGTAGTTTTTTTTAATTAATACTTCTTTTATATGTACTTTTTTCAAAATAATTTTTAAATTTATATTTATATTAATATCCCTTCTCTCTTTTGTTTTATTTTTTTTATCTAACCTCTTTTAAATTGTGGTTATTTTTTAGTTATTTTTTATTCATTTAGGTTTTTGAGAAATTATTCCAATTCATCTATAATTTTTTATATTTTATATAAATAAATTTTATTTTAAGAAATTAAAAATATTTGTTTTTGGATAATATTTTTAATATGTGACCTTGCAAAATATTTTTTTCTTTTCTTTTATTTGATCAATTTTATGTTTGTCTATTTTTATTAATATTTAATTAAATAAAAAATCTATTTTTGTGAATAAAGTCGTTAAACACAATCGTGTCAACGATCTGAGTTGCGAGACTAAAGATAACCTTATAAAAAGCCAATCAAAACAAATCATGAAAACTAATTCTAAATCAACTAAATGATGAAATTAAAAAAAGAGAGTAAAGAATTCAATAAAACCCCTATTTTAAAGGATAAAATTAAAAAAAATTAAAAAAAAAGTGTTAGTGCCCCACCACGCTTGGGCCTTTGAAACATACCACGCTAGTGGGCTTTCCATCTGGGCGATACCTAGGTTTTTTGCTTTCTTTTTCCCGAGAGCATACAACCTCATTTTTTTTAATAAAAGGAGCGACAAGTTGCTTGCTAAGTTGTTCTTTAGATTTTAGGCACTACCGTGGTGGTTGACAAATTAGGAAAAAGATTGCCCTCAAAATCCATGTTTCTACTCGTTTCACATACAAACACCTAAAACAACATTAAAAACAAAATAAATCATTCAGAACACCTCAAAATCACTCAAAAAATAAAAATAAACCAAATGAAAAACTAACACAATCTATCTTTTCCCATCATGTTCGGGCCTTGGCCTAGATACTTGGTGCTAATCCAAAAAAATAAGTTTAGAGGAAAAACTTCATTGACACGTGGATCCTTATTTTTAGTGGTTGAATTGTGGCTAAATGACTACTTTGTTGAGTTTATCTTTCATATTTCTTGAAGACTGAAAACCGAGTAAAAACAAAAAAAACCCTCTTGAATCTAGATAGAATTTTTAAAAACTTGGAGATTGACCATGTATTTTTTCGTGTTTTACACTGTGGTTCTTTAACTTCATGTTTTGTTTTTCTGATTCAATTGAAAACTTTATCCGATGAAACAAGGCCACAAAAGAATCAAATTACAAAGGAGAAAAAAAATTCTAATGATGAAATTAAATGATAAAATAGAGTAATTGTTAATTTCTGCATATCATGCACACCTATAATTATTCATAAAATAATTTTTAATATTATTATCAAGACCTCATATTTTAATGAAGATATTATGACATTAAAGAAGATATTATGGTCAATAAATATGTAAAGAAAGAGCAGAACCCTACTCTTCGTCCATTTAATATTTCGGTGGATCGAATTATTTTAATGTCCATAGCAATTTGATGAATGAATTCATCCTTTGATATATAATAAATTGATAATAAATTGAAAGAAGTTTTGTTTGTCATTTTATAGTTTGTTTCATCTCCTGAAAGGGAAGAAGTGAGTGCACATTTTGCTTAACATTTATTCCTTTTCTTTTTCCAACAAAACACGCCCACTTGTAATTAGGAACGATAAAAAAAAACTAAAAAATCAAGAAAACCAGAAAAAAATAAAAAAATCAAATTGTGAAAAAAACCGATTAAAATTTTAAAAAAATTAACAGGTTCGGTTCGGTTTTATAAGCTTAAAACCGGACAACGAACCAAACCTAAACCGAAAAAACCGAGCCAGACCAAGCAAACCGGTTTGAACTGGTTTTTGTCCTAAAAAACCAAACCGAACCGAAACCAATCGGTTTGAACCGGTTTCTATTTTTTTAAATTCAGTTTAGTTATTTTTTTTGATAAAAACCGAACTGAACAAAAAATGATCACCCCTACTTACAATTTACTTGTTCAATGATAATTTTTAATTACATTCTTCAGTTTGTAGCTATGCCATTAATTTATAATTGTTACTTGATGTTAAAATTATGTTATTTTTATTCAAATACTTTCAGCTTTTCTTCTTCATCAAGAGGGTTCAAAGAAAAAAAAATTGCATCCACATTTATATCTTTCTTGGTTGATGATATTCTTTTAATATGCGTGGAAGATATTTTTATAAAAATATTTTTTAATTAAAAATATATTAAAATAATATTTTTTTATTTTTATTTTTAACATCAACTTATTAAAATTATAAAAAATCATAAAAAAGTTTAATTTAATATACTTTGAGACTGACCACGTATTTTTTTGTATTTTACATTGCGGTGTAGCTATGCTTTTCAAAAAAATCAATTTTTTTTACTTTAAATTAATTTTTTGATATTTTTATATAGTAATGTTAAAAATAAATTTTAAAAAATTAAAAATATCATTTTAATAAAAACACTTTCAAAAATAACTTTATGCAAACAAGCCTTTAATATTTGCAAATCTTAATTTATTGCTCGAGGCGCATGCAAATACAATATTGAAATCATAATGATATATTTGATTACCGATAAAAAAGTAATAATAACAATAAAGAG
>Ga0325403_1003900_pt1 | contig 13742 bp, 9 predicted proteins | sample PopdelMetagenome_19_FD_205665 | JGI IMG/M metagenome (GOLD analysis project Ga0325403, IMG submission 205665) | Populus deltoides microbial communities from Bellville, Georgia, United States - Xylem-PdKOR-R4 | ecosystem: Host-associated > Plants > Phyllosphere > Stem > Wood/Secondary xylem...
ACACGTGCGGAGTCAAGACCGCCAAAAGGGGGCGCAACAGTTCGTTGATAACTATGCTCAACATTTCGTGGTATGTTTGTTCAACCATTTTATTTTGTAAGTTATTATGTTTATTGAATTGAATATGATGATTTTTTATTTTATTTTCAGGAGACCTATAATAATCGGTTGAGGGAGAGATACGGGGACAATATTTTGACCCATTCGGAATTCGATCTGGATTTGTGGATGGAGGTTGGATCATCAGGTGTAGCCGATAAAAATCGGGTTTACAGGCTCTCAAACACTACGGCCAACAACTTGCGGTCGGCCCGTAGTGTTTCAACTGTTGGGAGCTTCCAATCAATACCGAGCTCCTAATCTAAGGAGTTCGTGGCCTTACAGCAACACACGGCTCAGCTCACCGAAAAATACGACCACCTATCAGCGGAGTACACACAATTCAAAGCGTCTCATGCACAATAAAGAGCGGAGTTTGAACAACTCAAAGCGTCTCAAACACAACAAAGAGCGGAGTCTGAACAACAAAAAACGACTTATGAACAACTTCACGAAATGGTGATGAAAATGGCAACACAGAGTGGAACATGTACGCCTAATCCTTTTTGGCCGTATAACCACCAGCCTCCTCCTCCTCCAGCTCCACCTTTATATTAATTTGTAATAAACATTATTTACCTTTAAAATTTCATTTAATATTTTTTTAAAACATATTCAGTTTGTAATGAATATTACTTAACCTTGATTTTTTGTTTTTGATGTTTAATATAAATTTTATTTGCATAATTGGTTTTTATTACCATTAATTTATATAATTTTATATTATGTATTCTAAATAATTTTTTAAAAACAAATTTAGAAAAAACCATTACAAAGGGTTTTACCGACCAAATGAATCCGTCGGCATTTGACAGTAGCTACCACATTCATCGACGCATTTGCAGACAGATATATTCGATTTGTATTTCATACACTCACCGATAGCTTTACCAACGGACTGAATTCGTCGGCATTTGACAGTATCTACCACAATTACCGACGAATTTATAGACGGATATATTCGGTTGGTATTTCAAACACTCACCGATAAATTTACCGACAGAACTTAGCCATCGGTAAATCACGATATCACTGACGGAAGAAAATCTGGCGGTGTATTTCAAGCGGGAAACTTTTTTTTAGCGCGCAAATTTTGTCTGTAAAACCATCGGCAAATGGTTTTTTTATGTTTCCGACCGATATAGCGACGGAATGTGAAATTACCGACGAGCAGAAAGCCGACGAAAATAATTCGTCAGTGAAGACGTCGGTAAATAAATCACCAACGAACTGGTAATCACACACCGACGGAATATTTCTGTCGATAAAACTGTGAAATCTTGTAGTGATAGGTTTCCTATGATAGGTTTGCTATGATGAATGGCTTTGGGTTCAAAGTCTAAAAGCAAGAACCTTTGGCCAATATTGATCATACCTTTAGATATGTCTAGAAAATGCCAAGGAGAACTAATGCAAATCTCTTGAAATCTGCGTTTGATTCAAATTAAATTTATTAAGAAAGAAATCCAAGGAGATTTCATGTGGTTTAAAAGCTCATTTTTCCCTTAGTATTTCATACTCTCACGGCTCGTAAACCGTGGAGTCAAAAATTGAAATGTCCTCAATTATAATCAAGGCTTCTTCCAAAGATGTATGATGACTTATTATTCCTAGAAAAATATTTTGGATATTAACCGCTTGGGGTTTCTTTATCCAAACATTAACAGTGAATAATAACAAGTTATTCCAAATAATATTTTGGATATTCATCCACTTGAGATTTCTTTATCCAAACATTAATGGTAAATAATAGATGAATTCTCCCAAAATAAGATTTTTGTATTTTTTGAAATATTGGCTAATACCCTTTGGAGTTTTACAAACATGTTGTAAAATCCAGAAATGCAAGAAAATAATTTTTTGTTGTGTTTAAGAAATTCATGCGAAAACACATTTTCAAAACATCAAATATTTGTTTTTTTTATATATAAAAAAATATTCAAAACATGTTAGAGTATTGGTCGTATGCAACACACAAGAAAACATTTTTTTTTTGTTTTTCAGAGACACACACACATATATATTTGCAACATTTCATGGAAAAAACTAGGTATTTTAATACCAGATTTGTATTTCCACAATATAAAAAAATAACAAACCATAAACTAAATACACGAGAAAACCAATGATATTACTTTTTTTTGGGCTGGGTCCAACTCAGCCTATATGGCTAGGCTGAACCCAGCAGGCCTAGTTGGGTCACTGGCCTAAACCAGTGACCCGGCTGGGTACTGTTGCAGATTGCATCCGTGAATTACTCACGCATGCACTGCACAGCGCGAAGGTAATTAATTTACCTTCGCACAGTGCTCAAATGCTTTAGTAAATGCAAAACAGAATAGGGCAATAAAGACTTACCTGGCGAGGCAGCGGTTGGAGGCGAAGTGGAGGAAGACGACTGGTTGCTGCTCACGAAGGACACCCCTACTCGCTGTTCATGGTGGAGTCAGGCTTGCCGGCTGTTGTCGCTGCTTGTTTCAGGCATGGTTGCAGACGAAACGGGAAATGGTGGCCCGCTGGCTGGTCGATATTTCTCCTCTGTTTCTCGTGTTGCTGGAAGGGAAGGATGGATTCTGCTGATTCTGCTACTGCGGTTGAGGAAAGGTGTGGCTTTTGCTAGTTCCATCTGGTTTTGAATGTTATCAGGCGGGGCTGAGCTGAGGGAGAAAAAGGAATGAATGGAGAGTCGTTTCTGGGAGCTGTGTGGGTTGTGTTGACAGAGAGGGAAGGCTTGTAAATGGTGTTTACGGTGGTTGCATACTGGGGGAGTGAGGTCTGGTGAAGAGGCTGCAACCAATAGAGAGAGATGAGGAGGTGGTGGCCGGATGCTCTAAGTCGGCTGAGACAGGGGAAGAGAGGCTTGTGTCCGGGTATTTGTGGAGAATAGCAAGTGAGTGAGGAAGAAGAAGGTGAAGGGTGAAAGCTGGGGCGTCAGTTTTGGTTTTTTTCCAAAGGGAAGGGGGGGTCTGCTTTGTTTTTAAAAAGATGGGGGGGTAGAGAGGATAGGTTTAGGTTTTTGTTTGTGTTTTCCCTCTTTTCTGAAAAATTACCTCCCTTTTGAATTTTTTTCTCCTCTTCTCATTTATTATTGTTGGAGGTTCACTTATATAGAAAATCTCTACACGTGCTATTCAAGGATATATTGCAATAATTATTGCAGAGATTGTCTTCTATAACTAGGACCAACAAATCCTATATATATGATATTTTATATTGCAGTGATTATTTTCCATAACCAGCATGAATCAAATCATATATCTATGGTATTTTATATTGCAGTGATTATTTTCCATAATCAGCACGAATCAAATTATATATCTATGGTGTTTTATATTGCAATAATTATATATGATTAAATAAGTATCTTCTTGACATATTGCCTTCTTAATATTAGCCCTGATGTTCTATGTTATCGCCACATGTAAACCTTTATTATTTATTTATTTATTTTGAAAATTTATAAAAACATGGGTCAAATTAAAATTGAATAGCAACGATGTTTATCATTTTTCTTTAGGAAGAACGTCGATGATCTTTAGAATTTACAAGTTAAATCCTTAATGGAGAATATATTCAAAGACGTAGAATCAAATCTAGTTCCTTATGAGATTGTTATTTGCAGGGGTTATTGTCATCATCTTACTGCACAGAATTTTTCGTTTTGAAATAGAACGTGTGAAAGAGAACCTCAAAACTTAAATATGGAATAGATTGTGATATTGAATTATGGCATCATAGATAGGGATTACATTTGATATTGAGTCATGAGCACTGAGCTGTTCATGCATGGTGGTTCTGTTTGTGATGTTTCTCTTTTTTTCCGGAATGATATGGTCGACTGCAGTATGCACATTTTTAATGCTTTTCCAGATGCAATGCAAATAGAGGAAATTCCTAGAGCAATGTTAATGCAAGCAGGTAAGAAAGCCTCAGCCCAATCAATGAGCTTGCAACTCTGTTGAAATTCGGGAAAAGTAAATGAGTTGAGCTCCCAAGTTCGAGTCCCAGCTTTAACAATCTATTGCTAATTTGGTTCCTTAGCTGTCGAAGTCAAGTCGTCTATAGTTCTAGACGCAAAACAAAGAAAATACTCCGAACACTGCCTGATCGTATCTCTCCAAACATAAAACAGGAAAGATGACATGATGAAGTAGCTCAAAAACCGTCAATGTGATTACTGTTTCCAAACTAAATTTATTTTTTTCTTCAAAATCTTTTTAAAGGATTATGTTATGCCAGACAGTGAACTCCAGCCCAAATCCCCTTGATCGTTGCGGATAATTTGGTACATCATGTGTCGTTTCTTTTGCTAATCCTAATGTGATCCAGCGTCCCATTTTTTTCCTCTTGAAAGAAAGAAAAAATTATTCATCGAAAAAAGTAAATTAGCAGAAGGCTCAATCCTGAGCCCATAAAACAACATTGAAAAGATTGCCAATAGGCTAAACTAAGAAAGCACCAGCGTAAATCCCTCCAGCTTTCTCATTAATTTCAAATCAGAATTAATTTTTATTTTAATTCATTTATTATTATTCAGCAATGTTAGGGATTTTCGCGCGGACCGGTGGTGTTCATGATATTGACAATTGGAGGCTTAACACGTTGGCACGCAATATTTAACGTGGTTCAGCAAGTTGCCTATATTCACGGGAGCAGTCCATATTATTAGAGATAGAGAAAGATTACAACACACAATACATGGAGGAGGAGGATCACATCCACTCAACTCAACTCCCATCTCTCATTGCTGCACTTGTAGCCACTGCAATAGCAGTAGGGCTGCTGCTGCCCTTGGCAGCCCCTTTCTCTCTTCTCATGTATTTCTCTCTTCTTCTGCTCTGCACCACTCACCCATGCTGCTCTCTCGGTGTCTATTTATAGGCAAGAATGGTACCATCAACTCCAGCTTATATTCAATAATGGTGGCTGCCAAACTTTGACATTTGGTAGTTTGCATATAAGCTGCTACATTTGTCAATGGATGGTGCAGTCCATTAATGGTTGCTGCACATTAATGGCAACAATTCTAATAATCACCCCCGTTGCCATTCATGTGGGGCAATTGTCCTCTTGCTTCTTCAGCACATGCTTGCATCTTGCAGCTCTTCCAAGCTTACCATTCCAAGAGCGTCTTCGGCTAAGTTTACAGGTACTTGCCAAACCTTTCAATCAATAGAGTCACCTAAGCACCACTTTGCTCACACCAAAGGATCACTGCAACCAGATGGTCTCTCACATCACATCTGAAGAGTGTTAACGCTTGTCTCTAGGACACACAACATTCCCCTTCAAGCTTATCAATCATGCTTGGTCCAGAATGATCTATCAAGCGTTACACCAAGACTTACAACACCCCCTTATACGATAATATCTACTTCCAAGTGCGACAATCATTATTTGAGTATTTCAATATGATCACGAGCTCACCACTCTTCTAAGAATTTACTCATCCAGGAGTTGCGTCTGCCATCTTTTCCACCCTAGGAACCACACCTTACTTCTCTGCGAGTCTCTCGCTCTTAGTCCTAAGAGTCCAGGTAGTTCTCCACCTATAACCATGGGGGCAGCCTATTAAAGGTTGATCCATATCTATCTTCATACTCTGAGTATTACAATACCATCACCGAGCTCACTACTTTGACAAGAGTCAACTTGTTTCTGGAACCTGCGTATGCCCTCTACTCCTACATAACAGTCGTGTTTTAATGATTCACAAGTCATCCACTTATTGTCCAAGGAAAATGTTATCTAGCTTATTGATCTTTAGCATGGGGGCAATATCCATGAAAGTCAATTCAGCATTTATCTTCATACTCATCATAGCCACTCTATTGGCTGGATACACTTGTCCACTCTTATCTAGCCATTACATCGACTCTAGGGCATTTTGAACTTGGGCTCATATAATGGCCCTCACATCTTCTCTCTAAGGTGTCTTTGCCCATTTTCATGGGATAGTCGCATCCTTCTTTGTCTGGGATGTCTCAAAGTGGCTCCAAAATTCTCTACCACCATGTGCACTATGGGAGAGATTACTACCACTAATTACATAGAAAGAGAGAGTTACGGTACACTCCTCACAATCCTCCATCTCGATTTCTATTTTTGGAGCTTCTATGCCTTTCATAGACAGTCGCACCTCCTTAATTATGTGCATCTGCGACAACTCATCTTTCCATCCTTGCATGCATTGAAAAGGTCTTTGTCTATTGTCTTCATCAATAGCACAGGAGACTTCCTGTTATACAACCTCTACATACTATCTGCTCTGAGCTTCATCTGGGAACACTTCTTCTCCTTGCACCTGTTGTCTCATTACAGTACCTCGTTGGATCCTACGGGTACTCTTGCACAATCTTCATGTGCCCTTGTGCAATTTATGTTCTCCAGATTTCGTTCTATTCCTTGCTTATGTTTGACAATAGCTCATCTTGTCACAACACCTATCCAAGTCAAAATAAGGTGTCAATCTTTATCCCCTTATTGTATTTCTCTTCCATTGTCAAGGTCTTCATCAATTCTACCTTTGAGAAATCACAGTCACCGAATCTAACTTCTTTGAAGAAATACCACTTTATCAGATCCTTGAACATCTGGAACTCGACTGTTCCTTTGTGTTGTCATCTTGCTAGTTTTCAAGAGTTTCATTACAAACTGTTGCATATACAAAAATAGTACCATATGGATGATCCTTCAACTAAGAAAATTCCAAGGAAAGATTGGAGGGGTCACATCGGTCCCACTTAAAACCCAATCTCCTAGCCAGAACTCCTTAGGCCATATGTATCCATTGTACTGTCTTTTCGTATATACAACCATTTGCTAGCTTTGTCGTGATTTTTCTTTACAAGTGATCTGGAATATCCTGGTTTTATACCTAATTTATCAACATCTAGCGAGACTACGAATGCTTAGATTCGTCAAGATTGATCTTCATCAACTTCCACTCTCTACCTCAAATTGTCCATATGATCGGGTGTTTAGAGTGTCCTAATTTTTCCTTCCCTCAAGGCAACTAAAATTTCCCACTTAGCAATTCAGCACATATAATTGGGTAAACTTGTGCGACTTCTTCTTCTTCATCTCCATTAACCACCATAATGTCCTTTAGATGCCTCTTCATTAGGCAATCTCTCTTAATAATTCACCATCACCACTTTCAGTTCAGATCTCAATAATCGGATCATACCATTGCATCCGAAATGATTAACTTAGCTGAAAACAAGTCTAAAATCATCGAAATCGCATTACAAACGGCTAAGATTTGATCAAAACAATTCTAGCTAGATGAACTACCCAAATTCAAACTCAAATCCGGTTGCACGTAGGATCAGCTACACTGGATCTTATCCCTCAGTTCGCGGCTTGGCTCAAACTCAGCTTGACTTGTGGCTAATGATGTGGCTAGTGGGTACAACTGTGCTGACATGGCATGTCAGATGACTGGTCGCTGACATGGCATGTCAACTATGCATGTTGACGTCATGATTACGTCATGATGATGTCATCCTCATCCGAGTTAGTCACGTGGATCGGGTCGTCTGGTATTTGAGTCGAGTCAGCCCATCTGGGTGAAGAAGACGTGTGGCTCGTCTGCACGCGTGGTTAGCTTCCTCGTCAGTGCGTGTGTCAATTTCCCACATCAGAAATTTGCGGTGTTTTCACTAGTGTGCTTGTCTATTCCTTTTCTCTACAGTGGTATGATCAAAACACCATTTGGACCACTTTTATTTTTTAGCAAGAAGCAAACACCACTTTAAATCATATGCTCTGATACCAATTGTTAGGGATTTTCCCGCGGAACGGTGGTGTTCATGATCATTACCCATTGAAGACTCAGCACACTGATACATAATATTTAACGTGGTTTGGCAAGTCGCCTATATCCATGGGAGCAGTCCATATTATTAGAGGTAGAAAAAGGTTACATCACACAATACATGGAGGTCGAGGATCACATCCACTCAACTCAACTCCCATCTCTCATTGCTACACTTGCAGCCGCTGCAATGGCAGTAGGGCTGCTACCTTTGGCAGCCCTTCTCTCTTTCTCTTTTCTCACGTATTTCTCTCTTCTTCTGCTTTGTATTACTTACCTTGTGTTGCTCTCTCGGTGCCTATTTATAAGCAAGAATGTACCATCAACTCCAGCTCATATTCAACAATGATGGCTGCCAAACTTTGACATTTGGTAGTTTGCACATGAGCTGCTACATTTGTCAATGGCAGTATAGTGTAGCTGCACATTAATGGCAACAATCCTAACAAGCAATCCTATAGCTTGATGGAACCAGAGCAGATTAAGAACGTTAGGATTTTGTTCAATATGTTAATGAATTAACATTAAAAGCTGCAGCCATTGCTGGTTCTATCGAGCTACAGGATTTCTGAATAAGTAATTGACTAAAGAATGGGTGCTTCATGGGCGACAACTTATAAGAACGGTAATCCAAGAAAAAATTGATACCTGTTTATTAATAGAATCTTTGTGCCTTTGGAAGGCTCCCATTGAGTAATTCAAGATGAAAATTGGGAATTTATAAAGAAGAAGAAGATTGGTGTGCCTTCAACAAGATCTGATCAAATGGATATCTAGGAGGCATTTGACAACCATTTTCAGCCTTGTTTAGCAATAAGTGATACTATAACCTGGGATTTTAGCCCCGATTGTAAACAAGCTACTTTGAGGGCAAATGCATAATCCAAGACATGGTTTTATTGTCTAGCAAGCCAGTCGGTTACTAAAAAAGTATTCAATCATCGATACTCTGAAGACAAATGCACTCTCCATGGTTCAAATTATGCTACACTTGGAAAAATGTGCAGTCTGCTCCGTACAGATTGTATGGCTCTAACCATCTTTAGGAAGGAATGCTAAATACTTCGTACTCTAACTTGTGGTTTTTTTGCAATGAAGAACAGTTTTGTTTTTCTTGTTTTGTAGTTACTTTGCGGCGTAAGGTTTTCAACTGTTTTGAGTTAAGATAAGTTGCTATTTCGATAATGTAATTTCTCATTTATGATAAAACAAAGGTTGGAATGGAGTACAAGTCTTCCCAACCCTTTGTCACCATCTGCACAAAACGCTCATGCTTTGCATCTCACACACATCAGGCACCTGTGCATGCACCGAAATGCTTGATTTTGAGCCCTCAGAAAAAAACAAAAGCAATTCATCCTTATATTAAGGATAGCATGGATGTGTGCAAGTTCATGAACTTAGTACGTAGTTAACAAAAACAGAGTAATCCTCTCAAGATAAATTAAGAATAGAGCCATGGGTCTTATCATTTTCTGCTGCTTGAGGAAAAAGAAAAGTGAAAAAAAAGGTGGTAGTAGTAGCTAGCAGCAGCAACTTACCTAAATTTTGAACTGCATGACAATGATCCATGTCCTATGTCAGTGAGAAACTACTTATTCTAAATCCAAATAGCACCGGCTTGTATAAGCAATGGGACCAGCTGGTTCTGGACGTGGAGGCTCATCACCTGCCTTTCATTACCAACCAGCCGTTGGCCTATGAATACAGCAGGTACGCTCTGTCCAAACCCCAGCTGCACTAGTGCCCTTTCAATTTGTTGTCCATTTGGAATCCTGTCGAGCTCATAAACTGTTGGATTTGCTCCAAATCCACGTATAAGCGACTTGATGGAGTGGCTCATGCAGCAAGAACTCTTGCTGAAAATCACCACTGGCTTTTCTTGTATCATCACATTTAACACATCCATTTAATGTCACAGAGCGTTCAAAGAGTTGGTGTGGTTGTTGAGAGACTTCAGAAGGTGTGTGGGGTGGGTGTATTAATGAAGTTTGTTGAGAGCTTCGCTATGAGGAGCTTGAGCACCTCTGCAGGCTATTTATAATGTTCTTTTATAATTGTTAATTTGCTTACAGTTTCCTGCAGGATAGAGTACATAAGAGACTGACGGAAAACTAGTAAGAAGATGTGTTCATAGATTCCCCATTTGCCTAAATTTTTGAATTGCAATTTGCATACGATCGAGAAAAATGTGGTTTTCTGTGCTATGACGAGGACTTGCATGACGCTTTTTTATATATATATATATATAAAAAAGGACAATTAAATTGTGCCTCGTCCACTTTGGGGACGGATGTCGTCGCTATAAAGCAAGAAAAGGCTACGGATTTCGTCGTCTTAACTCTGAGGAAATGACGAAACAAGTCGTTTTTTAAACAAACGAAATGGGAAAGTGATCGGCTTAAAAAAAAAATGCAACCATTTAAAATACTGTTTATTTAAAAAAAAGATAAATATTTATTCAATCAAGACATAAAAAATTATCTTGTAATATATCAACAACATGTGTAATATGCTGTCCAAACATAAATAACTTGTCATATATACTATTATACTACATGGAAACTTTGTTGACAAAAATAAAGCATCAGGCAAAACTCTGTTTTAGAGTCAAGGAGATAACTAAGAATAGCCATCAACTTATGATCTAAGAATGAGACTTATTATAACTATATGCTAAATGGTCCAGTGGTAAAAATTTAAAACTAAAGAGTTTATTTCTCTTATGATCTTAGATTTGAATCTTGTGGTTGCTAATATAATGGCAACTGGAGGCTTACATGGTCGTTAATTTTAGAACTTGTGGGATTAGTCGAGTTACGTACAAGCTAATCCGGACACCCACAATAATTAAAGAAGAAGAAGAAGAAGAATACTTATTATGCAATGTATTACAGCTGAATATTCATTAATTAAGCTCTCTAGTACTCCATTTTCGGCAATTCATTATAACCATCTATATATATTGAAATCCTATGAAATTATATATTCTATTAAATCCATAAAATTCTATTTTCTTAACCCACTTCAATTCCTTTCATTAAAAAATTGAATCTAGATAAAAAAAATAATATGTGAAATCTTCAAAAAAAAAAATTTCTTTTTCACTTTCTCTATGGATCCATAGATACAAAGAATCAATATTGAACCTCCTCTTTCCTATTAAAATCGATATTATTACATTCCAATTTTTTTTCCAATACTTTTCAAGGAAAATCACAAATTGAATCATAAATTGACAAGTTAGTACGCATAAGCTTATCCATGTGTTTATGTATTCTTTGAATAAAATTTTATTTTCTAAAAGATCTTATTTTTTTCATTGGTTAATTGAATTTATTGATTATATTTAATTTTATTAAGATATTGTATGAAAATATTAATTCTTATTCTTTTTTAGCTCATAATTAAAGGATTTTTTATTGATTGAGTTTTCTATGTTAACTATATTTTATATCAATTTGTATCCATTTTTATAGAATATGACATATTAATAACTCAATTAAAATACAATTATTTTTAAGAAAAAAAATGTTTATTATGGTTAATATTTTTAATTTGAATTGTATTCAAAAACTAAAACAAATATTAAATATTTTCTTTTAAATAATATTTTTATCTCACTTTCCGAATCAAGTTAAAGTCAATATATTTATTATTATTTATTAATATATATAATTCTTGATTGATTGATTAAATGCTTATATAAATTTTTTAATTTATGATTAAAATTATAAAAAAATATTAACAATGCGCACATTTTTATTATGCATGGAGAAAGGAGAAACAAAGAAGCTTCATCCCGCAGTAGTTTCTAAACCATTTTAAGATATAAAAGTTTTTAGCATTCGTTTACCATCGATCCAAAGCTTTTAGATCACACAATCATTATTATTTTTTTTTAATATAACAGAAGAGTTTGAATTAAAGATTTATTGAAAAAGGGTGGATATTAATTCCTGTTGAAACATAATTAATTTATTGGTATCATTTGATTTTGTTAATTGAAGTGCATCGAAAAAAAGAGCCGGTAAGAACATAATATAATCGAGTGAAAAGTCATAATACTATAAGCAGATTAACTCTATTCTGCCCATAGTTTTGAACCCGACCCTGTCATCGATTCAGTTGAGTGATTGGGTTACGGGTCAGATGGGTTGACCCGAGTCAACAAAAAAAAAACACCTATCAAAAAAACACATAACTAGTTACAATGCAACACTTATATAAATTAAATTTAAATTATAAACCAACAATATAAATTTAATTCAATATCCAAAACACAAACAAAATATAAATTCTAAAATATTTAAAACAAAACATCCAACAACATAAATTCTAAATCAACAACACATTCACTTTTGTTGAATGAACACATTAAGTTCTTCTGTGTCCATAGGAGCAAAATTTGGATCAAATGTCGATGGAATTGAGCCAATCTCGTCAACACCTAATAAATCATTAGCATGCTCTTTTGAAACTTGATCGTCACAATCATCTTCAATATCATTAACATTTATGACATCTACATTTCAAACACAATTAATAAATAAATATTATGTGTTAAACAAAACTTTATTTTAAATAATATTTATCACTAAATAATCAATCATTAATTACCATCATCTAAAGTATCTTGTATGATCATAGTTGATAGAGCTTGGTGAAAACTCTCTGCTTTTTTAGTTGTCAAGATTGATGGGTCATCTTCTACTACCCAATTTTCAATGTCACAAATTGTCTCAACATTAATTGGATTTTAATTTCGTCCTTTCCAATAATCCCTATATATTAAAAATAAAGATAAACACTATATAATTAGAAAAATTGCAATGAACAATATGGCATATCTTGAACCTATACCATATTTATTCACTAATTAAACATTTAGTTACGTGGATTAATAATTAATATGACTAGTCTGCATTGAAGAAATTAGTGGGGGATTCATATTAAGACTACTATTGTTTTTTGGCATGGCATGGTGCCATGTTCTTTTGAAAATCCTTTTTTAAAACTTTAGTTAGAGGTAAGTGTGGCAGAGTTTGGTCAGAAATGAGATTAAAGATCCCTGTGACCTCATCATTGAGTCTGCTACTGTTCTTCACTTCTTTGTACTGATACACAAAGCGCCCAAAAACACCAACCCAGAGGGAATCATTCAATCAAGGCTCCAGCCTTCAACTTGACTCCTCCCGCTCCCCCCTCCTCCCTCTTCCCCCCTCCCTCCCTCCCTAACCTCTTCTTAAGTCTTTGTATGTCTCTCTCTCTCGTTCAGTTCTTTTAACTTGTTTATAAGTTAGAACCGTCGGCTGTAGTTCAAAAGTGGTGAGACTCTCTCTGATGCTTTGAGAGATTAGCCAACACATCATCACACCTTTCGAAAGTGACTTCCACTTTTTTCAATGTTCTGTCTCTCTCGCTTCACTCAAACGAAAACGCCATCTTTCCCTCAATACTCCCATCTTCCAGCCTAATCAAAAAAATTGGCCGGGTCTCACCCGGGTTTGACCGGGTGGACCGGGTCCCGGATCGATTGGGTTTCGTCAGGCTAATTTCCAAGCGAGTTTTTACCTTTATCCGGATCGGTTTCAGACCTATATCAGTTGGATTCCAAGTTGACCTACTGGGTTGATCCTGGTTTTAAAACATTGATTCTGCCCCAAGTTGAATTAAACTTGATTGGATTCCAAGTTAGGTTTAATTATAGCGTAACCTTTTGTGTTACCCAGACTAAAAAAGAGGAGAAAAAGTGTGCATCCGTACGAAACAAAACCCAGACAAATTTCAAACCCTAGCTCCTTAACCTAGTGCTAGGCTTTTT
>Ga0325403_1003901_pt1 | contig 13742 bp, 9 predicted proteins | sample PopdelMetagenome_19_FD_205665 | JGI IMG/M metagenome (GOLD analysis project Ga0325403, IMG submission 205665) | Populus deltoides microbial communities from Bellville, Georgia, United States - Xylem-PdKOR-R4 | ecosystem: Host-associated > Plants > Phyllosphere > Stem > Wood/Secondary xylem...
CAAAAGATAAAACAAAAAAAAATATTCAAAAAATATAATATCGAAAAAGAAAACTCGAGTCAAATCAGGTTACTTGACTAACTCACGCCTCGTAATATGAGATTGAGATAAAAAAAAAATCAAATGAAAAGCCTTGTAAAAACAAACCCAAGTTAAAAAAAAAAAACCATAAAACAATTGAGTTAATTTGGGTTAACTTTACATACTAGCTCTGGAGATAACCTAACAGAAAGAAAAGTTAAAAATGACAAAAGTGATGGGCCAATAATTTAATGTCAAATGATAAAATTAAAAAAAAATCAAAGTTATAAAAAAATGTTGAGGGAAAAAAACTCGAGTCAATTCGGGTTAACTTGACAAAAGTGATGAGCCATTCACGACATGAGATCAAGAAAAAAAATATAATTGCAAAAGAAGAACCTATAAAAAAATAAAAATTTAAATAATAAATATTTAAAATGAAAACTAGAGCTAACACGGGTTAACTTCACTAACTCACATTCAGAATAACCCAACAGAAAGAAAACCAAAAAAATAAAAAAGTTTAAGAGCTAATAATTTAATGTCAAATGATGAAATTAAAGAAAAAATCAACCTGATTAAAAATATAGAAAAAAATTTGAGTCAATTCGAGTTAACTCGACTAACCCATTACCCGAGATATGAGATTGGGATAACTCAATAAAAAAAAAGTGGAACAAACATGAAGCCAAGGACCTAATAACCAAATGTGAAATAATGAATTTGGAAAAAAATCATTTTTAATAAACAACCTAAAAAAAGGCCAAACTTAATCGAGCTCAAGTCATGAGATAAGAATTACCCTGTAGGAAGGCAATCATGAAAAAATAACAAAATAAAATTTCCAACCGTAAAACAATTTAAAACTCAAACAATATAGATCAAATATGGTATAAAAAAATAAAAGAAAATAATTAGGGGCTAAATTGAAAAATAAAATAAATTAAGAAAATGATAAAAAAACATAATTGAAAAAATAAGGACAAAAATTGGATAAAAAAATAAAATGAAATAAAATGTTGAGAGACAAAATAAATAAATAAAGATAAATCAAGAAAATAGCAATCAAAATAATGAGGAACAAAATTGAATTAAAAAAACAAATACAATAAAATGACAAGGGATAAAATTGAAAAAAAAATTAATTAAAAAAGTATATAAAACACATAAAAAGAGCAATAAAAAATAGGAGGACCAAATTGAATATAAAAATAAAATGGTGTAATAAACCCCCACGTAAATGTAGGACTGAAGGTAATAAGACCTCGACGAGTAATGGAAACTCGAGATGAAAAAAAATATATAAATGATGAAAATAATAATGAATATGGTGTGTAATGGAGGGGATGCCATACTTAAATAAATTTAAAGGTATTGTTGAAGTTAAAATAAAGATTATGAATTTTAGTTTAAAATTCATTACAACAGCGAAACCAATAATGAAGTGTTAATCGAAGAAAATGAATGCTTGATTCTTGATATATGCATTATTACGAGCAAAACCTTGCTCTTCATTGTATGAAAACGTTTTTGGTTTGTAATATGTGTTTGCTTCTTTCGATTTGAATGTTCATTGTGTTCTTCATATTCTTGGTGTTTGATATGTTTTTGTCAAAAAAAATTTATGTTTTGTGTTCGTTTTATTTTAATATGTTTCCGGGTTGAACTAGTGTTTTCAAGTCAACCCGATTGGTTTTGTTTTGGGTCAGGTACTATGACCTTGTTTGGTTGGTTACTTTTTTTGTTGAGGAATTTTTTGTTTAAGAGGTTGTTTGACAAACACATCCTTAAGCCTAGTTTGATAGTTTTGTTTTGAATAAAAATTGTTTTTTTCTAAGCAGGCCCTAAATAAATTCTTAAAAGTTCTAAAAAAAAATTCAAGTACCAATTTATAATTATTTGGGGGTCCCTCATATATTTTTCCAATAATTTTATTTAATATCGGGGTTGTGGATTTACATTGTAAAATGCTGACTTAGTATTAAAATGTCCGCTTTTCATCGAATCTCAAAAATTTCTAAAAAAAAATTCTCATTTCAAAAACACAAATATATTTTATTTAATATGCATTCATCCAAATCTCTCAAAAAATAAAAATCATATTTTGCTTAAAAAGAAATATCATTGCATGAGTTTTTGGATTTAATAACTAGTTTATTGAATCCATGAGAATTTGGTCAATATTTTAATAACCCCTAAAAATTTTAATTCATGAGAATTAATGGTCAACTTTCTAGTTTAAATATTGTACTTACAAGTAGGTTGACATTTAAATACCAAAAGTTGACTTGAAATTTCCAAAATTATTTTGGGTATTCACAAATTTTAATTGAGAATATTTTTCACTAAAATATACGAGTTATGAAAAACTCTTTTAGTTTCTAGGATAAGTGAACCTTATTAGGGCACCTATATGGATTTTTTGTATAAAAAATTATTTGGGCATACGAGCCCGTAATAAATTCGAAACACCAGATTTATTCATGAGAATTAATATTTATTCTAGGTTATAGACGGACCATTGATTAGGAGTCTATCAATACTTTTAAATCATATATAGACCACAAAATACAGTTTATCCCAAGTAAGGTGCACGAAGAGTGCTAATATCTTTCCTAACCATAATCAGTCTCTTACCCTAGAATTTCTTATATGACTGTCCATCTAGGTCTTGTAGTGACCCTAAACTAAACAACTAAATGACAACTCTTTGATCCCGACACCACAACATCGTGAGGACACATGTGAGAATGTATTATAATTGAACTAAGTTGAAATTATAAAAAAGATTCAGAAGAAAACCTATAAAGGGTGTAGAAAAAGTTTCAACCTAGGAGTGGATTTGAGGAAATGTTTGGAAAATTTGAAATTATGTAGAATAATTATGTTAGACATGATAATAAACTAAGTTAAGCTTGAAATGATATACGTTGGAAGAAAAACTTTTGTAAGATTAGCTTCAGTGTATGTTTTTAAGATTTTTTGCATATGTTTAAATGCAAAAGGAGAAAGTGAAAAATGAATGGTTTATTTTTTTGTTTGTGTTTGATAATACTAAATAAGAATATTAATGCATGTAGTGTGTAAGAGAAAAAGGAGAAATTCAAAGGGGATGAGTTTTCCTATTTTGACCGAATCTTGTTATGTTGTTGAGAGGAAATTGTTTGAATTTCTTGAGTTAGCGTTGGCTTGAATTGTGATTTAAGGATGCTAAATGACCTTAGATAATGTTGTTTACAATTGGGATTGATAGTTAGAACAAATTTCAAACATTGGTTAAATGGACTAAAAGGTTGGTAGTAAGAGTAAAAAAGGTAGGATGAGTTGTGTTAAAATTGCTTGAATTGTTGTGTAGAATTGTGTATTGAAATTGTATGAATGATGCGTATACATAGGACATTGATTTAGAACAAAAAAAACACGGAATGCTAATTCGACTGGGAATAAAATTGGAAATGGTGAGACTAAATTGAATGCATGCATATTTATATGTAATGAGCACATATTGATGTTTTTATAATGATTTGAAATTAATGAAATTCTTGTGTTTGAATGTTCAATTCAGTCTCAAATGATGAAGTTGATCATATCAATTTGACTTGTGATTGAAATTCATTTAGGGGTGTAATTTTAGTTATGTATGTGTATTATGAATGAGTTATACTCACTCTTAAATTTGAAAAATGTTGATTGGGATTTTGTATACTTAGCCTAAAAGATGTTTAAGTTAAGATTGATTGAAATAAGTTATAGAATAAAGATTGACAAAATTATGTTGTATGGTGTGTATATGTTAATAAGGTATTATCATGATGATAATTAAATGTGCTGAAATGATAAATGAATGTTAATTCAAGGTTTGTGAACTTAAACACGATTGTGTAAGTAACATGAAAAAAGAGCATGATTAGTTAAAGCGTAAATATATAAAGGTGTTTCTATGATAAGGAAATTGTCTAGAACCAAGAAATACGGACAATACTATTTGGTGTGTGTTATACATTGTTGCATGTTGATGTGTGGATGCAAGAATCTACATTATGTGAATGACATAGTTAGGTTAGACAAGTAATAGGAAATAAAAAAAATAATAATACGATTAAAAATATATGAGTTGGCACATTTAAAATCCATGAAACATGTGTTGAGTGGAGAACGAGGACATGCTTCCTCGATTAATTGGATAAGTTAATAATAGTTTGTAAATCATGTTATGACAAGAGAGACTTTTAGAGCATAAGTTCAGGAAGGAGGAGCAGGATCTTCATAAATGGCAGATAAGTGCTCGACACCTTAAAACTAAACTATTATTGAAATTGTAATTGCAATTTTTCTTTAAATATATCTTGATTTTATTTGAAAAATGTTAAACTATTGGAGAAACTAGTTACCTAGATTACTAGGACTAATGCCCTAGTTAATGAGCAATTGAAGAAACTAATTATCCTAGTTAATGAGACTAATACCCTGATTAATGGGCTATTGGAAAAACCATTTAATGTTTGGGCTAGAGATGACATTGGTATGCACTTAAATTGTGCTAATTGTATTAATTTTTAATGTTAAAGGTAAAATAAAATAAAACAACTTGTTTGGTAAATGATGTGGTAAATAAATTGGGGTTGCTTACCCAAAGAAATATTTTGAAATGAGATTTTGTTTATGCATGTGAATGTTATGAAATCAAGAAAAGAAGTTGTAATGCTTGACTTATATGCTATAATGTTTTTTTTGTTTCAAGGATAATTAATTATGTAATGTAATGCAAATAATATATGTGTATGTCAAGACATATAAAGTTTAATAAAAACTATGGTGTTTCCCAAAGTTAGAAGATAATTAATGCATGAACTAGGAGTATTAAATCTTTTAATCAATACGATCTGTTTTAGGCATGAGATATAATCATGGAAAATGGTTAGTCAATCAAGGATGCAAGATGTGATGATGAATATGTTAAATAGTAGAGAGAATATGATAGTGGAGATATTAGCATAAATGAATATATATGAGTAAAAGTGATTGAAGTAATGTTACTATAGAGTCTAACAAATATAATTATGGTACGAACATGTATGGTAAGGAAAAATGTTAGAAGTTGTCAAAGAATATTATAAAAGAGGAGAGGAAAATCTTAGTAGCATATAAAAAAAGAAAGTATGAAAGAGTGTCCTTTGATGAAAAGACAAAGATGAATTCGTAATTATAAATCTTAGTGGCATATAAAGGATGAAAGTATGAAGGAGTCTCCTTTGATGAAAAGACAAAGATGAATCCGTAATTATAGGTGAATTTGAATATACTCGTAAAAGATAAACAATGCCATGATTATTTTCAAAAGTGTAATAAAAAAAATAGTGGAAATAGATATGTATATCATTAATTTATATTATATTTTATTATATGTTGCAGGTACATTCAACCAAGGATCTCAACTTCATGATCATTTTCCAAATTCTTCTATGGAACTAATATGGCAATAAAAGGTTGTAGAATAACCTGATGTGTTGTATCTAGATTTATTTCCTATATTGGATTAGCATACTATGATAATTTGTAATTAGGGAGAGATGTCTTTTTCTTGATTTGTGAATATTTGTAATGGTGAAATTAGTAATATGAAATTGTATCTATGTACAAGTATGGAGCATATGAGATTATATTTTTATGGAACACATGAAGATTGTGTTGTTGAGTGATACACGTGAGGCAACTTGTGTTGTGATAAATTTTTATAGAGAATATAATAGGACAAGTTATGTGATAAAGGGTTTTGTATAAACATAACTTTACCAAAATTTTATTGAAGAAGGAATAAACTAAATTAGGTTAAAATATTACATCAAGGTAAGAAAAGAATTTATGAGTTCTATAAATGTTGATGGAAAACAAAACTATCTACCATGTTTTCTTCGAGTATTGTTTGGCGTTACACTATATTCAAGGGTGTTACAAATGAAATTGAAATAATAGCTAAACTTCATAAAGGATTAAAATAAAAATAAATAGTAATTAAAAGAATAAAGATCAAAATCAATATAATTACAAACTAGAGAACAATTTTTTTTTGGAAGGGCTAGCGTAAATTTCAAGTTCATGAGATAAAAAAGAAAGAGGAAATAAAAAAAACTTCATTACAACCTAACCGAACCTCCGTTGTAAGCATGCACCATTTTACTAGATAGAGGATGACTAGCCCTCCCAACGCTGCCTCGGATGAAGAATTTTGGCAATTGTGTGGCCTGCTCACGCAGCCCAAAAGACATGGGGGTTGTCACATGCTAATGCATTGCACACATCAAATACTTTATTTTATTAATGTTTAACAACCCCTAACAAAATCCAAAAACACAAAAAAATAAAATAAAATGAAAAGATGAAAGTGCCTTTAAAACCAGCCTTAATTTTTTTTTCAAGGGTAATTTTATAATTTAACTGTTTAAAAAATAAAAAAGACAAAGAAGTCCCTCTATGCATGTTCACTTTTTTTCTCTCTCCTAAGGGTATGACTATAACTTTATAGTGCAATGTTTTTTGAATAGAAAAAAGAGTCCATGACTAAGCTTAATATTTTTTTGCTTTTAAAGGCAAAATATTCATTTTAATGTGATAAAAAGGTTTCATGAACAATTTGTCCCAATTAATTTTACAATGACTAATAGATTCCCCAGGAAAGATAATTCTACCCCTAATGACTAAAAGTTTTTTTGTTCCAATAAATAGAGAATGTGACTATCGCTATAGTGTTTTATTGATAGCTTTTTTTTTTAATATATCATATCACCTCATCTCTTAGTTAGTCCATTTAAGTAATCTAATGCATTTTCTTTTATTTAGCTCAAGTCTATAATTGTATTATACCATTTTACTTGATGAAGGGTAGCTATCACATTCTAGAAATCCTTGTGCCTAGCATGTTCATGTTCACAAATTAAGTACAATTGATGATAATTTGTCCATCAATGCACTAATAAATAAATTTGTTGTTCAATGATATCTTGACGAAACAAAAGGGATATTTGTTTCTAAAAAATTAATTTGAAATAAACCTAAAAGCACTCAACTTTCCATTAAATAAATTCATTTTGGATTATAATAGTAAAGTGATGATTTTACTCCTTACTCTAACATTATTAAGCATTCCATGGGGATATAATGATTTTTTTTCTAATGGTCAAAAAGTCATTTATGAATTGGACAGGAGCAAGAAGATCTTTACACATTTATTTAGCATGGAAAAATTACTTAATCTCTCTTAAATGCAAAATTTTCTAAACCTAGCTCTAGGGCCTTTATCATGTTTTTTATTTTTTAGACAGTAGAATTACTAATCTAACCTTGGCTACAAAAAAAAGCATTCATGGGCTTTTTGGTCTTTTACTTAATTTAAACACGGTGAAATAAATTTATTGCTCTTTGAATATAAAAAACTTGCCCTTCAATGTAGGAGTACTTTAGTCTTTTAAATTTAGTTATTTTGTAATTATAGGGCTTCATTAGGGGTTATAGGGTCATTTGCTAAATAAGAAAACAAACAAAATCTTAAAGTACGTGAACAATGGTCATAGGATTTGGATGGCAAGTTCAGTGTTGTCTGGTGGTCGAAAGCTCATTTTTAGGGTGGCGACTGAAGTATCTCGGCGGCCCCTTCATGTCTAGAAGGCACGTGTTGTTTAATTGTCTTGAATTTGATGAGTGTGATATTTTTTTTCACTTTCATCTCTCATAGATTTTTTCATATGTCATATTTTGGTCTTTATAATTTTTAATTGAAATTTGTTTTATTTAAGATAGTTTTTAATTATTTATTTTTATAATTTCATGCTTCTTGAGTTTTTGTTCCTACAAATATGATCTTCTCTTTTTATTCTTGTTTTTTTTACCTTGAAGATTTTTAAAATTTTTTTTTTTGTTTTCTTGATGATTTCATCATTCAACATTTAATTAGTTGGGTGTTTAGCTTCTTGGTTGAGTTAAGGTTTAAAATTTAACAAACTGCAGGCTTGAGAGATTAACCTGGGTTTACGAGATTCACCCATATGTGCTTGTTTTTTTTTTTCCCCTTTTTTAAGCTTTTTATTTTTCAGTTTCATCCTGCAGCATCGTTTTTCTTTTTCTATGGGATTTGTCAGACATTTTGAATATAACATGGTTTGTCTCGAGTATTTTTTTATCTTTTTTAAATTTAGTTTTTTTAAAAGGAATTTTGTTTTGTAATTAAATTAAATTAATTGATTTTATTTTTCAATATTAAATTGATCAAGTATTAAGCTTTTTGGTTGAGCTCAAGTTTAAAATTTAATAGATTGCAAGTTTGAGAAATTAACCGGTTAAAGAGAATCACCCAAACTTGCTCGTTTTTTTTCCTTTTTTTGAAGCTCTTTTTTTTTTTTCATCCTCCAATATTTTTTTGCTTTGTTGTTTTATAAACCCTTGTTTAAGAAAACCTAAACTTTTTCCCCTCCATCCAAAACTTGATTTTTTTTTGGATTGAAACAAATGCATGAAGAACCAAAATCCAAGAAGAATTATATAACGTTTTCCCCTATAAGGGTGTTTGAGAGTGTAGTTGCGGTTATTTTTCAAAATGTTTTTTGCTTGGAAATGTAACAAAATAATATATTTTATTTTATTTTTTAAAAAATTATTTTTGACATCAATATATCAAAATGATTTGAAAACATAAAAAAAAATTTAATTTGAAGTAAAGAAAAAATTAAACAAAAATTTAATTTTTTTTAAAAGCGTTTTTGAAATGTAAAAACAAACAAGGATGGAAAATCATACAAGGTCGACACAAAATTTGATTTTTTTTTGGGAAATGAGCTTCATTTATATTTATTAAACACGATGAGTTCTGATGGATGCAAGGTGAAATGTTGAATAATTTGAGTATTTGATGAATTTGCATTTGAATACATAAATTGTCCACTGTTAATCATATATTTCTTGACCATTATGTAGACACAGTTTGTTGCCCTTTTTTGTTGTTGGTTGTGGAAATTAGAAGGTATTTAAACCAGGTCACTGATATTGTTGGTTTAGAGGTGCCCAGGCAGGCAGTTTCTCTCATCTGGTATCAAGTCGAGGCAAGAGCGAGGGTAATTATTTTTTATATTGCAGCATTTGAAGCTGACACTGCTTTCAGGAGAAGATCATCGTCATTAGTATCGGTTGATCACCCCGTAGGTCTTTTACCTACGGGGTGATCATATATGGTGAAGGGACTTATCGACCAGCAAATAGCTTGTCTGTGAGAACAATGTAGCTGAGCAATTTACATATATTTGCAAAGCCCCTTCTTGGGATCACCGGAAACAATGCATCACTCTGGAATTTTTATACAAAAAATAAATAAATTAAGTGAGGTTTGATGTTTTTTTTTTTAACAAGGGTATTTTAATGTTAGTGTATATGGCTTATAGCCAATTAATTAGTTATGTATATCATTGGTTTTGTTCATCTAAACATATTTAATTTTAATAAATGTTTATTTATCTTTAATATTCATCATTAATGAATTTAATATTTGATTAATAAATCTCGAATAAAAATAAAGTCCTCGAGATAAAAATAATTTTCAAGGAAAATTATAAAATTGTTATAATTATGGGTTTTTTATTGCATCAAAACATTATTCATTAATGTTCTTAGCCAATGCTCTATTAATATTGAACATTAATTAGAGTTGTTGAGACGAATACATATTATGTTCTTTTTTTATGAAAGTAAAAGTTGTTTTTATAAGTTGAGATATGTGGAATACTTAAAACTAATATGTAGATACTTGTCAGATGACATATATACTAAACAGACTCGCATGAGAATTCTATATGAAGAAATCACTTGTGTATATAGAAAGGCTCACGTGATGGTTGTGTAAGTGATCCTTAGACTCGAGATCACTAAATTATATAAAGAATATTATATTTTGATTCTAGTACATGTTGTCATAATCAAAGGTAACAAACAAGAAAATATTGGGTATAATATGAACTATATGAAATTATTTGAGTAATCAAGATAGGATTCATCACCCTAGGTGAATTGGAGAAACATTTAACATGTTCTCAAATAGTATTGATTGTAAATTCTTATGTAAGTTAAAATGAGATTTGAAAAGAGTTTTAAATTTTATTTAAATAATCAAAGACTATGACAAGGTAGATACATTTCATGCTATAATGTCTAAATCAAAACATTGTTGATGAATGAATAATAATTATACTGAGAAATTTATTACTAAAAGGTTAAGTCAAACAACTTATTACTTTCCTAATATTTGGAGAATCATGATAGATTGTTATACATTATATTTGATTTTCAAATATAAATCAATTAATTTTTGAATTAATTTTTTCAAATATAAATCAAATTATTTTTTTGGTTTACTTGATCTTCTTTTATTTAGAATTGTGATTTATATTTGGATCATGTTATTAGGTATCTAGTGGGTCATACACACAAGAATCATTGGTCATAAAATAAAATGGGATGATTAATCAAGTGTGAATTGATTGTAAATGAGTTTTAGAAATTGAGGACTAGAGTGAAATTTATACATAGAATTACAATTCTATACCTAAAAAAATAAAGTATAGACTTGATTGAATAAATTTCTAAAATCATCCTAAAATAATTTACATAATATTATTCAGGAGGTAAATTGATATTTTATCATTTATAAAATTTTCAGGTTTTCTTATAAATAAAATATTATGCACTTTATTTTATTGTACAAAAACTACATCAATTACATAATACTTGATAAACACAAAAAAAAAGAGCAATCCCTCTTCTAAAGAGTTTAGAAGATTTCTTAGTAGTTGTTTGTTTAAATTATTGTTAGATATCAAATATTTTGACAATTTATAATTTGTGACAATCTAGCTTTTAAGTAATTATTTAAAATAAAAAAGAACATTTGATCTTCAAATAATCTTTGTAAAAATAAAAAAAAAACTATAAATTTTTCTAACAAGATGCTTAAAATTCCTCAAAAAATCTTAAATTTATTGTTTTTACCATATATGTTTTGGGAAACTCAACATTTAACACTATTAAAATTAATTTTTTAATTAATGAAATACTATAGTGGTAATATTAAACCTGGCCTGGTCGACATAGCCCCTAGCCAAGGTCGTGTGTGTGTGTGTGTGTGTGTGTGTGTGTGTGTGTGTGTGTGTGTGTGTGTGTGTGTGTGTGTGTTTATATATATATATATATATATATATATATATATATATATATATATAAACTTCGAAACATCGTTTAAACTAATTACTCTGGTGTCTAATGATTATTCTGATAGAAGATAAAGATTTGAGTGGCTTTTGAGACATGGGTTTTTAGCTTGAACAACAATTTCTCAACCTGAGTACTTGGAGTTCGAATTCTAAATACACTCATGATCATCTCTCTGTGTGATTTACATGGTTAGTAATTTTATTTCAGGATATCAAAGGTGTCTTTGTGTTTGAAATCAATTGTGAGTTGTGGGAGTACAGACAGCTTGGAGGAGGATCAGCTTATATGTTGTCTGAGATATATATATATATGGCGAGACAGCTTGGAGCGCCAAGTCTCGGATGTTGGATCTGAGGGCTCTCATGCATCCAGGTTTCATGTGGGGGAATACTTCATATTCTTGACTACACTTATTGGCACAGTCCTAAAAAATTACCTCTACGCAGAAAGCATGCAGAGGAAAGCATGTTAGATGTAAGCCATCTTTAATTTGCCTCATCCTCTCTCCACTTTTTCACTTAATTCTTGCCATCTTGACTAGAGTAAATAGAAAGTATTTTTCTTATAGGTACATGTAAAGTATTGGAGGATCTATGTTATCATCGAAATTGCAGGAGCAGGCTCGACAGAGTTGATCGATACGCGTCATGGCAGAAGAAAAGAAATTGTCCCGTTTGGAGTTGGATATGATTCTATCTTGAAGACTCGAAGAGCTTCGGAAATCACTTTACGCAGAAAGCTTGATGTGATTAGCTCATGGTCAGATGTAACGATACTTTTTATCTGCGTACACACAGTGAACTGCTGCTTCTTGATATTGAATGGCGCAATCTTGAAAATCAATTTTTTTATGAAAAAAAATATATTCCACCGTCATGGGCGAAACGTGGGTACGATGCTTGGTGGAATTGTGTCGAGACTGGGGGGCCTAACATTGCGTGCAATGCCTCCTCCATTGCCAATTGTAGGGTGTGGATCATCATCATATATTGGAGATTGAATCACTCAGGACAATAAGAGACCCTTCTATCGTTGATTGAGGAATGATATGGGTAAAGAAAAAGAATGCAAAAACAGTCTGGAAAGAAAACCAATCATAATAATTGACTTCATATAGAAACAAAACAAACTGTTCAATCACGAGAATCCAATAGCCCTTTTTCCCCTTCCATGTTCTGTACACATTGATAGATAGAGCAGAAATAATAATAGCCATGGTCGCTTACACGTTTTTCAAAAACACTCGCTGAAAACACAATAAATTTTTTTGGTATTTTCATGAAAGTGATTGAAATTTATACCTCTTCATAATATCTAAATTTTAAAAATTATTTGGATGTTGTTAATATATTTTTTTCTAAAAAAACTTAAATTAAATGAAGATTGATTTAACATAACATGATTGGTTGACTTTGAAAACTTAAAAGCAATTCAGACAACTTGTAAAAACGTAGTTAGAGTAAAAAAGAGTTTCAAGATAATATTTTTTTTAATATTCAGATAATAAAATATCGGGTTGACTTAGGTCAACTTGAATTAACATGTTAAATCTGCTACTTAGGTTATAAAACTACAATAATCCCATAAAAACAAATAAAAATAAATTATGAAACTTAATTTTCAATCAATCCAATGTTGAATAATGAAATTGAGAAAAATAAATCAATTAAAAAAGACCTCAAAATGCGACTAGAATTAACCTATCAAACTCACTAACCTGGATCATAAGACTAAGATAAACTTATAAAAGATAAATTGAAACAAATTATAAAGTATAATTCCCAATCAACAAATGTTGAATGATGAGATTAAAAAAAGTGTATATAAAAAATATAAAAAATAACCTAAGTCAATGTACTAAATTCATGACCCGGTTCATGAGATTAGATAAGAAAAATGACCTAATTTAAACTAGGTTAACTTGTTAATTTGAGACTGAGATAACTCTATAGAGAGCAAATCAAAACAAATTATGAAATTCAATTCTCAATTAATCTTGTTAGATCCAATATTGAACGATAAAATTTGCAAAACTTTTAATTAAAAAATAACGCAAAAAATAAGTCAAGTCAACTTGGGTTAACTTGTTAAGCATTATTTCTAGTTCATGAGGTCGAGATAACCTAATAAAAAGTAAACCAAAACAAATTATGAAATCTAATTTTCAATCAAACACAATATTAAATGATAAAATTGGAAGAAAAAAAAGGTCAATTAAAAAAATCAAGTCAGTTGGGTTAACCCGCTAAACTGGCGACCCGAGTTATGAGACAGGGACAACCCAATAAGAAGCAAATTCAATGTTGAAGGACTTGTGACCCAGGTAATGACACCGAGATAACCACCTAAAAAGAAAATTAAAAAATAATCTGATTTAATCGGGATCAAAATGTCAAAACTCGCAACTCTAATCATGAAATCAAGATATCCCCATAGAAATAAAATCAAAATAAATTATAAAACTCAATCCCCAA
>Ga0325403_1003905_pt1 | contig 13739 bp, 8 predicted proteins | sample PopdelMetagenome_19_FD_205665 | JGI IMG/M metagenome (GOLD analysis project Ga0325403, IMG submission 205665) | Populus deltoides microbial communities from Bellville, Georgia, United States - Xylem-PdKOR-R4 | ecosystem: Host-associated > Plants > Phyllosphere > Stem > Wood/Secondary xylem...
AATGACTTTGTCATAGTCTAAGAATCAACGGTGTGTTCTTCCAATGGTCTAAAATAATCCTAACACGAACAGCATACAAACAGACAACGGCATGACTACTGGCCTGCCATGAAAAAAGAAAAAAAAAAGAAAAAACAAGAGAAAGAAAACCAAGAGAGATTGTCCTTTAATTTCTTCTAGGTTGGCCAACTCTTCCAAGCCATATCCATAAAAAGCTGGTCAGATATTAGACTCGAAAATTTTGGACCTTATGGACACCAAAGCGAAGGCAGAGTTTTGTTTATTATTGATAACACATATTCAAAATAATTGTTCTCATAAAATAATCAAATAAGTAACTCACCTAATTGTTTATGTTGAGTGATTCTTTAAAAGGTTATCAAAGGCTTTTTGACGAAGTAGCAGTTGGGTTAAAATAATATTTATACACTAGAGGCTCAACTTAATCACATCTTAAAATTTTAGGTTAAGTGGTTATAAATAATAAATGAAAAATAATTTGAGAATTAAGTCAAAACAACACAAATTGAAGGTTCATGAACTAATAAGGAGGAAATTATAAACTTGGATGTCAATTTTGGCCAAAAAGTGAAAGAATTGATAAGTTTATGAACTTAATTAAACTCTGAATTAGTTTCATTAATGAAATTAGGGGCTTAATTGAAGAAATATCAAAGTTCAGTGTCAATTTTCGGTCAAAATTGCGAGAAATTATACTCTAGGTAACGAAGTGAATCGGCGCTGATACTATAAGAGGGTTAATTAATTTATTCAGGGGTAATTTTAAAAGAATTAAAAGTTGAGGGTCAATTAAAAACTGATTTGATTAAATTTGAAACCAGAAACTATTTTGTAAATGACCCTAAAATCCAGGGGTCTAATTGCATTGATCTTAGGGCGAAATTAAAAAGAAAAAAAAGGAGATTTTAAAAAATATAGGCTTGATTGCAAAACTTTAACTTCAGGGGGCAAATTAAAGATAGCCATTTCAGCCTAAAACGATGCTGTTTCAAGCCCTATTCATTCTCTTCTCCAGGAAAAGCAAGGGCAATCTTAAACAGACCCCATCAACACAACCAAAACCAAGCCACATTATGGACCAGATTGTCTACCACGAACCACATTTTGTTCCAATCTCCCTCACGCCCCGGATGCACCATCGGATGCACCATTAAACATCAAGGAAACTCGTAACCAACAATCTCATCCGGCCTAATTTTCTTTGGGCTAAGCGTATGTTTGGCAAAACACGCCCTTATACCCTTTCCCTTTAATTTTACTCTTTTATTTTGATATCTAGCCAAACAAGTCTTTTTTGACATCAGGAAATTGTGAAAAAATTTGGAGATCCTTTTGAATTTATTTATGGGTCCCTCACACTTTTTGTTTTTTAATGGCTTTACTTAGAATTAGACTGTAAACTTATACTATGAAATGCAAATATAATATACAACACATCTATCTTTTTTTTATCTTTTTCTTTCTCTAAAAAAATAATAAAAATATATTTTTGCTTTCAATCTAGATTTTACTAATTTATTTATTAGTGTAAGAGTCAGGAATACTGTAACATCCTCAAATTATAATGTCATGAAATCTTAAATATTTCTTTATGTATGTCAAGTATTGAATAATATGTCTAAGATTATAGAATTTTTTATAAAAAATTCGGCAGAGTTTCCTCTATTTTTGTTAGTTTCAAGTTATCGACAACACTTCTATTATATGTTATTACAATTTTTATCTTGATCCAATCATCCTAGATCATATTTCATTCATCAATCAATCTCTCAATACTTATACTTATCAATATATTCAAGTATCATAATATCATTTAATAAGTCAACATAAAAGAATTACTAAAACAAATTGAAAAATAAACAATTTCATCACTAAAGTGTAATAAATGCTAACTAACTACATATATGCATTTAGATTAAATGAATGCAATATTAAGATTAAGAGTCATATTGTCTTAAAACATCTAATGTATTCTATTACTTTATATTATAAACTTATCTTATAATTTTGAAAATGATTTAGCCATACTAACATCTATACATATATATAATACATCCATTACATACTACATATCTTCTATTTGATTTTTACAATACAAAGGTTTTTAAAGAAAGTAAAGACATATAAATATTACTTTTCAAAATAATAATTCATAAACAGAAAAATCCTACATCTAATAATCTACATTACCTCGCGGTATACCTGTCTGTTTCAACAATAACCACATTAATTAATTTGCTCAATATCTTAGTCATATATTAATTATTTTACTCTTAACCTTTGAAATTTAATACTTCTAACTTCAATCAATTAATTTACATAATCTTTTTAGAACTTAAATGTCCAGTTAACTCATCTCGATTGCTAATAATTCTACTACTTTCATATAATTACCCACAAATTTGGTTAACCTTCCTCGATTACCAATAAATCCGATAATTCCATCCGAATTACCCAGCATCCGATGAACCTCTTTTGTTAGCCAATCAATCTGGTAATTCTATACGAATTATTCCATATATATCCGATTAACCTCTTTGTTAACCAATGAACCCGGTAATTCTCTTAGTTACCCAAGAAATCCGGCTAACCCATTTGGGTTGCCAAAATCAATCTGGTAATTCCATATAAATTACCTAGCATCCAACTAACCTCTTTTATTAGTCAAATAATAATTCATGTAATTTCATATAAATTACCAATAATTCTCATTTGTAATAATCACTCAATTTCTTCATTTGCTTTATTCTTTTAACATCAATTAAATAAACAACATAGTTATTTAAGGAAAAATAATAATTAAAAAATAAGGTGACAAATCACCTACCTTCTGCTCGTGATGACCCAACTCTTCCTATCTGACAACCAACTCCAAAATTTCTTCCAAGCCATTTCCATAAAAAGCTGGTCAGATATTAGACTCGAAAATTTTGGACCTTATGGACACCAAAGCGAAGGCAGAGTTTTGGTTATTATTGATAACACATATTCAAAATAATTGTTCTCATAAAATAATCAAATAAGTAACTCACCTAATTGTTTATGTTGAGTGATTCTTTAAAAGGTTATCAAAGGCTTTTTGACAAAGTATCAATTGGGTTAACATAATATTTATACACTAGAGGCTCAACTTAATCACATCTTAAAATTTTAGGTTAAGTGTGGTTATAAATAATAATAATAAAATAAATGAAAAATAATTTGAGAATTAAGTCAAAACAACACAAATTGAAGGTTCATGGACTAATAAGGAGGAAATTATAAACTTGGATGTCAATTTGGGCAAAAAATGATAGAATTGATAAGTTTAGGGATTTAATTAAACTCTGAAATAGTTTCATTAATGAAATTAAAGGTTTAATTGAAAAAATATCAAAGTTCAGTGTCAATTTAGGTCAAAATTGCAAGAAATTATATTCTAGGGACTGAAGTGAATCGTCATTGATACTATAGGAGGGTTAATTAATTTATTCAGGGGTAATTTTGAGAGAATTAAAAGTTGGGGGACAATTAACAGACCCTATCAACACAACCAAAACCAAGCCACATTGTGGACCAGATTGTTTACCACGAACCACATTTTGTTCCAGTCTCCCTCATGCCCCCAATGTGCCATTAAACATCAAGGAAACCGTCACCAACAATCTCATCTGGCCTAATTTCTTTTGTGCTAAAGGTGTGTTTGGCAAAACATACCCTTATACCCTTTCCCTTTAATTTTACTCTTTTTTATTTTGATATCTAGCCAAACAGGTCTTTTAGATATCAGAAAATTCTGAAAAAATTTGGGGATTCTTTTGAATTTATTTATGGGTCCCTCACACTTTTTTTGAATGACTTTACTTAGTATTAGACTGTAGACTTATATTGTGAAATGCAAATCTAATATGACTATTGGCCTGCCATGAAAAAAAAAAACAGAGAAATAAAAACAAGAGAGAAAAGGTGGTCAAATTAACCTGGTTCCATCTGTAGGGACGTCGGTGATGTGCACAGTGCGTGACAGGTTGTGTTTGTATTGCCTATTCATCCTCCCTGCAAACATTTCAATTGCAAACTGCTCGCACAACATAATAACAATAGTGAACAATTACAAAAATAAATATTTCATGGTACAAACTTTCATCCAAAATATTACATTATAAAAAATTATTTACACTTTCATGCTCTGATATTTAGTCAGAATTTTCTTCTTCTTCATCAATTGAATTATCATCAGCTCCATTGCAATCATCAATGTGGATATCATCATCATCATCATCATCATCATCTTCATCGACATGTGCTTATCCACTGGAGCTCAGAACAACATTCAACTCCTCTGCATCAACATTAATAAGACTATCATCAAAAACACAAAAAAAATGAATTTTCTTCTAAGTCAATCGAAGGAGCGACTCGATATGGTTCAACCAACTTATTAACTTGAAAGACTTCTGACATGATCAAAAAATTGATGCCTTATCCTAAGTGCAGGAGTGTTGAAGTAATAAATAAACCAGCAAGACCGGAGTCGAACCAAAAGGAGGTCAACTATATAAAATTACAAATAATAAATGAAAAAGGATAAAACTGGAGAACTTTTGAGATATGATATTGATGTAATGATTAAACAAGGATAAAATAAATGTCAAAGTTAGAGGATCCACTAATGGTATTTCAAATAAGTATAATATAAACTTTTTTTATTATTTAATAGGAAACCACACACAAAGGAGGTTCCAATCGGATTATAACTTATTAACATGATCATATTAATTATTTTATTTGAGTAATGCCAATACTTGTAAATATTGTTAGGTATTCATGATGATGACTTCTGTCAACAACAAATCAAGTTCCTTTCATAACACAGGTGTTGGTTATACCATACAGTTGGTTATGATAGAATCAAGTATTTGTTGTACCAAGGGTTGTACAACACAAATCTAGATTAACCATTTAACAAGCAAGGTATTAAGAGTGAGTAAGATAACAATTATAAACATGTTAATATCAAACATTAAAGTCTATGTTGAGTTTATATTATACTTATTCTCACACTATTAGTGTAACCTTTTCACCTTGACAAAATAAACTTAGTTAAACATAATGAAGATGAGAAACATGAATAAACAAGATAAGAACATAGTTATGATATAAGTTAACAAAGTATAGTAAAGGAAATGAAAAGCATAAACAAGAGATTAATGAAAATATAACTTGAAATAAAACTTGAACATTACAAAATACAAAGAGAGCAAGAGCAAGATCTTGATTTGAAAACCAAGATGTCTAAATGTATGGCAAATGCCTCCTTATATAGGCTAAAATTTAGAACTATTGATTTGATGACTAATTATTGAGTGGGTGGCCACCTCTTGACTTAGTGACAACCATTATCTTCTTGTGTGAACAAAACATCATTGCTAACAATAGAATTTGAATGGATAGTCTTTATGAAAGTTCTGGAGATTTATCTTAGCATTCCACAAAAACAAGAATGAGCTCATTTGGACTTCTAGAACTTGAGATATGGGCTGAACACTGAACAGTGTCTGAGCTGCATGACAGATTCAAACTTCTCTTTTGTTGCTAAGATTTGAGCTTGAAAACGACAATTTTGAATCTTAGACTGCTCATGAATATTTTAGGCCTATGTCTTAGCTTTCCATCAAGATAAACCAGACCTAAGTCCAAGGTCTACAGCTCTAGTTATAACCCGATAACCAAATAGTATTCCAGTTTAAATTGAAACAACATCTCTTCTCTAAGCTTAACCCTCTCTTTGTCTTTTTAATTTCAATAGTTAAACAAATTAATCAATCATTTGAATTGTGAAACATGCCTGCATTTGAAAAAACCATTTGCCATAAATTAAAGATATCTTATATTATCAGACTTGTTATTATAAAACATGCTTAAGTTAAGGAATTTAATGATACTTTAAGTGTAATATGATGATATACAACTTTAATGAAAATGCACTTTTAAGTACTAATCATTTCCCTCAACCAACTTATTACTGGTCCCTAGTAATTAAAGCGTTAAAGTATAAAAACAATTTACCAAATCCAAAAACTAGGCATTCATCATTTAACTTCCATTGATCTATTCAAATAAACAAACTCTCATTGGATTTATATGTATGCTTCATACCTCTTTACCAAGATATTAATAAACCTTTCTTTTTTGCTCATTATATCAACACATAGTTATGAGACTTTACTTGAAAGAAAACACAATTTTGTTCTAATGTTTTTCAAGATTGTCTTTCTTGGGTTGAGATTATTATCTTTACACACACACACACACACACACATACATACACACACACACACACACACACACTTAAAACACAATGCATCTTTAACTCATGTAACAAGCTTTAGGCTAATGACTCCCAAACCAGTTGGTCTTAGTGCATTAGGTGTTGAGACACCCTTACGAGCTTAGTAACTCGGGTTGCAGATAATGATACATAGATAGTCTAATGTTTGATTCCCTTAAGCTTTTCTCCTCAACCCATGTAACAAGCATTGGGCCAATAGCTCCAAAATCAGTTGACTTCAAGGTATTAGGTGTTAAAACACCCATTCAGGCTTGATTGCTTAGGTCAGGGAGGCTATGAAACCAAACTTGTCTATGTTTTAATTATCATCAATATTATATTTATTATCATTTTTTAATGAAAATATATTATCAATTTGTCTTAGTTGTTACCTTTAATAAAAGAACATATTTAATGTAATGATCTAATATGCAACCCATAAGCATGTGTTAAAATGTGTGTATGAAAATGATGATTTATAAATACTTGTTAAATAGGTATATGAGCAGAATCAAGTGATAATAATGCGAGAGCTTGTAAATCTGAATATTTCATAAGAAGTGTGTGATAGAACCTTGTTCTTGAATGATTACTAAGATGCGTCTCAAGAGTCAATAAAATTCCTCCTTACTCTGTCGTCTTAACAATAATAGTATGTCAAATGATTTTAATAACAACAAAAAGTTAGTTTTTTTTATAATGTCCGACTACACCCCTTCCCCCCAACCAAAATGAGACATTATCCTCAATGTTCTATGGTAGAAAGGTAGAGTATAGAAGATATTGAAACACACTTAAACAAATATAAGAAATAACAAAACAAGAAAAAAAATATTATGCTATTAATAAAACCAAAAGACACAAGTTTTTACAAACTAAGGCTAAAATCCAATATAAGCTTTTTACGGTTTTCCCTATTTGACCAGTCTATTCGACTCATGGAGGAATCGATTACAATGTTGTAAGATTGTAATTGATCAATCAGTAGCAGTAGAGATTATGATTTGTCGTGCCGAAGATGTTAGAAAATTCTGTTCCACAACATGATCAAGAAAAGACAACAAATTATCATAAAAACCATTAACAATTAGCAAACCTATAGGTTTCTGGTGAATGTTCAATTGGGCCCAAAAGGAAATATGAAATATCTCTTCTAATGTGTCCAGACCACCTGGTCAGGTAATGAAGGCGTCAATATAATCAAACATTGCATTCATTCATTTAGACATTGTGGAGACCTGTAGTTCCTCTCCAACTGTTTTTCTGATGATATCCACTTTGGCTAAAGCTTTCAGAATGATACCCAAAACTTGACTACCTTCTACAAATGCAGCTGTTGACACACTCCCCATTAACCCAAGGTTGCCTCCCCAATACACTAAATGAATCTTTCTCTCAGCTAGTACCCGACCAAGATGAGTTGCTGATTCTAAAAACTCCTTTTCTTTCCCAAGACTAGATCCACAAAAAACACAAATATTTTGTATTTGATGACTTAAAGAACCTACCATTTCTACACACTTTTTTAGCTGTTGAATGTATGAGTTGAGTAGAAATGAAGGGAAGGAATAGAAGATTTTATAGATGAGAAATTGAGAATGCAATCATACCACCTATATGTAGGCCAGTTGGAGTCACTCATTTTTTCCTTTTTTTTAGAACATGTGTATGTACAAATAGTTGTGATTGTTGATCACATCTTACCTTGGTTTTACGTCCAAGAAGGGCTTAAACGCTCTCTATGGGTTGGGGATAAGCTTCGCATTCAGTTTTTTAAAAAACTGACAAATATGGTTTTTTTAGTCAGATTACCAAGACTAAGTCGATCATGTTCTTTATGAAAATGGAGCCATAAATCATGAATTGCACGATGCACATCTCCACTAAAATGTGTCTCAAGAGTTGTCGCACCCTCGCGAGCGGAGCGCGGCGTCGCGACGATCCCTCGATTGGTTTCGGGATCTTTTCTTTTATTGTGTCAAATGGTGTCGCCACCTAGTATTTGGTCACTAGGAACCCTAACTGGTCTTCAAGAGATTCTAAGGTAAGGGACTGGTTGCGTAAAGGGAAGGTATTAGCACCCCTAGTATGCCCTACCTAAGGTAAGCTGCTTGGTGTTTGTTTTGCTTTATAATTGCTATAGTGTTGGTGTTTTCTAATCCCATAAGTTTTTCTAGGTTTGATTCAAACTAAATTTATTAAGATAGAAATTCAAGGAAGTTCCATGTGCTTTAAAAGCTCATTTTCCCCTTAGTTTTTCAAGAGTTTGCGACTCGTAAATCGCAAGGAGGAGGGATAAAAATTTAGAAATCTAGGGTGCTTTAAAAAACCTATTTTTTTTTGTCTTAGTGTTTTATACTCTCACGGCTCGTAAACCATGGAGTAAAAAAATTGAAATGTCCTCGATTATAATCAAGACTTCTTTCAAGGATGGGTGCGGATTTATTATTCCTAGAAAATTATTTTGGATATTTACCACTCCGGGTCTTTATCCAAATATTAACAGTGAATAACAACAAATTATTCCCAATAATATTTTGGATATTCGTCTTTTAAGGATTTCTTTATCCAAACATTAGCGGTGAATAATAGATGAATTCCCCCCAAAATAAGAGTTTTATATTTTTTGGAATATTGACCAATACCCTTTGGAGTTTTACAAACATGTTGTAAAATCCAGAAATGCAAGAAAACAATTTTTGTTGTGTTTAAGAAATCCATGCGAAAACACATTTTCAAAACTTTTAATATTTTTTTTATATATAAAAAAACATTTAAAATATGTTAGGGTATTGGCCGTATGCAACACATAAGAAAACATATTTTTGATATATATGTATATTTGTCACATTGCGTCGAAAACCAAATATTCTAAATACGAGATTTGATATTTTTTTTACAACGTAAAAAAAAACCTGACCTTGAAATAAATATGCCAGAAAATAAATCTCTTTCTCTTTCTTTTTTTTATATAAAAAAAATAGGTCCGGCCAAGTGACCTGGCTGGACACAAAAGGGTACAGTTACAGCTTAAGGGTGCAAAGCTGGCGAGTTACTGTTCAAGTGAATTAAATTTCACTTGAACAGTAACACATGCAACCAAGAAATGCATGCAGAATTGAATAACAGACCTGGAGAAAAACAAAGGAGCTGCAGCGATGTTGAAGGCGTGCTGGCTGGTCTGTCCATGTTCGTCTATTCCAGCTCTTTTCCCTTTGTTCTCTGCTTGCGTCGGTCTCCTGCGTTCAGCTCTGTGTCTTCATCCCTTTCTCTCTACTGGTTTTAGCTTTTCTATCCTCTCTTCTGTTCTGCAGATCCTGGCGCTGCAGTTCCTGTTTGCAGAAAAATGAAACCAGGGACCAAAAATATCACAGCTCACTCGTGCTTCCTTGAATACCGTCGCCTGCCTCTCTTGCGTGTTCCTTCAAACTGCAGCTCCTGTTTGCAGAAAATAAAACCCAAGGCCGAAAGACACAGCTCACGCGTGCCTCCTTGGCTGCTGGTAAATGACAGACGAAAATAAAGATGCTGAAACGGACGAAATATTTCAGCTATGTGCTGGTAAATGACTGGTTTCCCCGTCGCCTGCCTCTCTTGAGTTTTCCTTCTCTTTCTTTTGCTGTTTCCTTCTCTGCTCTTTTCTCTCTGTTTTTCTCTTATTTTTCTGCCCTCTCTTTTCTATTTTTCTACCCTCTTTTTTCTATCTCTTTCAGCTCTCTTTCTGCCCCTTTTTATGCTCTTTCTTTGTGCGTTTTCCCCCCCTCTTTTAGGTCAGCAGCCGAGGCTTCTATATAGCCTATACAGGGCTTTACTTGGGAAACAAATATTACATTAACTCTAGGGTGTATTCTCGGGTGAGCAGAAATAGAAAACCAGAATGTTTGATTCTGATTTTGTGATCAGCACTGATTTCTTTCCTAGTTAGAGGATGGTGTGGCTTCTTTCCTTCCATAGGGCCAGCTGCTCCCTTTGAAATGAGTCAATAAAAACGTGGTCTCAAGCTCTCCAATCAGCAAGACAAACATGGAAACCAGCAGGAAATTTGCAGCGAAAAAAAGGAAAGAAATCAGATGGAGGGTGCAGCTGCAAAGTCTCATTTTCCTTATTCGGCGTGGAAAAAATCCTGTCATTTATGATGATCCAGCCCCCTCTCCAGCTTTCAATATCCTTCTTCAATTCAATCCCTCATTTTAACAACTTTCGATTCAGTCCTTGGTCCAAAAAAATCCTTCGAATCAGCCTCGCGAACTTGGGCTATATCCTTCCCGCGGCAGAATTTTCTGCCCTCACGTTAGATATTCAAATGGGAATATCTTGAGCTTCTGATATCGAAATCAAGTGATTCAAAAGCCTAAATTCATCTACGCATCTAGGACTAAAACTTTGATGAAGAAGTCGAAGTGAGATAAAATCTTTTTACAGAACAGAAACTGGCAATAATCTAGTTGGTCAAAAAGATTCTTGATCTGACAATACTGAGCATCCAAATTTGACTGAGAATCTGCTCTAAGAACAATGATCCCTAGGACCTAATAAAGGTGTACGTCAATTTTTCAACATGTAATGAGTTATAAAATATACCTAGGATGGTCAGATATCGTACGAAACTAGGTCAGAATCAGAGCCTAAGTTGGAACAAAAAATTACGACAGCAGCAGAACCATTTTTTAGTGCAAATTCTGAGGGATTTATTCAACCTTAAAGACCAGATAAGAAAAGAATGAATTTAGCATTATGAAGACTCTTGATCATCCTAAGAGAACCTGATGATTTTAGTAGTAAAGGGGAAGGATAAAAAGAGCAGAAAACAGCTCAAACAAGGTTTCAAAAATACAAAATATTTCTTTCTGTGCTTTTATCAATCTTCTAACGAATATGAGCTAAACTCCTACACTCTGTTCAAAAGAGGTATACACCGTCTCCAACACGTGGGGTCCAAAATTGAGTAACAACAAGAGTTAATAGAAGATTATCTAAAGACTCCTAACTCAGGCCATCCTTAATGAATTGTATTTTATCTTCACGGTTTATAAATATCATTCCTAAAGAACGACATTGTGCATTACAAGTTCATCTGGCACATCGGTGACAGACTTTCAGTCATTTTGCATGACGTTTCTTTGCAAAAGTGCTTTTACTTGTCCTAGGCATGTATGAAATAAAAGAATTGGAAGACTCACCTAATAATCAGACCTTTGCTTCAATCATCCAGCAAATATCTTTAAGAATTCCATGGTTCATTAACAACCTCAATCTGTCACACCTAGCACGGTAAATTTTTGTAATCGCATTTTGAGGCAAAGTGGGAAAATACTTTTTCAATTTTTCAAGAGTGGTGTCCATTTTTTAGATGAGAAGTGGAAAAGAGATGCAAAGAAAAGAGAAGGAACAAGGAATTGAACAAATATATACACAGATATCAGTTATCATGGGAAACTGAAAGAACCGACTTAAGAGTCACGAAGTACCGTTATCAACCATTTGACCGAGGTTGGAGAAAGACTAACAAAACAAGAGTCACATCAAAAAGAAACACAAAAAAATGTGAGGAAAAAAAATCAACTTTTATATACAGGATCATTCAAACCAATGGATTCATTTTCACCAGGAAAATTATCAAAGTAAGATTTCAAATGATGTCCATTTACCTTAAAAACATTGCCATTCTTTGGATTCTCAATATCAAAGGCCTTATAAGGATACACATGTTTCACAATAAATAGACCGCTCCATCTTGATCTTAGCTTTCCAGGAAATAAATGGAGTCAAGAATTATAAAGCAAAACTTTTTGACCAACATCAAATGTTTTTCTCAAGATTCTCTTATCATGAAACTCTTTGAGTCTTGCTTTATGAATTTTTGAATTCTCATATGCATCATTTCTTATTTTCTCAAGCTCACCTATTTGTAACTTATGTAGTTGGCTAGCATCATCAAGGTTTGAATTGAAAGCTTTAATAGCCCAATAAGCTTTATGTTCAAGTTCCACAGGCAAGTGACAAGATTTTCCATAAACCAACCTATAAGGTGACATACCTAATGATGTTTTAAAAGCAGTTCGATAAGCCTAAAGTGCATCATTAAGTCTTAAAGACCAGTCCTTCCGATTAGGGTTCACTGTTTTTTCCAAGATTTGTTTGATCTCCCTATTAGCAAGTTCTATTTGTCCACTTGTCTAAGGGTGATAAGGGGTGGCAAATTTGTGTGTGATTCCATATTTCTTCATTAAAGATTCAAATCGCTTGTTGCAGAAAAGTGTTCCACCATCACTTATCATGGCTCGAGGGACTCCAAATCGACTCAAAATATTTTCTTTTAAAAACTTGATCATTGTTTTATGATCATTGTTTCGACTTGGAATTGCCTCTATCCATTTTGAAACATAATCCACTGCGACTAATATGTACACAAAACCAAATGATGGAGGAAATGGACCCATGAAATCTATACCCCAACAGTCAAAGATTTCAATCACAAGAATAGGATTTAAAGGCATCATGTGATGTTTTGAAATAGATGATAGCTTTTGATAATTTTCATAGATTTTGCAGAATGCATGCGTGTCCTTGAACATGGTGAGCCAATAAAATCCACATTGTAAGATTTTTACAATCGTCTTCTTTGATAAGAAATGACCCCCACATGCCTCAAAATGACAAAATTTAATGACACTACTTACCTCATTATCAGGAATGCATCTTCAAAATATTTGATCAGGGCAATATTTGAATAAGTAACGGTCATCCCAATAAAAGTTCTTTACTTCGTTCAAAAACTTTCTTTTGTCTTGGGTACTCCAATGAGCTGGCAAATCTCCTATTACAAGAAAATTGACAATATTATCAAATCAAGGCATTGTAGAAATAGAAAGTAAAGATTCATCAGGAAAGTAATCATCAATTGATGTGGTGTCAGATGTGGAATCATTGTTAATCTTGAAAAATGATCCGCGACAAAATTTTCGGTGCCTTTCATGTCCTTGATTGTGATATCGAATTCTTGAAGTAACAAAATCCACTACACCAATCTTGCCTTAGAATCCTTCTTAGAAAGAAGATATTTCAATATTGCATGATCACTAAAAACAATAATAGGTGAGCCAACAAGATAAGATCTGAATTTTTCACATGCAAATACTACTGCAAGTAATTTCTTTTAAGTGGATGTGTAATTCATTTGAGTACTATTTAAAATTTTACTCGCATAATAAATCACATAAGGTTTTTTACCTTATCTTTGTCCTAAAATGGCACCCATGACATAATCACTAGCGTCACACATTATTTTAAAAGGTAATAGCCAATCAGGAGGTTGAATGATAGGAGCAGAAGTAAGCAAGTTTTTAACTTTAATAAAGGTTTCTTCACAATGTTCAGTCCATTCAAAAACATTATCCTTTGTTAGAAG
>Ga0325403_1003906_pt1 | contig 13738 bp, 13 predicted proteins | sample PopdelMetagenome_19_FD_205665 | JGI IMG/M metagenome (GOLD analysis project Ga0325403, IMG submission 205665) | Populus deltoides microbial communities from Bellville, Georgia, United States - Xylem-PdKOR-R4 | ecosystem: Host-associated > Plants > Phyllosphere > Stem > Wood/Secondary xylem...
GGTGTTCCTAGCAGGACTGATGCCAAGCTCAGAAATAAGCACCTCATTGATCGCAATATGGTACGTTCAATTACTATTGTCTGTCTTTACCATGTCTTGAAATAAAATTTCTGTTTTGACGCTAGTTTCTCGTTCTTACTCTAGTTGTCCCTTTTTTTTTTGAATATTCAGTGTAAACACAGAAACTGTGGCCTACATGTTAACCTATGGTCTCAGTGCCGCTGCAAGGTTTGCTGATAATGTGAATTAAAATTTCGTTTGTTTTGTTATTGTTTCATTTTTCTGTTTTAGATATTGAAATTAATAACTTCATGTAACAGCACACGAGTGTCAAATGAATTAGGAGAGGGCAATCCAGATAGAGCTAAGAATGCTATGGCTGTCACTCTCAAGCTCTCTATCCTTCTTGCTCTTCTTGTTGTTCTGGCTCTAGCATTTGGTCACAACATCTGGGCTGGACTTTTCAGTAGCAGCCCTACAATAGCAAAGGAATTTGCATCAATGGCTCCCTTTCTTGCAATCTCGATTACTCTTGATTCTGTGCAAGGTGTCTTATCAGGTTCGAAACATGCACTTTTCTGTAGATATGGGAAGTTAATTATTTGAGGATTATTTTCAATTTTTTCTCATATTTGTCATCAATGAAAGGGAATCAGATACACTCTTTCTGATTAGAGGACTAATCACAATTTCCTTGATCATTCTTTTCTCAGAATCAATTTGCTTAGATTTTAGAAATGGTTTATAGAGTAAAGTTATCATAATTTTGTTTTTTGAAGACTATAAGGCCCTGGAGGGAATATCCTTCAATGATGTGCTTCTTCTATTTTACTAAATTCAGAAACTCCTTATCATCTATACACAAACCTTTCCTATCAAATTGAAAACAAAAAACCTTTTTTCACAAAATGCATTTGACATACTGCAGGGGTGGCCAGAGGTTGTGGCTGGCAGCACTTGGCTGTTTATGCGAACTTGGCAACATTCTACTGCATTGGCATGCCTGTAGCTTGTGTTCTTGGATTCAAGTTAAAGCTATACGTTAAGGTAAAGCAACATTGTCAAAGAAATGTAACAAGGCTGGAGCCTGTACTAACTTTTATGAGTTCTGATGTATTTACTTTGGTGCAGGGTTTATGGATTGGCTTAATCAGTGGCCTTTGTTGCCAAGCCGGTACCCTCTTGATAATCACAATAAGGACCAATTGGACTACAACAGATCTGTCTATAACCAAAGATAAAGACAACCCCATTGCCGTCTAACAGTATCTTCTCCATTAATTATCGACAGATAGCTTAGCTGTACTGCAAGTTACTAGCAAGTAGCAAAATGTTAGTCATGAAATCAATATGCGTTTGGTAGAAACAAGCTTTGTCTTATGATGCAGTGGCTTTCTATAAAGAAATATATAGATTTTCTATTCACAGACCAAGAACAATGACTCTGTCAAAATTTCAGGCTGGAAAGAGCATTTGAACTTCAGTTGCATGCACAAGGTTAAGCTCAGACATTTATGCACTTGGTTGGGATTTGTTTCAACTAAATTGCTCCCTCGAATTCTGTCATGGTTGTGATTCAGATTAAAAAAGGTCGGCAAAAACCTACAATCAACTTCTCACTTTTGATGTCCCACGAATCTCGTTGCTTACACCTTCAGAGGGATTTTACCCCAAAAAAGACATAATCTGAACCATTTCAACATATAATTCAAGGACTTATCTGTTGAGACTTGCCAGTGTTTCTTCAGAACTCGTATGTTGAGATATGCTGTGTATTTTTGTCCCTTTGTTTTAATGAAAAAATATGCATATAATAAGAAAAAGAAGGTACAGATTGGCTTGGAGAAGCTGCTGCGTAGCCAAACCAACATACACAATGACTTGTGATGATGTGTGCTCATTTCGGCATATGGTAGGCCCTCCAAAGAAGGTTTTGTCTTGAGAACACAACTCTTAAGAAGAGAGGTTGACCCTTGTGCTTATAAATGATCAAGGCTCTCATTTCCTAGCCAATGTGGGATAGTGACATCATCATAGCTTTTCAGGTAAGAGATTTGGGTAGTCGCACATGGCTAATATCCCTATAGATAACGTTAATGATGATATGTGCCCATACCCGTACATGACAAGCCTTTTAAGATATATTATCTTACTAGAATCATATAGTGAGTTTTGTCTTGAAAATATATCTCTTAAGGAGAGAAGTTGAACCTTATGTTTATAAGTGACCATAGTGACATCATCAATTTAGAAGGCCATGCTTGATAAGTTGTCTTTTCCTAGTAGTCCACCTATCTTTCACTACTAGTTTAGCAATGAAGCAATACTAAGGATTTGAACGGGAGCTGAAGAAGAGTCATGAGACTTTATACGTCCTAGAACTTTGTCTCTAGCTTCCCATGGTTTTGACCTTACTAAATTTTCCACATTGATAACCAACAAAAAAAAATAAAGACCACTTTCATTCAGATAAATTTCTTTTCAGGAACCTTATTATTATTTTTTCTTTTATCTATCTTGCTCTTAGGAGCATTGAACATGTCATTTACCAAATTAACTTCTATTTTCTTATCATAATTAACACCTTTAGCAATAACAATTGCCAATAATTGTCAACAAGAAATGAAACGAAAAAATGAAGTTGGATTTGTTATTTAATTTTTTCAATAAGTTTCTCTACACCAAAAATAACTTAACCTTCAGCGTATGGACCTTCACTCTTAATGTGGCCCAACTCCATCTAGTAATTACTACTACCTAACACTCTCCTCGCTAAAAAGTTTTTTTTTTTTTAAGGTATTGTTAAAACCAAGTATGAATTTTCTTTATCTTTAATCTCTTAAAGATCCAGTATAGCTTAGGCTGTCCAGCTTCAGGAAAGGCACCATGGAAACAAGTCTCAATAATTAGAGAGGTCTCTATAGTTGAAATCAAGGGTGGGGGCATTTGTAGTGTCACAAGAGAGGTCTCCACTGCTGAGGCTATAACACCAAACTCTATAGGGGTGGAGACAATTTTCCTCTTAAAGTTTACAACGACACTTACAATCATTTCAGGAGGGGTCATCTGCGTTTGATCCCCAACCAGAGAAGTAGTGGTTCCCCTCATTTCCATGAGAGAGTGGCTCTCGTCATTATTTCATCAAGAACAGTTTCCTCAAGAAAAAGAAAGCTCATCTATATTAATGAGATCATTTTCCATCTTTACTCTAGTCCTAGCTCCACTCAAGTCAAGAGATGAAAATATCCTCCTTGATGCATACAAACTCTACTCTGCAAACCTTGTTGAAGTTTCTCATTCTCCTTCAACTGTTAACCCAACACAAAACCAAAGTCATAAATTAATATTTAGATTAACAAAAACAAGAGATAAAGAAGTTGCATACTTTATAACAAAGCATGGTAATGCCTTTTGGACATCTTATAGACACCATACTCAGTTAAGGTCGAGGCAACATAACACATGTTTTTTCTTCATCTAAGCTTAGATGGAGCCTATTGTTCACTTTAAGGGGGGTACTCTTCAATAGTAGAAACAACCCTAAATTATTTATATCTCATTTATGAGGTTTATCAACTCATTGTATCTTATTATCATCTACCTCCCCCTCTATTTCTTGATGTGTGCAGGTTTGCCCTAAAAGATCCTCTTTCATTAATTTAGTGAGTTTGTTGGTAAAATTAAAAAATCAACACACATCATTGTCATCATCAGTACCAGAAACTAAATGGCAACAAGTTCTAAATATATTTATGGTATGCTTGATTCCTACAAGCTTAAAGAACTTATCAAAAGTAGATAAAATTATTCATCCATTGGGGAAGTAATCTCAAAGTTATACAAAAAAACTTTCCTCACAAACCCTTGAAAAGAGAGGTTATACCCTAACTCATACATACATATTAGGGAAGTAATCTCAAAGTACCACCGAGTAAAGGCCAAGGTCAATTGGCTAATTCTTTCATTCTTGGAAGACAATTTAGCCACGTACTCTTCTAGTTACCAATTATTTACAAATACCATCTTATATATGCTTAAGGTGCTAGGTGCATCGTCTTTGGGAGTTTGAGGTAGCCTATCTCTTTCTCTATTTCTCCCCCCTCCCTCCTGGGTTCTCTAAAGGAAATAGGGGAAGGAATTATTCGATGTTGAGAACTACCTTCCCCCTTTCTAGAGGTGGAAGTTGGATTTCTACCCTCTTTAGTTTTAGGACCTAATCTAATGGACCTTTGTCCCCTACGACTTCCTTTAATTTATGGTTGGAACCTAAACTCATCACCAAAAGAAGAAACATCCCTATTTTTATGATCATATCTAACTTTTTTAGAGTCTATTTTTTCTCATAAGAATGGGAAAAAAGAAATTTTTAGGGGCGGGGAATACTTAAAATGATAGTTTCTTCTTAACAAACAAAGCAAATCTCGCTCAAGGCTTTTTCAACAATTTGTTTTTACAAAGAGTGAAAGTAAAAAAAAAAAAAAATACAAGCAACAGAAGTTAGGGTTATAAAGGAAATGACTTTTGACCCTCACCGTTGGATTCATAATTTATATTCTCTCAGTATTTATATCTTAATTCTCAAATCATTTATAATACAAAAACAAGAACACACACTATTATTCTTAGATGACTTTATCACTTGAGAGTCCCCACTAAAAGGGACTGTTTTGTAGGTGTTAAGCCTTTTACCATCAACCACCTACCTCGTGAGTTTGAAAAAGAGAATATTGACGTGAACATGTGATTATTCACTGCCCAAACACTTAAAAATCATATTCCTGAGCATATTGATTTTTGAACATCATCAACTATTAATTATTATTCTCTTCATTGGCTATCAATTTATTCCTTGCACATTAATTAATGCAATGAAGTCTAAAATATATTACGATTTTTTTTATTTATTTTTATCATGATAACCTTTAATTTTTGTGTAAATTAAAATATTTTTCATTTAAAGATGATGATGCTACAATTAAGCCTTGATTATTTTAGTTGTACTCTATAACACCCATTAATAAATATTACAATTGATGTACCATTAATTCAAATTATTTATCAAGGTGGATATGGATGATCTTTAAATGGTGGACTAGAGTCATTGATTTTGGAAAACAAATCATTTATAAAATTAATAAATTAACTTTATAATAAAATTTATATTTGATTTAAAATTATATAAAAAAGCTTGTATTATTTATACTTATGAGATTGTTAATTAAAAAATTATGCGACATATGAATGCTTAATTGATTATGACTTTAAAACTATGAAAATATTTTTTGATACAATATACTTTAAACAACTTGTTATTACTATTAAAAATTATAATTACATTGCAATTACAAACAAAAAAGACATTTAGGAAAAGTAGTATTGTAGATCAAGGCACAAAATTGTTGCGCATTGTAATAATCACATCATTTATGTTTTTTTTTCACTCAAGTTTTCTTCGCTCTTCACTCTTATCCTTTCAAATTGGTTGGTTTATTTGGGATCTAACTTGATAATTTGCTTCAATTGACTTCATGTTGAGTTCTTATGATGTCGAGGAAAAAAATCCAGTACTTGTTTGATGCTTGATTTGGCAAAATATAATTTGATTTCATTGATTTAGAACAATTAAAGTTTTAGGGATCGAGTTTGAAACTAAAATTAATGTTTAGGGACTGGATTGAAAAAAATTAAGGAAAATGGTTGTTATATGCAACATATGCATTAGCATGTGAGAACGCCAACCTAATTTGGGCGGTGCATGCAATGGCTACCATTATTCATTGACAGCCTTCCTTTATATCATTTGGTTTGTCTCGACAACCTCTTCCCTCCAAGATAGCACAAATGTATAAAGGAGGTTTGGTTTGGCTTTGACGGCCTAATCTTCCATCCTTTTTTTTTTTCCTCTCTCTTTCCTTTGATTTTTGCACATGACATTATCTAAAATAGCAAAGTGGTCTCATTTGTTTTTGGATATCAAACTTAGTCCTCAGTCTTTTATTTTAGTTTTTTTTTTCAATTTCATCCTTAAATGTTAGGTTCTCTAGGAATTGTGTTTTGTAATTTTATTCGATTTGTTTTCTATTTGGTTATCTTGGTATCATGAATTGGATCATGAGTTTGGCTGAATAACCGAGCTGTTTTTTTTTGTTCTTTTTTAATTATTAATTTTTTTGTAATTTCATCATTCATCATCAGATTTGTTGAGAATTGAGTTTCATGATTTTTTTTTTGTTTGATTTCCTATTGGGTTATTTTAGTATCGAGACTTTGGTCGTGATTTTAACAGGTTAGTCCGGATTGACTAGGGTCAATTTTATTTTATACTTATTGTTATTTGATTTTTTTTTTATCAAATGCATCCTTCAACATTGGGTTAGTTGGGCATTAGGCTTTGTAATTTTTTTTATTTGCTTTATATGGACTTATCTCAGTCTCATAATCCAGGAAAAGATGACCTAGATCTCAAGTTTGATAGGCTAAGCTTGGTTGACTTGCATATTTTTTGTCCTTTTTTTTTCAAATTAACTTTTTTTCAAATTTCATCCATCAACATTTGATTGATGGAAAATTAAGTATCGTATGTTTTTCCAAATTGCTTTTCATAGGGTTATTAGGTTCTCGTGACCCAAGTCGTGGATTTGGAAGGTTAAACCAGATTGACTTATATTGTTTTTTGTCCTTTTTCTAAATTGAATTTTTTTTTCAATTTCATCTTTCAACATTTTATTGATTAAAAATAGAATTTCATTATTTATTTTGAATTATTTTCTATAAAATTATCACGATTTCATGACCCTGGTCATGAATTTGAAAGTTTATCACAGGTTGGTACAAACCGATCTTGTATGTTGTTATTTAAATATTTTTTTAAAATATATTATCTAATAAACCTATATTTTCATATTTAAAAAAGGTTTCGAACAATATGCATAGAATTTTGAATTCTTGATAATAAAAAATCTCTTAAAAAACATATTAGTAATACAGTTTGAATCCTCACTAGTAGTGGAACTCGTTTTAAGATGCCCGACGATACCAGGAAGAGGATTGGTCTTTTGGTTTGGAAAGGGTCGTAGAATACCCTGCTACAAAAATAAAAATACATGAGCATTTTATTTTTGTGGTAATTACAATCCTTAGCAAAGCGCGAGCGAGATGCTTATCCAAGTATATTACTACTTCAACTCATGACAATAAAAAGAAAAAAAAAAAAAGACGACTCGGGTGTGAAACATGTGACATAGCTCTTCTGCCTCGCTATTTTATTTCTCCTTTCCCTGATCAGAAAATGGCAGCCTTGGCCATTCATAATCTCCAGTATTTATTTAAAAAGTGCTATGAAAAATGAAGTCAATTTCATTTTTTCTACTTTTCAAAATATTTCTCTGCACTGCAAAATTACCAATTTATTGCAAAAAAGAGAGAGCTTTCATGGACAAAATTCTTCATGCTGTCCCAGTCAATAGAACATTATGGCATCTGAATTTCTCCTATCTGTCCCTCTCTTCATCAAAAGCATACTTTGGAGATTTTATCAAGGCAAGTTTGAGTTTTCCTTACCATTTTCCTCTGGTTCTGAGAGATCCATTCTAGTCCATTTTGTACGCAGTGTAATCAACAACAGAGTGCAGGTTTGGCATGACAGACCGCAGATTAAACCAATCCATAATCCCTGATCCGAAATGGTCCCACAACAGAATATGAAAATCGATAGAAGAAAGATTGAAAATAAGATGAGTAAACAGAATATGAAAATCCAGAGGACAAAGATTGAGAATAAGATGAGTTACTAGGTGCATTTTCCTCAATTTTGTATGCAGGGAAATTGTTGTCATAGAAGGTGAAAATGTCTAATATGTGTCTGTGAATAGCTGCATGCTTGTGTAAGTAAACGCAGAAACAGACTATTTTTGTTTGGCTTCACCTTAGAATAAAGCATCAACTTAAATCCGAGGAGGGTTGCCATCGGCATTCCAATGCAAAAGAATGTTGCTACATTTACAATAACAGCCAGATTCTGCCAACCACACCCTCTAGTTACCCCTGCGTCAAATTAAAATACTTACATTAAGATCTGAACAAGTCATACAGTTAGCCACCTCAAGGAAAGGATAGAGAAATTAGAGCAGATAAGGAAAGAAGTAGGATCCTTGAAACCTCTAAAGACGACTTGGAAGGCATCAAGTGCGATAGAGATAGCAAGGAAAGGTGTCATCGAGGCAAAGGCTTTTATAATTGAAAGGTCATCAGTGAAGAAGCCAGCCCAGATATCATGACCAATGACTAGTGCTAAAACAATTAGAAGAGCAAGAAGGACAGAGAGCTTGAGAGTCGTAGCCGTGGCTTGTTTAGCTTTATCAGGATTTCCTGCTCCCAACTCATTAGACACCCTTGTACTATTAACAGAAATTAGTAGTTTCAATATCTAAAAAGCGCATAGGATTAAATTATGGAAATGCTATAACTAAGAAGTGTCAAAATAATTTCCAATCATTTACCTCACAGTAGCGCTTAGACCTGAGGTACACATGTAGGCAATGTCTTCTGTGTTCACACTGAAGAGAAACGAAAACATCACCATAGTCAAGTTAGGAAAACAAGTGCAGAACAGTTACATTTTGGCAAAAAATGTGTTGTGGTCATGTGGTGTACACTGTAAAGCATACCACATTGCAATAACAGATGTAGTTAGTTCTGCGTTTGGCATCATTCCTGCTATTAGCACCAAAAGCTCGAATGCCCAGTACTCCAGACTAGCAAATCATCAAAGAGAGCTTGTAAGATATATGACATCATAAACCTGCTACCAATAAAATGAAGCATTTTTGTTCTCTTGCCACACCATTGCAGCAGAGGGTAGGGCCATTTTCGAGTTTATTGGGATGTGATGTAATGATTCAGAAGAAAACCCCTCCCAAGTATGTTTAAATTTCTTTGAATAAATCACATATATGACCAACACAATAGTTGAAATCCACAAAGATATTGAAACCGCCAACGAAGCTCCTCTGAAACCAAGAGCTGTCTTATGATCAATGCATAAGCTGTACCGATGTGAATGCACATTGGGATTCCTGAAAGCAGGATGAGGGGCATGACAACAGATTGTGTCTGAAGAAACCTCAAGATGTTTTGAAGGAATCCAAATGCAAATATGCCTGGAATCAAATACTTTAAGTAAAGAGCAGCAGCTTTTGAAATTTGAGGATCTTGACGAAGGAAGATGAGTAAAGGCTCTGTGTAAAGCCAGATATTGCTTATGATTATGGAGCACAGAAAGGATATGATGCAGGAAGCTTGAAGATGAATTCCTAATGTTCTGTATAGTCTTGCACCAAAACCTTGACCACAAAGTGTCTCAAGTGCTCCACTTATTCCCGTCTGGGACAAGGAAGAGAAAGAGAAAGAAAATTAGAAAGCAGGATCATATGCATTATACTTGATAAACAAAAAGAGTTGATCGAAGCATTAGGCCCAAAAGGACTAAAACATTGCTCTATGTAGCAGAAAAAGGAATCAATTCAAATTAAGGATGAAAACCACTTAAGCTAGAGCTCTGCCATTCCTACTCCAAATCATTTTCCTTGATTGTATGTTCATTGTCGTGGGGGGCGTGAGCGCGGCAACGTCCTCTGGCGACGGTGGAGGCTCTTGTCGTGCCTCCTGATGATGAGGTATGGTGAGTGTGTTGGAAAGGGTTTTTGAATTTAATCATAAAATTATAATTAATGTTTAGGAGTCGCCACCTAATATTATGGTTACTAGAAACCTATAGTCTGCGTGAGTCTGAGTAAGCAACTGGTTGTGCAAGGGGAAGATGCATCACCCCCAGTGCACCCTACCTAAGGTAAGCTGCGTTGTTGTTTAATTATTTTTCTAGGTCGGGTTTCTATTTGTTGGCCTTTTTTAAGGTTCAAAACAGATCTCTTTTCATGAGAAAGTCTCTACTTTATCGGGTTAAATTCTAATTGTATTTTTACACCTTGTATCTTTAATACCTGAGGGTGTATTTTATCGTGTAATTTTGCACCATACAAATATTAAAGTCTACATCTAGACCCTAAAAAAAAGATTGAAAAAAGGTTTTTGATATTTTGGTCAAACCCTAATGGATGATCATAAACTGGTTATGATATCCATTTTTTGGATTTTAAAAACATGAGAAAGATTCAATTTTTTTTAATGAAAATATGCATTGAGAATTTTTAGGATTTGGTCGTATGCATGAAAACAAATTTATATTTTTTTTTCATTTTTGAAAAAGGAAATTAATTCAAAAGTTTTTGAGACTTTTTTTTTTTAAAATGTTTTGAATTTTTTTTAAAAAAAATATTTCAGAGAAAACCGGGTATTTTAATACCAGATTTGTATTTTACAGTGTAAATATACAACCCGATATTATGCAAAATTGGTAGAAAAATATTTAAGAAAATCACAATTTTTTTTGAAATGATTTTTGATTTTTTTTTAATTTTTTTTTAAAAATAATATTATAATATATATTATATTATATAATATTAACTATGTGGGCTGGGCCAGCCCAACTACCTGGGCTAAGCCCAGGTACTTTGGGTTGGACTGATCTCAACCCAACATACCATTTTATTTTCTTTTTAGGGTCGGGCCAGACCCAAATGGTTCGGCCCAGGTTCCTATGGTTGCTGGCCCAACCCATCAACCATGCAAATTAATAAGGTTGCATGCAGAACGAGAATTCGTTTGCATGCAGCAACTTAGCTGCAGCTACGGTGGGGTGGTGTTACCTGATGCTGGAGTGCCTAAATGGAGGCCTGGCTGGTCGAGACGGGGAGAGGTTGACATGAGGACGGTGGCAGAGGAAGCAAAAGAAGAAGAAGAAAACGGAAGGGGTTGTGGAGAGGAGAGAGAAACCGACGGTGGCTCTTGGTGGTCGGTTGGTGGTTGTGTTGGCTTCCTGTGATGCAGCTGGTGGTGGCTGTAATGGCGAAGAGAAGAGAGAGAGTGAAACAGACAGCAGCAAAGGAAAAATTCTGGGGAGGAAGGCTGGTTTTCGGCCGACTTTGGGCCCAATTTTCTCCTCCCTCAGGCCATGAAATTCACCTCTATTTATAGGCAGTAGAAGAGGGCAATCTTGTCTTCATCAGGAAAAAATTTCCAGCCCTTGATTTGACTGGAAGAATCCAAACTGTTGATTCAAAGTATGTACCTTAAACTGTCAAATCTGACAGTTCAAGGCTGCCCGAGTTAGCTGCTTTAGGCTAGTCACAGGAGCTGTTTTGATGTTTATAGGCCAGAACGGATGATACTCGGGGATAGAGGGATTTCATGTGACCATTTTGGTGCATGTGTTGTCAATTTTGGGGGACATACGAGGCATTAAATGCACCTGCAAAACTGCTACCCAAGCAGCATTCACGAGAAAGACAATGAACAATGACTAGGCGAGGCGTCGCCTGGTCTTCCTTTTTTTTTTGTTATACTCAAAACGACGCCGTTTTAGGTTTGAAATAGGGATTTTGCCAAAGTTCAATGTAGTCCTCTAGCTTTTAATTTGTTTCAATTGAACCCCTAATTGACCCTAAACCTTTGATTTAATGCATTTAGGCCCCTGTGGAACTTCAACTTCAACCTTGTATTTACGTGCCTTTTGCATTATGGTCTTTGATCTCGGATTTATGCAATTTCACCCCTAGTTGGCCATTAAACTTTCAATTTCTTCAATTTGACCACCGGATTTTGTCAATTAAACCCCTATAGTTTTGCGCCTTTTACAGATTGGTCATTGGCTGTGAATTTTATCAATTTAACCCTTAATTGACCCCAAAATTTCAATTTTCTTGCAATGTGGCCCATAATTTCAATCAATTAACTTGGTAAAAATTAAATTTGGTCTCTTAAAATTCCAATCTTCTCAATTAAGCCCAAATTAGGCTCCTAAACTTAAGTTTTCACCAATTAAGCCCCAAATAAAATTAGTTTGACCAATTTAAAGTATAATTAAGTCCTTGCACTTAATTAAATCCTTCAATTGGACCCAAATTAATTCTTAAACATAATTAAAATTCAATTTGGCCCATGATTAAATCAAATTGGCCTATTAAAAATTTAATTATGTCCTTGGACTTAATATTTATGCAAATTCGTCTAATAATCATTTAATTTGACCTTAAATTTGCATTTTTTTTCTTTATTTTTGGGTATAATGGGGTACAACTAGGCCTTGAATTTCCTCTAAAATTACAGCTTGGTTTTTATGTATATTTTTTTGGAATCCTCCTCTATCTGCTTGCTTCACATCGCCAGCTTTTATTATTAGTTTTTATTATTTTTTTTTAAAATAATTTTTGAAAAATAACCTAGAATTGGGTTATGAATAAGCTGCTAGTATTTAATTTCCAACCAATTCTTTCACTTCTTTTTCAATTTTCAGCAATTAACAATATTTGTTAATACTTCCTCGATTTAGAAGGTTTTTTAATTATGAATATTTTTTAAAAAATATTTTGAAAATAAAATAAAAATTAATTTTTTTTATTTAAAAACTGTCCTAACAGCAGCTCTAATATAAACACCCCCTTCACCTTCTCACTCTAAAATTTAAAACCTCAAGCAAGCATTCATGACTTACTGAGCATATGGTACAACCGAGTCAAAATTATGATTAAATACAAACAGATATGATAATTATGATAGTTCAATTACCTAAAGAAAAGGACAAAGAAAATAAAATTCACTGACTATAATTTATGAAGAAGAAAAATCCTTGTCGGCTTTGGCCCTTACACGTTTCTCTCAGTTCTGCTTCAAAATAATTTCATAGATTGAAAATCTTTGACTTGTTCTTCTTCGAGGAAAGATTTTAGGTCACAAACTCAAAATCACGTGAAAGACATCGACAAAATGACCAATAAATGCTGCTGCTAACCATATTTAAGCGGTAAAAACTTAGAAGGGTTTATTCTCTCTGTAATTTCATGTTAAATTTTATAGTTGCTAAAAATTATATGTTTTAGAACTTGTAAAATTAATCAAGGTATTTATAAGATTATCAAACACCCATATTAATAATAAAAATAAAAAATAAATGCTGCTGCTATTATTAATTGGTTGCATGTGCCCCAATAAATGAATGACTCGTGGAATTGAGGCAAGAATTGATAGTCTCAATAATTTTAATGTTATTTATTGAATGGTAGCTTTTAATCTTGATATTTTCTTGGAAAAAGGTTGCATCATTGTTTATTTAATACTTTTTATTTAAGATAAGATTATTATAATGACCTTTTTTTCATTACTGCTATTTAAATTACTCCACTCGATGTTCATATTATTTTTTACCCTATGATATTGTTGTTGATTTTCTATTTCTATATATCTAGACCACCATTTAAATTATGGAGTAATTCTTGACAATTATATCACAAAATAGGAACAAGGAAATAAAATAAAAAAAAAACTTTAAAGAGGATGGTTTATGGAAAGAGGCTTTTACTTTAATGAAGAACTTTGATTATGTGTTAATAAGGGTGTATTATACCTCAGGAAAAAAAAAATTAAACTTGTTTAGTTAAACATAAAATCTAATCATTAAAGAAATTAATTGCATGTGTAAGTGTGACAATGAGATTGAGTTATGAATTTCAATGGTTCTTAACAATTACCAAACAAAACTTCTATAAAATCTATTATCTATATATTTTCAGTTATCATACAAATTCAATTAATCTATGCACATTTATTTTTAGTAATGGTTTTTTTT